>Ga0206683_10003018_pt1 | contig 11230 bp, 11 predicted proteins | sample M280m12015metaG_FD_155483 | JGI IMG/M metagenome (GOLD analysis project Ga0206683, IMG submission 155483) | Ammonia-oxidizing marine archaeal communities from Monterey Bay, California, United States - M2 80m 12015 | ecosystem: Environmental > Aquatic > Marine > Intertidal zone | place: USA...
TATAACCTTGAGATAAGTTTTGTTGATTGGATGAAAGTCGGTGTTCCTTTAAGTGCGATTATGCTTCCTTGTAGTTGGTTAATACTTACAAGGATAATTTTTAAAGTGGAATTTGAAACTTCTCAAGAGACAAAAGATCTCTTAAGTAACATGAAACAAGAATTAGGGAAATTTGATGGAGCTGAATTTAAAGTTTTTGTCGTTTTCATTTTAACGGCTATGACTTGGATGTTAAGGACTGTATTAGATGATATAAACGGTCTTGAAGGTTTATCAGATGCAGGTATAGCTATGATTTCTGCTTTATTTCTCTTTCTCTTGCCTAGCGGCGACAAAGAAAAAAGAGGTGCCTTACTAGAATGGAAAGATGCTCAAGAGAATGTCCCTTGGGGGTTGCTTGTTCTTTTTGGAGGCGGATTAAGCCTAGCCAATGCGGTTCAAGCAACTGGGTTGGCTGTGTGGATGGGAAACCTGATTCCTCAAGGAATAAGCATAGTTCTAATTGTGATATTAGTGGTAACTATGATCATTTTCTTAACTGAACTAACTTCAAACATGGCTACTACAGCAACTTTCTTGCCGGTGGTTGCTGCTATAGCTATACAATCTGATTTTAATCCTCTACTTGTTACCGCAGCTGTTGCTTTAGCTGCAAGTTGTGCGTTTATGTTACCAGTAGCTACACCTCCAAATGCAATAGTATTTGGGTCAGGCCTGATAAGAGTACCTCAAATGGCTAGAGCAGGATTTCTAATTAATGTTCTAGGGATTTTGGTTGTATCTTTTGTAGCAGCAGTTTCAGTGCCTTACTTTCTTACCTAATTTCCTTTAGCTAGGGCTCCTGGCCTTCTGGTATCTGCAACTCCAAAAATAATATGGTCCTTTATAAATATCGCCTGAACACTTCCCATTGTCATAGACCTCTTAACATTATGGCCCTTTTCTTTTAACAATTTTATTGTGTCAGGACTAAAACCATTCTCTAACTCTAAGTTACCAGCCAACCTTTGATTTATTCTTGGAGCCATGACAGCAGCTGCATAACTCATGTCGTGATCTATAACATTCGAAATAACTTGGGCAATTATATTAGGTATTCTTCCTCCACCAGGAGACCCTAAAACCATAAATAACTCACCTTGAGGATTAAAAACAAGAGTAGGAGCTTGGGTGCTTATCATTCGCTTTCCGGGTTCTAACTTATTTGCTTCGCTAGCACCTAAGGAAAGGTCATCAGATTTACCATAAAAATGAGAGAAATTTCTCATTTGGTTATTCATTAGAAACCCGCCCTTCTCTATGGTAACGCCTGATCCAAACGAAGAACCTAAAGTGTAAGTAGTAGAAACCGCATTACCCTTTGAATCTATGACAGAGAAGTGGGTTGTATCTGGACTTTCGTCTACTTTACTCATGTCCCCAGCATAAATTTGTCCATCTTCAGTTCTTGAAGCTCTTATAGACTTAGATCTCTCTTTTAAGTAGTTCTTAGATAATAATTTCTTAATAGGCACGTCGTAATAATCTGGGTCACCATGATAACGTGCCCTATCAGCATATGCTCTTTGCATAGATTCTGATAATAAATGAACAGTTTCAGCAGAATTCGGGCCAAGTGTTTTTAGATCAAAATTCTCCAAAATACTCATTATCTGCAGAAGTACTAGTCCTCCACTTGCTACAGGAGCCATAGAAACTATCTCATAACCTCTATAATCAATACTTATTGGTGTTCTTTCTTTTGCTTCATAAGTAGCTAAGTCATCTAAAGTAATCAGCCCTCCGTTACTCGAAGAATCCTCTTCTATCCATTTAGCTATTTCACCTTCATAAAAGGCCTCTTTACCTTTCCTGCTAATCAGGAATAAAGTTTTAGCTAGTTTAGGTTGTTTAAATAAATCAGATACTGCGACAGGGTTTTCTTTCTTATCATAAAACTTGTTTTTAGAAGCAGAGTTTTCTAAAAGAGATTCTTTTGACCACTCCAAAGCGTAATTTAAATCTTTAGTCACCGGTATTCCATTCTTAGCTAATCTTATAGATGGTTTCATAATCTCACTAAGGCTTAACTTGCCATGCTCTTCATGAGCTTTTATTAAACCTGCTACCGATCCAGGCACGGCATTGACCAAATGACCAAATCTGACTACGTTTTTACCATCTACAAACATTTCACTCTTAGCTAATTTAGGGGCTGCAGAACGGTAGTCTATAGTTTCCACCTCATTTTTTTCTTTATCGTAAATGAGCATAAAGCCACCACCACCTAAGTTGCCAGCTCTAGGTAAAGTTACGGCCAAGGCAAAACCAACAGCTACGGCAGCATCAACAGCATTTCCTCCTTTGGTTAAGATCTCATAGCCAACTTCAGTAGCATGAGTGTTCTGAGATACAACCATAAAATTCTCTGAAGACTCGGCATGAATTCGATCTTGATAATCCAGGGTGGTTTGAGCTCTAGCAAATAAAGAACTGTTTATAAATAAACAATTTACAAGAGAAATTATTAAAAGTTTTTTCATAATTGTTCTAAGGAGCTATAGCTCCAGAACCAGGCCTTCTTGGGTCAGCCGCTCCGTAAAAATATTCTCCATCTTTGAGAATAGCTTGCACACTACCCATTGTGCTAGAAGGATATAATCTGTAGCCTTTTTCTTGTAAAAGTTTTTCAGTATCTGGTCCAAACCCCTTTTCTATCATCAGCGTCTCTGGTAACCACTGATGATGGATTCTAGGGCTATTAACTGCTTGCGCTACATTCATACCATGCTCCATAACGTTAAGGGCTACTTGCAATACGGTGGTTATAATTCTACTTCCTCCAGGACTTCCTAATACAAGATAAGGTTTGTTATCTTTAAAAATAATAGTAGGAGTCATTGAACTCAAAGGCCTCTTATTAGCTTCTATCGAGTTAGCTTCTGAACCCAATAGCCCATATCCATTTGGAACTCCTGGCTTTGAAGAAAAATCATCCATTTCATTATTCATTAACATTCCAGTTCCTGGAATCATAATTCCTGATCCATAGGAAAAATTTAAAGTATAAGTATTAGAGACGGCATTCCCATATTGATCCATCACTGAAAAATGAGTTGTGTCTGGACTTTCATAAGGGTAAGGGTCGCCTGCAAAAACATCTTTTGAAGCGGTTCTTGAATCAATTGAAATATTTTTATTTAAGGAACTTGAGTATTCTTTGGACATTAAACTGAAAGGAACATCGTAAAAGTCCATGTCCCCTAAATGTTTACTTCTATCCGCGTATGCTCTTTTCATCACTTCAGCTAGTATGTGAAGACTGTCCGCGCTTCCAAAACCCATATCCTTAATAGGAAATTCCTCAATCATATTAAGCATTTGAATTAAGTGAATACCTCCTGAACTGGCAGGCGGCATAGAAACAATCTTAAAGTTTTTGTAGGTTCCTTCTACAGGTGATCTTTCAACGGGCATATAATTTCGTAGATCATCGGCACTTATTAAGCCTCCGTTCCTTTCCATCTCTCTAGTAATCTTTTTAGCTATCTCTCCTTTATAAAAAGCGTCTGGTCCGTAATCGGATAATTGCTTAAGAGTCCAAGCTAAATCAGGAAGTTTTAATATTTCTCCAGCCTGATAATTGCTCTTATCGATCTTATAATAAGATTTAGCTGCCGCTTCATTAGAAGAGAGTCTTTTCTTATATCTTGACGAAGCCAATATGTTTGCCAAGTCATGGGGAACAGCAAAACCTTCTTCAGCTAACCTAATGGAAGGCTCCAATACCTCTTGCCAAGTCATTGTTCCGTATTTTGTCAAAGCATGATGAAGGCCTGCCACGGTTCCTGGCACTCCAGCGGAAAGCAAAGAAAACTGAGCTTTCTTTTTATCGTAGTTACCTTTTTCATCTAGAAATAGGTCTCTATGCGCTGCTAAAGGTGCTTTTTCTCTATAATCAATTGTCACGGTTTTATCTTTATCTTTAAGATAAACAACCATGAAACCTCCACCTCCTAAATTACCAGCTCTAGGTAAAACCACTGCCAAAGCTAAGCCTGTAGCCACAGCGGCATCAACAGCATTTCCTCCTCTCCTTAAAATTTCAGCACCAACTTCACTTGCCGATTGTCGTTGCGAAACAACCATTCCAGTTTTGCTTATTACAGGGTGATTAATGGAACTATACTCAATAATAGGAAGGCTGCTATTCGAATGAATAGCAAAAGAAACAAAGACTATTATTAAAGCTGTAATTATTCTTCTAAACATTAAATTAAGAGATAAAGTAAAAATCTAATCATTAATTGATTGGTAAACCAAAGCGCTAAAGGTTTCTCTTAATGGCCAAGTATTTGCCAGTACTTGGGTCATAGCAACAGCTACTAACTCTTCTTTCGGATCTATCCAGAAAATAGTCGATGCCGCTCCTCCCCAAAAATACATTCCATTAGAGCCATATTGACCAGTAAGGCCAGTATCAGTAATTACTCCAACAGTAATACCAAAACCTATCCCCTCCGTTACATAATCGTCATCAGACCCAGTTCTATTTAACACTTCATTTCTTAAATGATTTGAAGATAGTAATTCAACAGATTTTCGGCTTAGTATTCTTTCATCCCCCAACTTTCCTCCATTCAAAAGCATTTGAGCAAATTTTAGGTAATCCTCTGTTGTAGAGACTAAACCGGAGCCTCCATCAAAAACTGTAGCTTTAGCTAAATAAGGGCTATACGATCTATCGTCTATTTTTACCATCAAGAGATCTTCGGGTATTTGACTTTCCATTCCGGGTATAAGCCTTCTTAAATCTCCTGGATAAGCATATAAACTAGTAAATCTATCCTTTTTCGATTCAGGAACATAAAAAGAAGTATCTTTCATGCCTATAGGTTTAAATATTCTTTCTTCCAAGAAAACATCAAAAGTCTTACCTGATGCTCTTTCTATTACGCAACCCAGCACGTCCATACCCATAGAATAAGTATATTGTTCTCCGGGTTGATGCATTAAAGGTGCTTTTGTAGCGAGACCTTCACTAAATGCACAAATGTTTGGGAAGGATTTCTCAGATTTAATTACTACAGAATTTCCTACTTTCGATGTATCCAAATTATCAATGAAAAAATAAGGAGACAATTTCTCTTGCTCATAAATTTCTTGCAAGGCATCGTTTGCAGTAAAACTATAAGCAATTCCTGAAGTGTGTGTGGCTAGATCTCTTATGGTTATCTCCCTTTTTAGTTTCTCAATTTCAAAACTCCCATCCTCATTCATTACCATTACTTCTGTATTAGCAAACTCAGGGATGTACCAAGAAACGGGGTCACTTAAACGGACCTTACCTTCTTCAATCAAAATCATTAATGCCACCCCTGTAATGGGTTTGCTCATTGAGTAAATCCTAAACAACGAATCTTTTTGTAAAGGTATTTGTTTCTCCACATCTGAAAAACCTTGTGTTTCAAAATGAACCACTCTTCCCTTTCTAGCAACTGCTGTAATAAAGCCTGGAAACCTTCCTTCCTTTATTTGTTCGGCAAGAGTAGGTGCTATTTTTTCTAACCTTTCATGCGACATTCCAGCTTGACTAGCTTCATATGAACTAGAAAAGATAGAAAGGCTAAAAACTAAACTAGAAATTACAATTAACTTCTTCCTTAAAGAAATCATACATCCCCCTATTGACTAAAATACATTCATAATCATACTGATTTATTTAATTAACTCTAATAAATTTTATATATGGATTTATCAATACAAGGGAAAAACGCCATCGTTTGTGCTTCAAGTCAAGGTTTAGGTAAGTCGGCTGCTGTAGATTTAGCCAAAGAAGGGGCTAACCTCGCTATATGCTCTAGGAATAAAGATAAAATCAACTTAGTAAAAGAAGAAATTGAGCAAACTACTGATGTTAAGGTAGTGGCAATAGAAGCCGATCTAAGTTCTGAAAAAGATATAAATGCTTTATTTCAAAAAGCTAAGAAAGAGCTAAAAGCAATTGATATATTAATTAACAATAATGGTGGTCCACCTCCAAGTACTTTCGAAGAACTTACCGATGAAGATTGGCAAAGAACTTTCAACTCAACTATGATGTCTGCTATAAGACTTTCAAAGCTTGTGCTGCCTGATATGAAGAAGAATAAATGGGGCAGAATCATAAATATTTCTTCGGTCTCAGTTAAAACACCCGTAAATGGACTGTTTCTCTCAAACAGCATAAGAATGGGTGTCCTAGGATGGGCAAAAGCGTTATCTGATGAGGTTGCCCCTCATGGAATAACGGTCAATAGTGTTTGCCCCGGTACTACTAAAACTGAAAGAATTGAACAGATATTAAATGCTCAATCTGAATCATCAGGAAAAGATAAATCGGAAATAGAAGAAGCAATGTCTAATAGCATTCCCATGCTAAGAATAGGTGAAGCTTCTGACCTGTCAGCACTGATTACATTTCTCGCTTCTGAAAAGGCAAGTTATATGACTGGACTTGCAGTCCAAGTTGATGGAGGCAGTGCTAGAACCTTTTACTAATCTTTAAAATATTTATTTAACTTCTTAAACTTTTTAGGCGATCTTCTTATTACAGCGTAAGCTATGGAAGAAACAAAGAGGGAAATGATTATAGGAGTCAAATACCATCCAATATAAAAATATGGAGCTATGTCATCTGATATAGCTATTCCGTCTGCTAAATTAGCGCCGTAACTTTGCAGTGCTAATAAAACTGAAGATAAAGCAATAAAAAAGATGAGAATCTTTTTCTTTCTAGCTTGGTGTCTGGAAGCTTCTTCTATAAGTTCTTTTAACAAGAATTGCTGCTCTTCTTCCTCTGAAGATACATTTATTTTTCCGCTTGTGTAAGACCATTTCATAATTGTTTAAATTTTAACGAATGCACGCCACTTGGACTTGAGCTGTAGACTAAATAAAACAATCCAAGATAAGGGCTTGGATTTTACTTTAAGATTTATTTTTATTGAACAAATTGTCTACTTAAATACAGCTTTATCTAAAGTAAAGGAGCATTTCTCTATCCCTCCAGAAGTCAAAGCTTGCCCTGCAGGCATGAACATATTAGGTTCAAAATAAACAACATTTACGACGGAATCTAGAGGTCTGCTATAGCGTAAATTTCCTATATTGTCTGTATCGTAGCCCATAATTTTATTTTCAGATACACCTGGATTCATATCCTCGAACCTCTCACTAAATGCTCTATCACCAAAAGCATCGTAACAAGTAACAGTACCTCTGATAGCTTTAGCTTTTACTCCGGGACCAAAATCCAATTGCATCCATAGCCTTTTATCATCAGGTAAGTATTCATTTTTTACTTGAGTGCCCCATTTATTAAGTCTTGGGTCATCTTTGGTTCCATAAACATAATCAGAGTAAGCATTGGCTAACTCTCTCTTTTTCTGCTCAGCTAAACGCTTCTCTTCAGCCTTTTTTTCAGCTGCTATTCTTTCTCTCTCAGCTTTTTTTTCAGCTGCTTTTCTTTCTCTCTCTTCTTTAGCTGCCCTTTCAGCCGCCTGCCTTTCTTCTTCAGCTGCCTGCCTTTCTTCAGGGGTAATTGATGCGTCTGATACAGCTTTTACAGCTTCATTTCTATCTAAGTAGACTAAATGCCTTCTTGGCTTAGGAACTCTGCTCCATCCTCTGTTTGTTGATCCAATAGTTCCATCTGCATTGATCCAGTAAAAAGTATCTGAATAAACTGCTTCTCCATTTGCAATTCTTTTTCCTAAAGGTGAATAATTAGGCAAAGTAAGATCTATGTCTGCAACTATATTTTCTGTCTCAGTACTTAAATCTCCTAGGCCTTTCTTTAATTCATCTAAAGGACCACTATGTATGTTGAGAGAAAAGGTTAATAGAAATAAACCAATGTAAAAAGTAAATAATTCGCGCATAAGATTCCCTAATTAATCTATTCAATTTACTTAAATAAAATAGTTTTAGCAAATTTAAAACCTATATATAAATTACTTTCTTCAAAGAATGGCGGACCGGACGAGACTAGAACTCGCGACCTCCGCCGTGACAGAGTCGTATTGTATTATAAAAACCCTTGTATTATAAGGCTTTCAGAGCAAGTCCATTCTTTCAGGAATCGTTTTTATACCTTTATATATGGTTATTGCATTTATTTATACCGCATAAAAACCGCATAGTGAAGGTAAGTCACATTACTTTTTAAGCTTTCTCCAATTCCAAGGCTCCATAGGGCTTCCTTCGCTCCATAAGCCTTTTTTTAAATAACGAGCTTGATTTTGATCATCATAAAAGGATAGATCAGTTACATAATCATCGTAAACCCAAGCATAACCTGCACTTACCATGGCTCTATTGATATTCTCACCTTTCCAATAAAGTCTACCTAACTTCCTTCCGTATCTATCTGTTCCAGAAATCTCAATATTAACCCTGCCTTCCCTTAGGAGGGATTTTAAATAATCAGTTGAATCACTACCAAAAGGTTGGTTTCTTTCAGGGGCGTCAATTTCAATTAATCTTACTTTATATATCTCATTCTTGTGATATATGTGCACTGTGTCACCATCTACAACCTTTTTAATAGCTAGATTTTCTAGATACTCAGAAAAACAGAAATTAGAAATGAATAAGACAGCTAACAAACTTAGATTTTTCATTCTCATATACTCTCAGCTTACATTTTAGGTGTAAACTATAAAAATGGAATTTTCTAGTTATTTAAAAAAAGCTATAGACCCTTCTAGTTATAAAATTGGTATAGCTGAGTTCACTTCTGTTTCTTCTAAAGTACTAAGAGAACCTAACAAAGGTCATACAATTCTTAAAGATTATTTCTCTGATAAGATGAGATATAAAGCCATTGCAGAGATCATGGAAGAGAATAAGGACAGCTGGGAAAAGATGTCTATTGAAGATAAAGAAGTATTGGTTAAAGAAAGAGAAGATAAACTTTGGGAAAGTATTAAAAAGAATGGGTTAGCAGCCTTTGCATTAATATTTGGAATAAGTATTTAAGATGTTCAAATTCTTAAGAGGCTTAGTCATATGGCAAGTCATGAGAAGTAACTTCCCAATTGTAAAGAGACTTGTATTTTCATTTGCTATTTTTGCTATATCTCTATATTTCTTTCCTGATTGGGAAGATTATTTCAGTAAAAGAAATAATTTAGACATGTTGCTGTATACGAAATTAACTAAATATCTATTCTTAATAGCTTCTGGAGTTTTATTTTTAAACAATATTAAGAAATTGTCCTTGCTTGGAAAAAAAGAGAAAGAAAGAAAAGAGGACAATAAAGCTGACGATGTTGAAGGTAAGGTAGAAACTCATGACCCCGATATAGAAGCAATAAGATCAAAAAAAAAAAAAAAATTAAAAAAAAAAAAATTAAAAAAAAAATAAAAAAAAAAAAGCAAAATTTTGATTTTTTTTAATATTCTAATTTTTTCTCAAAAAAAGAGGCATTAGAACTGTTTCAAGAGATCAACACTCAAGTAGATTGGAAAAGAGAAACGATCGTAATGTTTGGTAAGGAAGTACCAATACCTAGGGATACTGCGTGGTTTGGAGAGAAATCTTACATTTACTCCGGAATTAAAAATGAACCCTCCCCTTTTACACCTATTTTGCTAAAGATAAAGAAAGCTATTGAAAATAAGACTAACGAAACTTTTAATTCTCTACTTATAAATAGATATAAATCTGGCAACGATAAAGTAGATTGGCATTCAGATGATGAGCCTGAATTATGTAAAGAATCCAGCATAGCTTCTTTGACATTAGGAGAGCCTAGAGACTTTTTAATGCGATACAAAGGTAAAAGCGGAGATAATAAGAAAATCCTTTTAGAAGAAGGGTCTCTACTATTAATGAAGCCCCCTACACAAGAATTCTGGGAACATTCCATTCCTAAAAGGTCTGGATTAGAAAAAACTAGAATAAATCTTACTTTCAGAAATGTTTTGGGGGGTTGATAATGAAGATTTTAATCAGTGGGAAGGTACTTTCTACGACTTCTTCTTTTCGCACTTCCTAAATTATCACGCTTTTAAGGATGAAAGAGAATGCGCACTTTATTTAAATCAACTAAGGCCCTATGCAAAAGAGTTATGGCAGAGTTATCAAAATGATATAAATTCTATCTTTCCAGATTATTCTAATACCCTTACCCAAGAAGCTTACTTCTTAAGATATTGTCCTTTGTATTCAGATAGCCTAGTCAAAATTTTAGAAAATCTGAATAATTCCATAGAATTGCCAATTACAGAAAATTCAAATATTTGTATTGTCTCGGCAGGTCCCGCTTCAGAATTAAGAGGAATATTAGATTTCTCAAAAACAATAAAAATAAGCTCTTTCAAAAATATGAAATTCAGTCTTGTTGATAAAATGGATTGGAAATCAACTCGCACCATAATTAAGCAAGCTTTGTATGACTATTTAGATGAAGACAATGTCCCTGAAATAAAAGAAGTAACTATAGATATATTATCTGATCCAATAGCTATAGACGCAGACTATGATCTTATCTTTTTTCAAAATTGTATAAATGAATACCTGAGCCAAAAACCAAATAATGAAGTCATGAATCGTATTTCAAAGATAATAGAAAAACTAACTCCACAAGGGCTAGCTATTTTTTCAGAAAGAGCAAGCTACAAAGGTATAAATTTATTCTTTAATGAACTGAGCGAAGCTGAAAATGCAAACATAATAGAATTAATTCAAGGAAAAATTCCAAAATATAGATCTATTAAACACGTACCTAACATCTTAAAGACAGAATTCTTCAAAAATGAGAGTGGCTTAATTGCATCTTATAATAACTCGCTGGAATACATTGTCTTTAAGAAAAAATATAATAAAGGTTTCTCATTCATTCCGGATAAAAAAGATTTTATATCGGAGAAACTTGAGAAAGTGGGAAAAAAATCTCTGGAAAAAGAATCTTTTTACGAAGGTTTTAATTTATCAAATTTAGGTGCTAATAAAGATTTTGGATCAAAGCTGAATGACGGCACTGATGATCTTATAGATGGCCCTTTAAGTGATGACTGGGATAGTGCTGATTGGGAAGATTACATGTCAGGACCTGATGACGATTTCTTTGAAAATAATGACTGATGAATATAGAAAAAGGACACAAAAAGGGCACAGTTCCTAAAACTATAGACCATGAAAATGAGGAGTGAGCCACTAAAACCCTTTAATTATAAGGCTTTGAGTGGCGGACCGGACGAGACT
>Ga0206683_10003020_pt1 | contig 11227 bp, 7 predicted proteins | sample M280m12015metaG_FD_155483 | JGI IMG/M metagenome (GOLD analysis project Ga0206683, IMG submission 155483) | Ammonia-oxidizing marine archaeal communities from Monterey Bay, California, United States - M2 80m 12015 | ecosystem: Environmental > Aquatic > Marine > Intertidal zone | place: USA...
TCGTGTTATGGATAGCCTCTCTGGCTTTGGTTCGACTTCGCTCGGATGGCGAGATTGATAGCCTAATCTCAAGATTCAGGAAGGAGAAGGATTCAGTCGTCGATGAAGTACTCGAAGCTGAATTAATCCCCGAACAGGGGCTCGAATAGCGAATCCGCAGGATTCGAAGCGCCTTGTTCAAAGCCTAGAACTCTCGTCCGCGGGCCATGGTGAGGTTCTCCGAGCGTGCGAATAGCATCCGTCCAACGGGAGTTCGCAGGATGTTTGACATGGCAGGAGATGATGCCGTTCAGTTCGGTTTGGGCGAGCCCGACTTCCAACCTCCTTCGATTGCCATTGAGGCTTTCACCAAGGCGATGGAAGGTGGTAGGAACAAGTACACCACCACTGCGGGACTACCAGATTTGAGGGCGAAAATAGCCGAGATGTGGCATCACCTCGTCCCCAGTCTGGACGAATCCAACGTTTGTATCACGATGAGCGGAACCAATGGCCTCCTCGACATCTTCCTAGCTCTGGTCCAGCCAGGGGACAATGTACTCTTGCCAGAGCCATACTTCCCACTGTATCCTCCGGATGTAGTAATCTGCGGCGGTGAGCCCAATCTGTACCCTTGCACCTTTGAGAATGGCTTCGTGCCAACCATAGAGGATTTGCAGAGCAGAGTCGACGAGAACACCGTAGCCATACTGTACAACTTCCCGAGCAATCCAACTGGAGGTAACGTCAACGAGTCGCAGAGGGATGAACTGGTCGCCTTCGCTATGGAGAACGACCTCTGGATAATCACCGATGAAGTCTACGATCGTATCGTGTACGACGGACCTCATGTCTCATTCCTTGGAGCGGGTTATGACAAGGTGATTATGGTACAGTCGTTCTCCAAGACCTTCGCTATGACTGGATGGAGGATTGGGTATCTGTTGTCTCCCGACGCCCAAGCAATGTCGCAACTGACTAAGATGCAATATTACGTAACCGCGTGTAGTAACGATGCAATGCAACACGCTGTCCTTGAGGCCCTCGTGAACGCCCCAGATTACCCGGAGGAGATGTGCTCAGAGTTCAAGGATAGGCGCGACTTGGTATGCGAACGACTCAATGCGATGCCTGGTGTTTCCTGCCACGTCCCCACCGGAGCATTCTACGTGTTCCCCAAGGTGGATGTCCCGGGGATGAACAGTGAGGAGATTTCAATAGCGCTGCTTGAGGGTGGAGTGCTGTGCTCACCAGGTACGGCCTTCGGTGAGCTGGGCGAGGGCCACCTTCGCTTCGCCTACACTATCTGTAGGGAAGATATCGATAAGGGCATGGATCGGGTCGAAGCAGTGTTAGCTGAGCTGAGGGGAGATTGATTCCCAATGAACCCCATCGCATCCTTTGCACTCTTCCTCACATCATTATTTATCGGGAGTGAGGCTTCTAGGATAGAGCCTAGGATATATCCGCCAGCCATTTTGTTCACCTCTCTCGCTTCCTTGTCTCTGCTCGGCCCCACCTCAATAGGATTCGGACTGTGTATGGGTTCGGGGTGGGTGCTGTTGAACCAAGTTGCAGACCGATCTTTCCCTCTGCAGTAATCAGTCATCGAAGAGTCTGAATGGCAAGTCAATCATCCTACTCTCTTCCTCGTCACCCTCTGCCTCTCCCACGGGCTCCTCTGGTATCGGGGCATCATATGTCGGAGAGACTTCGGTTTCTTCGCCCTCATCAGGAGCCTCCAGTAGGTCCATCTGTAGATTCTCAAGCTCACTTCCCTGACCTCTCATCCAATTTGGCATGTCATGAGTCCCCCCTAGTACGGACAGGGTAGTGAAGGTCGCCATTGGTAGCACTGATATCGCCACTAGGAAATCAATGACTGCAGTCTCCGGAACTACCGCATCAGGAACTACTGCATGCAGAAGAACAGTTTCCAACTGAACCTCGTTCCACTGTGTTACATCGACGTCCAGCCAGCCTAGGGAGGCAGCTAGAAAAGTCCTAGCGATAACCCAGAAGAGCAGAACAGGGAGTATCCATGAGAACCGCGAGATTTTCCACAACACACTCCTAAACATCGCTGCGTAAGACACGAGTCCACTGGACACAACTGGCTGAATCCTCACTGCCATCCACAGCGCTATCATGTACCCCGCCATGCCCAATTCAAATGCCTGATCTGGCTTGATTATCTCTTCGGGCACGCCTTCCATGATTAACAGGGGGATGGCAATCAGCAGGACCTGCATCGGGACAGCCAGCAGTTGCAACCCTCCATGAACCGCTATCAGATCCTGTCCCTCTTTGATTGTCTTCTCGTGGACGAGTCTCGCCATCCTTCCGTAAGGACTCGCCTGCAGGGCTAGCCTCGCCCGATCTATGAGTTCTGGATCACCGACTCTTCGGCTGAGACCTAGGATTGGCATCCAGCCTCCTTTGTCAGCGACTGAAGCCGGCCTGTAACCACCGAAGAACAGAGCTAGGAGGAGTGACAAGAATCCGTACAGCAGCCCTGCGACGACAATCCAGTAGACCAGTTCGGTGCGAACAGCGATTGAGAAGTTGCCCTGATCTACCTCAAGTAAATAGGTCAAGGAGAACCCCACGATAGGGACCAGAGTGACTTGCAACACGACTACTATGTAGAGGACGAACCTCTGATACAGATCCTCTACGGCCACACCCTGCACGCCTCACCAAGTCACCATAAGCCCTTCATTGGGACCGAACCATCTTCGGGCGGTTAGGGAGGCGTCTGAGAGTCGCCATTCCTCTACGCATCCGCCCTACGGGCGGCGAACGTTGCTAGCGAACCTTCATACACGTATGTAGAACCGAAGATTCGTCACATGCGTAGCCTCCCTCCCTTCTTTCTGGTGTCTTTACTGCTTGTCATGAGCATGGCCCCTTTGGCTGCAAACTCAGTGATGCTTCCAACTGCCGAGGAACGTGCAGCCACTCCAAAGGCACTGATTGACTTCGAAGTCACCTCCATCGAGCTCGGCGATTCTTTGACCGCATCCCTACAGTGGGACCAGCCGGACAACTCTACGCTAGAATACGTCCTCCGGGATGAATCCGTTTTGGTGAGTATCACATTCACTCAGGCTGGCACATCAAGCCAGCCTGCCTACGCCGAGGGTTGGATGCAGGTCTGGCACCCCGTCGGATTCCTGATGGAGGAACACTATGTCAACATGACACTGTCTGGCCTGCAGTCTACCACCGAGACATTCTACTGGACTCCGAGCGCTGCTCACAGTGCTATCGATGAAGATGGTAATCTCTACGGCGGAATCATACTGCGTGGTACCATTGATGGCGGACTTGCTGATGACAATGAGGATAACAACGAGTTCGATAGAGAAGTACCGGTGGCAGTCTGGAAGGACCCTATGGACAATGGATTCTGTGGGGATGTGGACGGCGATCAGGTCGTCGACTGCACCAACCAACTCAGCGCCAACGAGCCGACATGGGTCGGAGCCGGATATGATTCGGACGGAACTCTTTCATCAGACCCTGACTACTATGGGCACTGGAGGATGGAGAACGCCTCTAGCGACGAGGGCGAGATGCACTGGAGGGTATCGGCACCGGGCTCAGACTACGCCAGCAACAGACATGACCGGCTCTGGTGGGGCTGGTTCACTCCGTTTGACAACTGCGACGATCCAGGACATGGGCTCAAGTACGGGACTCTAGACTCAGCAGTCTCGGCACTGTATGGCAACAATTTCTGCAAGATTAGAGTAAGGTCGTTCGATTTCATATCAATGCACTTGGTGACTGCCGCATGGGGAGAGATGGCTGCCGGCGATACCATCAGAATGGAGGCCGATGCCGGGGGATCTTTGGAGCACTACAACTACTCTGCACAAAACCTCTCGAAGAACCACGGCGACTGGTCACGATTGATCTGGAACATGACAGACGTACATCCCAACGCCGACTACACTCTCGCCTTCAGATTTGATTCTGACAGCTCCCTAGCGAACCAAGGCATCCATCTAGACTCTTTCTTGATGTTCGGATTTGAGAAGGTTGCAGAGTACACCCTCGACGTTGATTGCGACGATCCGTTGCCTAACGCCTACATGGTGGTGCCCGACGATTCTAGGCCACCTTCTCTATTCTGCAAAATCAAGAACAATGGATACGTCGACATCACTCTCCGCCTGTACACCGAAGTCTCCAATCAGACTTGGATGAATGGTTACCCTCTGAGGATCGACTCCAACAACAGGTTCGACCATGACAACTATGTTGTCTCCGAGGTCATCAGCGCCCTCGATACAATGAACACGTGGTTCAATCTCAGTATTCCCGAGGGTGCCAGTGTCGAGGAGTTAGACTGGTTTGTCTGGATTAACGATGGGACCACTAATCTATCCAAGGTGTACATCGAACTGCCCGTATCGGTCATTGCCGCGTACTCAATCTCCCTAGATCAGAAGACCCTTGCAAATCCGGCCGCGGTGCTGTATCCAGGGACTACTGGAGATGTGGCGATGGTGATGAAGAACACTGGGAACCAGATAGCGACCTGGAATCTAGGCGCTACCTTCGGCGATAGCCGTTGGGGCGATGAGAACTTAATTTGGCACGATGCCAACGGCTCGGTGGTGACCAGCCTCGCGATGAACATCACCGATGAGTTTGAACTCATAGCAACTGTCATCGTACCCGATGAGATATCTCCGGGCACCTATGCGATAACTCTGCTCGCAAGTGGCAGACCTCCTGCCAATTTCGTAGCCGACTGGACGATATACATCGAGGTCCCGGTGTTTCACGACCTAGTGCTCGAGCCAGAGACCTCAGAGATTATGGCCTCTGCCGACGGCTTCCTAAGGCTAATCGAGGTCAGGATGGTTAACAATGGAAACTCAGAGGAGGCATTCGATCTATCCCTACTGTCGGACTGGAAACTTGGCGTCTCTCTAAATGCGGAGCAGAGCCTTGGAATAGATCCATTCGGGGGAGACAGCACCGTTTTACTGCTGCTGCCGATGCCTTATGGGCTTACCAATGAGACCTATGAGATATGGATAATCGCAGCCAGTCAGGATGACTCGGGTTACCAATCGAGCGTAAGGATTCTGCTCACAGTCCCTGTTACCAATCTGATTGAAGTTGAGGACCTTGACATGACGGAGGAGGTGTTCAGGGGAGGGGACGCTGCTAGGACTGTTAACTGGGAAATCTGGAACAACGGTAACGTCAACGACGCTTTCACCCTCGATTTTGATACCAGTCACCCAGACGTTTGGGTCCAGGCGACCGGACTAACCAATGGGAGGACTCCGTATATTCCAGCAGGTTCGTCACTGAATCTCACCGTGCGCTATTCGTTCGACTTTTCCGCCTCTGGGGAGCGCGACATCACCCTAACCGCATTCAGCGTCGAGGCTGCTAGTGATGGACTCACAGTAAGTGGTAGTGGAAATGCCGAGTTCATTGTTGGCACACAAGGCTTCTTCCAGATTCTAGCGCCCCCGCCACTGGAGATAGTGGAGAGCGGGGATGACTACGCTCTTGTGTACACAGTGGTCAACCTATATCCTGATGACCAACTCCTGAGGGCTGACATCGACAGAAACTCTGACATCTTCTTCAACATCTTCGATGCGCGCGTGGATACGGGCGACAGGGACTTCGTACTACTCGCCAATGAGTCTAGAACCATCACCGTCTGGCTTACGGTGACCGATGAAAACCTAGAGAATCTCCTAGAGAACGAGATGACCTTCGGAATAGTGCTCGAGGTCGACGGCGATAGGGACAAGGTCTCGATGAACGGGTCTGTAGTCATGTACAAGCTGAACCCCATTGAAACCGGAGTCGACGTCGAGGAGACAGCTTGGTGGGCCGGCAATATCTTGTTCCTCCTCATCGGACTGGGAGTCGTTGTCGCGGTTCTAGTGGCCTCGCTCAGGATATTCAAGAGTGCGACCGCTCCGATGGAGGAGATCTCGACCCTAGATACTTACGAAATGACCGTAGATGGCAGCGGCTGGGGCGATCAGGACGGAATCCCCAACGCCCCGGAACTTCCTGCAGACGATGAGGTGGCCAATTCAATGTACGGGGGTGCAAAGGAGATCTTTGAACAGCCGCCGGAGATTCCTTCTCCTCCTCCCATAGAGCCTGAGCCTGAACCTGAACCTGAGCCCGAGCCTGAGCCTGAGCCTGAACCTGAGCCTGAACCTGAACCTGAGCCTTCGTTGGAACTTCCTCCGGGAGTGCCACCGATTCCAGAGAATGGCCTTCCTGAGGGATGGTCCCAAGAGCAGTGGATTCACTACGGTCAGCGCTGGCTAGATCAACAGAACAGCGAATAAGCGTCCTTAAGCACACCTACACACGCCCGTGCGAGGCCTTATGACCCCCCTATTGGTCGCCGGATTCCGGAGTGTGATTTCCTATGTACAGCGGTCAACAACCTATTTTCATCCTTAAGGAAGGCACAGAGCGTACCAGTGGGCGCTCAGCGCAGAGTAACAACATCGCTGCTGCCAAGGCAGTGGCAGACTCGGTGCGTTCTACCCTAGGCCCGAAGGGCATGGATAAGATGCTGGTAGACAGCATGGGCGACGTAGTCATCACCAATGACGGTGCTACCATTCTCAAGGAGATGGACATAGAGCACCCTGCGGCGAAGATGATCATAGAAATCGCCAAGACCCAGGAGCAGCACTGCTACGATGGCACCACAAGTGCTGTTGTAATCGCAGGAGAGCTGTTGAAGCGCAGCGAGGATTTAGTCGAGCAGAATGTCCATCCAACAGTAATCTGTGAGGGCTTCAGACTCGCCTCCGACAAGGCTTCAGAACTCATCGAGGCTCATTCCATCGCTGTAAATCAAGATATGCTGGAAGAGGTGGCTAAGACTGCACTCACAGGCAAGAGTGCAGGTGCAGTCAAGGAGTTCCTCGCAGATATTTCAGTCAGAGCAGTCCTCTCTGTAGCCCAAGATGCAGACGGCGAAATAGTGGTCGACCTCGATGATATCAAGGTGCAGAAGAAACAGGGTGGATCGATTAAGGATAGCTCTCTAGTTGATGGCATCATTCTCGATAAGGAACGTGTCCATAGTGGCATGCCGCGCAGTGTGACTGATGCAAAGGTCGCCCTAATCAACTCGGCCATCGAGGTCAAGAAAACTGAGGTAGACGCTAAGATTCAGATTACCGACCCGAGCATGCTCTCACAGTTCCTCGATGAGGAGGAACAATACCTCAAGTCCCTAGTGGAGAAGATTCAGGCCTCTGGAGCCAGTGTGATCATATGTCAGAAGGGCATTGATGACATGGCCCAGCACTACATGGCAAAGGCTGGATTGTTCGCCATTCGCCGGGCCAAGAAGAGCGATATGGAGGCCCTGTCAAAGGCCACTGGAGGTAGGATTGTGACCAACATAGACGATTTGTCATCCGACGATTTAGGTAACGCTTCGAAGGTCGAGGAGCGCAAGATAGGCGAGTCAGATATGGTCTTCGTCACTGGTTGCTCCGACGCCAAGAGCGTCTCGGTACTACTCAGGGGTGGAACCGAGCACGTGGTCGATGAAGTTCGCCGAGCCTTCGATGATGCTGTTGGCGTAGTCGCTGTGGCTCACGAGGACGGAGTAGTCCTGACCGGGGGCGGCTCGGTTGCCGCCGCGATAAGTCGTGACCTACGTTCTTACGCAGAGGGAATCGGAGGAAGGGAGCAGATGGCTATCGAGGCATTTTCTGGGGCCCTTGAGGTGATTCCTCGAACCCTCGCAGAGAACGCTGGACTGGATCCAGTCAACACCATCATCGATCTCAGGAAGGCACACTCAGAGGGCAAGTCGCACTTCGGGGTCAATGTCTACGAGGGCGGAGTTGTCGACATGAGTGAGGCACAAGTCTTCGAGCCCAGCAGAGTCGTAGAGCAGGCTATCCAAAGCGCCTCTGAAACCGCAGTTATGATTCTGAGAATCGATGACGTGATATCTAGCCGTGCAGGTTCCCCTATGCCAGATGGTGGCGAGTTCGACGGCATGGGTATGATGTGAGGCCTAGGGTAGAATACGGCCTACGGCCGTAGACCCCGGTTGCACTAGATTCAATAATCGTGTCAGGGTGCCCAGACTGCCGATAGGCACGAGTGGGCTTCATGACGATATTCAGCGTCTTCATCGATGATGGCTGCATCGTCTGCGATGCCTGCGAGGAAGCGGCTCCAGACATCTTCGAGGTCACCGAAGACACCTGCTTCATCAAGCCCAATGTTAGACTCGATGGTGGCTACGACCGCAACGTTACCAAATCTGGACTCAAGCCGGATGTAGTATCTTCTCTCTCGGATGATATCTTCGATGCTGCAGACGCCTGCCCGGTCGATGTCATCATCGTAGTTGAGGGCACTGGGGAGGAAGTAACTGAGGTAGAGGAGGAAGCAGTTTCCGAGCCAGAGGCGGAGATAGTCTCCGAGGAGCCCGTGGAGATAACAGGTGACGACCTTGAGTCCCTTCTGACTATAGGAGACCGGACGATGAGCATCCTATTCGGCTCGCAGTCAGGAAACTCTGAGGAACTGGCAGCCAAATTCGCGAAGCGGGCCACTGACTACGGTCTCGATGCCACTGTGCACGATATGGATGGATTCGATATATCCTCTCTGTCAGAGATGAAGAGAGTCCTAATCATCTGCTCGACTTGGGGCGAGGGCGAAATGCCCGACAACGCCGAAGAGTTGTGGCTGCAAGCAAGTGCAGACTCAGCACCCAATCTGTCGGATGTTAACTTCTCAATCCTCGCTCTTGGCGATACCAGCTACGAGTTCTACTGTCAGTCTGGCAAGGACTGGGACGACAGACTGCAGCAATTAGGAGCGACTCGCCTACTCGACCGCGTTGACTGCGACGTGGATTACGACTCTTCTGCAGAAGCTTGGGCTATCGATGCACTCGCAGTGATGGCCGCAGTTGACGGTACCGGCCAGTTCCATGAGGATCAGGTAGACGCAATCAAGGATCGAGTTAGCGGCGCAGCAGCAGCGGGAGCGGCTGGTGAAGACGGCTTCACCGTTCCCGAAACTGCTGCAGAAGTCATCCAAGCTGAGATTAGCATATTCAGGTACGACCCTGTCAGTGCCACCGCGGGCAAGGACACCTGGGTCTGCGCCTTGCCCGGTCACATGTCAGTGCTCGAGTCATTGAGGGCGCTGAAAGAGACCCATGATGGCACCCTTACTTTCAGAGACGGCCCCAGCGATGACCCAGCCACTGCGATATCAGTCAATGGTAGGTTGATTCTGCCAGGTAGCGTCAGACTTGATTCAGTAGCCCCTATCCGAGAAGGTGGACTGAGGCTGCGCATAGAGCCCCTACCATCGTTCGATGTCGTTCGAGATTTAGTTGTGGACCACTGGTCTCTCGAGAGAGGCAGAGAGTTCTCCAAGCCGTGGATGGTGGCAGCTACTAGGAAAGGTGCCGATACAGCTCAGGGTGTATTGGGGACCATGGATCCCTCGACTGCAGACATGCTACATTCGATTACCGACTTTTGCAGCGCTCCACTGCTGCATTCTTGCTCTGATGCCACCCCTCATTCAGGAGAATACCTCGGCCCCGCAGTCCTAGCACGAATCTGGGCACGCATTAACGACCCTCGCTCTTCAGAATCTAGCATAACTGCGATGCAAGATATATTGGATTCTAATGGGGGAATAAAGGCCGAGACCGACCTCGCTTCGATCCGCCGACAGAATGGTTCGGCGAGAATCATTGCTGACGCCCTCCTCGACGCGCGGACCTCGACTTTGAGCAGAGGTTCATTCAACGGCCGCCATGGCAAGCATGTCTGGTGGTACAGCTGGTCCGTGAAGAGCAGCGGTAGAGTAAATGACACCGTAATCTACAGACAGGTCCTAGGTCCTATGGGGCTGCTCGGAAACTTGTTCTCAGGGGTGACTGCCCGCATGGTGTTCGGATTCACTAGAACCGGTGGCAATGTATTCAACGGCATGTTGGGAATGTTGGCCCCACCTGCCGGTATCGGAAAGATGCCGAAACAGTTCAATTCCTCTGTTGACGACCACCACGAGGTCGTCGCGATATTCAACGAAGTGGATGGTAGGTTCTGATGCCACTGAAGTACGCTTATCATCCTGGTAACGTGGCCCACAGCAGCGCTACTGAGGTGGCTGAGACGATGGAACCAGTCGCCCAATCTCTTGGCATCGAACTGGTCCCGATGAGAGGCGCAACCAGTTGCGGAGCCGGGATAATCAGACAGGCCAGCAGGCGTTTGCAGTTGACCCTCAATGCTCGCACCTTTGCAATGGCAGAGGAACTCGGTCTCGATATCATCACACCGTGTGCAACCACGGCTGGGAACCTGCATGAGGACCTCTCCGCTCTCAAACAGAATCCCAATCTGCTCGGAGAGGTCAATGAGGTCCTTGAGAGGACCTGCGGCAGGAGATTCTCAGGAGGAGTCGAAGTCCACCATCTCCTACACGTGATAGTGGATGAGGTCGGCCTTGAGAAACTCGAGGCCGCGATACTGAATCCCATCGACTTCGATGTCGCTGCATTCTATGGTCCGAACATGCAACAGGTCGGAGCCTGCGGGGGCGATGACGTCCACGATCCGGACTACCTCGAACAGGTCATCGATGCCATTGGAGGGAAGCCGGTGCAGTGGGAGGGACGCACACAGAGCGTAGGAGTTCCAGGGCTGTTATCTGAGGAGCCGACGGTGCTGCGGCAGGCTGCTGCAGTGCTACATGAGGCCAAGTCCGAGGGGGCAGAACTCATCGTAAGTGCTTGCAATCTCTCGCATAGCGTCCTCGATATCTACCAGGGCAAGGCTTCGAGATCGACCGGACTCGCTACCAATATACCAGTTATTCATCTAACAGAGATGCTATCTTTCTCCATGGGCCACCACAACACTAGGCTGGCACAGCTGAGGACTAGGATTGCAGTTATCGGCGACTGACTAAGTATCCTGCTCAAGGCCATTTTCGGGATCGATGACGGACTCAACTCCAAACTGTTCCAACCCGGCCTGCCCCTTTGCCCTGAATGTGTCAGGAGGGAGCGTAGGAGGTTCACTGCTTTCCTGTAATGTGCTGACGTCCGACTCGGTAATTTCTATCCGATGCCTCTGGCGTTGATTGGAGACGAACTCTGAGGCAGATATGGTACCGTCCCCTGAATCAATCTGGAATCTACCTAGATTGGAGAGATCCGTGTGAGGGCTACGGT
>Ga0206683_10003023_pt1 | contig 11223 bp, 10 predicted proteins | sample M280m12015metaG_FD_155483 | JGI IMG/M metagenome (GOLD analysis project Ga0206683, IMG submission 155483) | Ammonia-oxidizing marine archaeal communities from Monterey Bay, California, United States - M2 80m 12015 | ecosystem: Environmental > Aquatic > Marine > Intertidal zone | place: USA...
GACCGTCTATGATTTCAGGTTCTTATAAACTGCAGATTCAAAGTCTTTCAGCATAGCCACGGCGTGAGTATCGTAAAAAGGTAAAACCTGAGTTCCGATAACAGCGCAAAGATCGTTTTCACGGTCTATCCAGAAGTAGCTGTTAAACAAACCTGCCCAAGAAGCAGAACCTTTGGGGCGTCCTGATTCTGTTTGTGCTTCGTGCAGCAGAAAGCCTAAACCCCATTTGGCTGGTTGGCCAAAGCCCATGTCGAAGTCGTTACTCAAAGCCGGCATTTGCGTTGGACCGGGGGTAACGTTTAAATCACCAATGTGATTTTCAAACATCATATCCACTGTATAGGGCTGCAAAATCTTCGCACCGTCTAATGTGCCTTGATTCAGCAATGCCCGCATAAACCGAAGGTAGTCCGTGATGGTTGAACTTAAGCCACCGCCGCCAGATACTGGTTCGCCAAGGTGTGGGATTACCGTTAGACCAGTCTCAGTTCTGGCGTGGATCGCGGCACGCCTGGCGGCTTTTTCATCCGGCACGTTATAAGAGCTGTCATGCATGCCCAATGGGGCAAAAATGTGGTCTTGGAAATAAACGTCCAAACCTTTACCGCTTAGGGTTTCGACAATGACACCAGCCCAATCAATACCAATACCGTATTCCCAGCGCTCTCCTGGAGAGAAACCAAGGGGTGCCGTCATACCGTTGCCACCGTCAGCAAAGAGGCTGTCTATTTGTTCACTGGCCACACGCTGCAATCCATTGGCATTCCATATCTCATACACATAACCGGATGTGTGGGTGAGCAGTTGGCGAGTGGTAGGGCTGCTTTTCGGCGAACTGTGCATAGGTTTGCCGTCATCATCAAAGCCATCCAAAACCTTAAGGTGCTCCAAATCAGGCAGGTAGGCGGTAATGGGCGTGTCCAGATCAATGAGCCCTTGCTCAACCAATTGCAGGGTGGCAACGGTGGTGATGGCCTTGGTCATCGAGGCAATGGCGAAAATAGTGTCTGTGGTCATGGCATCTGAAGCATCAAGACTGCGCAGACCAGCGGCACCCATATACAAAGGGCCGTCAGCATTAGCGACGCCGGCCACCGCGCAAGGAAGATCGCCGCCGGCGATATGTTTTTCTAGAATTTGATCAATGTTTTGCATGTTTAGGCGTCCTTATTTTATTTGCTGTAGGTCGGTCAGTTGGGATTTGTGATCCTTAGATGCTTACAGTTTTTGCATTTGACATCAACAGACTGTTTGAGACTAATACATTGCGGCAAAGGCTAACGGGACAGCTTCTTTGCGAAGATAGGATAGATAAACCACATTGCCGAAGAACGGTCATGTATGGTGATGGCTGATGATCATTCAAATTTAGGACACCGTGATGTGGTAATTCTTTTTGATGGTCAATGACTGCCATGGTGTTGATCTACGAACCTACAGACTGTTGGCTTGATCACTGAGGCGGTTTAAAGGTCGGGCAGGGGTGTTTTGGCTTGTTCGTCCGAGCCTGTGTTTTAGAATTGGATAGCTGTCGCCGTTTTAATCTGTGGTGGTTGCGAACTGGGCGCGCCCTTATGTGATCGAGGATCTTTTGAATTACGACGGGGTCGGTGATGTAACTGGGCGGCCCCCAGCTATGACATGCATAGTACGATAGGATTTGATTTGGGCGATCCTTATTCCACGGCAATAAGAATAAAAATTCATGCACACAAATATTTCTCCCATCACATCAATCAAAAACAATCCCGGAAACGCATTGTTTACTGTTGGATATGGATTGAGCATTTTGGCGATGTTCACCTTAGTTGGCACTAAACAGGGAAACCTGTACATCATCGGTAGCGCGATAGGATTAGTTTTATATCAAGCCAGTTTCGGTTTTACCGCGGGTTTTAGCGACATTATAAACAATTGCAAAACTCGAAATTTAAGAGCTCAAATGCTGATGCTTAGCGCTGCCAGTATTTTGATGTTACCCATGTTTTCTCAAGGTGAGTTTATGGGCACCCAACTTACAGGAAAACTAACCCCAATCAGCACCGCAATGGCGGCAGGTGCATTTATTTTTGGCATAGGCATGCAGCTTGGTGGCGGTTGTGCCTCCGGCACACTTGTCCATCTGGGTTCTGGCAGCCTGCGCATGGGCATTACTCTGCTGGGTTTTGTCGCAGGATCACTCATCGGAACTTTCCATGTGCCTTGGTGGAATGAGTTCCCCTCACTTGGTAAATTTTCAATGATCGATGACTGGGGCCTAACATCCGCTGTGGTCATAAATCTCAGTATTGCGGGCATCTTGTGGATTGGCTTCCTTACGCTCGAAAAGAAAGTTCATAATAAAATCGAACCCTTGAGTGAAAGTAACACCGAGAAGAAGCAAGGGTTTTTGACAAACCACTGGCCACTGATAGTGGGCATGTTACTTCTGGCGATACTCAATTTAGCGACACTCCTGGTAAAGGGAAAACCCTGGGGAGTGACCTCGGGTTTTGCGTTGTGGGGCGCTAAGATATTTAGCTTTCTTGGAGGAGATCTCTCAGGTTATGAATACTGGCAAGGTGCATCCTGGGCTAAAGCTTTAAGCGCGCCAGTGCTCAAGCACAGTACTTCAGTGATGAATTTTGGCTTAGTTATCGGGATTTGGTGGGCAGCAAGAGTGAGTGGCAAAATGTCGGTTAGCTATAAGGCTTCTGGCTTACTCATAGGCCGCCTGATTCTGGGTGGATTATTATTGGGCTATGGAGCCAGGCTCGCTTCTGGTTGTAATATTGGCGCCTACTTCAGCGGCATTGCTTCAGGTAGCTTGCATGGCTGGGTCTGGTTTGCTGTCGCAATGCTCGGAAATATACTTGGATTCAAGCTCAAAAATACTGTGTTTGCTGAAGATTAAAAATCCGCCTGCTACATTGAGGATAAAGAATATAAACCACATTCTCTGGAAAGCTTAGCCCAGACCTACCTCTAACCACAGCACACTAGACATCTCCAGCTTCCCATAACGATTCACCAATAGGTTTCGGTTCGTTACTTGATACGCGCCCGTAGGATAAGGCTCCTGATCACGAGGTGTCTCAAAGGTGATTTCTTTCGGGTACTTACTGCGCTCAACTTTGCACCATCCGGTTTGATCTCGGAGGTAAAACTCCTTGCCGGTTTTCTTACCGATGGTGGTGTCAAATGGGCTGACGACATACAGCTACCCGTCGTAAAACAAAGGCGCATGGAGGCCGAACAACTGTGCTTCTCGTTGGCTTTGAATACGCGCGCGCGCGGTTGTAGATATTTGATTACTCTTATCGGTGGTGTGCAATCGCTGGGCTATATCACGACGCCCGTAGTGAACTTGCAAAAAGAACCGACCAGCATCTTCTTCAAGGCTAGGCAAACGTCGGTGCCAGACATCAGACACGAACATGGCAACATCACCGGCTTTGGCTGTAAGCGGCGTTACACCGCAGCCGTTCCAGGTCAGCTCGATGTCGTCACGTTGGGTTGCCGGTGGAACCTGGCCTGATGTATGGCTGCCTGGAATGACACCTGTCGGGCCGCAGCCGATAGGGCAGTCCTGCAGGTAAATATGCACTCCGATGGCAAAAACCGGGTATGGCAAATCGCCAGGCCAGGGCTGATCAACGCTTCGGGGAATGTGCGGGCCTGCGTCGATATGCCAAAAGCCCCCACCGTGATTCTCGTGCCCTCGGCCGTCGGTGCTAGGTGGATTACGCCAACAGGTATTAGCAATAATGTGGCAGTCATCACCAAGCAATGGTTCGATTACCTGCAAAATACGGGGGTGGGCTACGACCCTCTGACATAATGCGCTGCGGTTAAACATCTCGTAGCGGAAGTCCTGGTCAACGGCATCAGTTCTGTAGCTAGCACCCCGACCATCAGGTGGGATTTCTTTATAGACTTCATCTATTTCCTGACTTAGTGCCTCGATAGAATCAGTGTTTAGCACCTCGGGCACCACACAGAAACCTTGCGACTCGAGCTGCATGCTTTCGCTTGCTACTTTATCCTCCCCATTTGCCGGTTCTTGGGCATTCCTCGGATATAGATATCCGCGTTCTCGTTTTAACATAGTCATTCCTTAACAGATTGGCGCAATTAGGGATCCGATAACCCCTATCAATCTCGAACCGTACTCACTTCGAAAAATTCACGTGGTCCAGTCTATAAAGCGTTCACCTAATCAAGCCTGGCGTCTGTACCTTGGCTTCGATATTGCTAGTTTCGTTAAGGCGTCTGGCCGAGATCAGTGAACAGCCGATGGCTTATTAGTAGAGTACCATAAGCACATTGCGGCTCTTATGCTTCGGTTTACCATTGAATAACATTGGGTCCTTGCTTACGGCGGTAAGAAAGCAGTACCAGCAGTGAGAGCCTAGCAATTTTGTGGTCAGGGTCAGGGTAAACCGCTGAAAATCGGGTGCCGCACTTCATTTGTAAGCGGGTTTTTTATTTGTTAACCGTTTTTTTATCGAAGCCCGCCAGTTTTTTGTAAGCCATGCTGACGGCATCAAGATCCGTGTAGGGCACACAATGATGTTCATCTGGACACTCGCCTGAGCACTGGTCTTCCACCATCTGCAGCACTCGCTCGGGTCCAGCCTTGCGGTTATCCAGCGTGATTTTAGCGGTTGGGGAGAGCCGTTCGGATTGGTAAGCAGTCAATGCTTTGATTACATCGTCATTGCCCTGCAGTTGGCGGGCCAGGGTAGCGGCATCGATAATGCCTTGGGAAGCTCCATTTGAACCGTTCGGGTACATGGGGTGCGCAGCGTCGCCTGCCAGGGTGACGCGATCAAAGCTCCATTGTGGCACCGGTTCGCGGTCTATCATGGGAAATTTGAAGATGTCTTGCGCGTCATGGAACAGTTGATTGGTTTGCAGCCAGGGGAAATCCCAGTGCCTGAATTTGTCTGCGAATTCGCTCAGCTGACCTTTACCACGCCAGTCATCTTTCCTCAGGATGTCTTTTGGAACTCTTAACTCAGCCACCCAGTTAATGAGCTGCTGGCCTTTCTCGTCTCGCGGTGTCAGCGGGTAGACCACCATTTTCTGGCTGTTATGGCCGGCCATGATCATCGAGCGACCACTGAGAAATGAATCGCTGTAGGTAGCACCGCGCCACAACATCAGGCCAGCAAACTGAGGATCACCCTGGTCGGGATAGAGCTGCTGGCGAACCGCAGAATTAATGCCATCCGCGCCAATGAGAAATTCAGCGGTTGCGTTTGACCGCTCGCCGGTTTCGCTGACAAAATTACCTGTCACTGAACTACCGTGCTGATCGAAATTGAGCAGTTTTCTGTTGGTCATGACTGAATCAGGCCCCAGTGTTTCCAGCACCTTTTGCAGCAGAATTTTCTGTAGCCTGCCTCGATGAATGGAATACTGAGGCACCTCGTAGCCTGCGTCCAGACCTCTTGGTTCGGCCCAGATCAGTTTGCCTTGCTTGCAGTAGAAACGAAGTTCTTTGGTACGTATCGCATTATTATCGAGCGCTTTTTCCAGGCCATGTGTGAACAGATACTTAACGGAGTGCGGCAGCAGACTGAGGCCGACGCCCAGTTCTTTGATCTGTCCAGCTGCTTCAAAGACCTTGACCCTGAAACCGGCTTTATGTAGTTCCAAAGCCAGACACAGCCCGACAATGCCTGCGCCAATAATGATGCCGTCGGGGTTTGGTTTCATGACCTAACGCTTCCTAATGTATATCTTCTATGGGGTTGGCTGTTTTTCCACCACTGCGATGGTCAGCCTGCATTCGCACACAAGGCGATGTTTACTATCGCTGATCTGGATACCCCAGACCTGGGTTTTACGTCCAATATGTATTGCTCGGGCAACAGCAGTAACCTGCCCGCTGCTGACCGGACGGATGTGGTTGGCGTTGATATCAAGGCCAACGCACATGTAGTTTTCCTGATCCACGCAGCAATTGGCGGCATAACTGCCCAAGGTTTCTGCCAGTGCAACTGACGCCCCACCATGCAGAATACCGTGTATCTGGGTGGTTCTCTTATCTACCGGCATGATAGCAACCATGGAGTCTTCAGTGATGTCGGTCACTTCAATACCAAGCATGGCCACCATGGTTTGACTGTGCAGTTTCTCTGCCTCTTCAGGTGTTGGTGTTTTAAACCAGATTGTCATTTTTGTAGCCACTCCTGAGGATTCTAACTGCCGCCCTGATTCACGTAATAATGATACCACTAGCTGTCGATACCCTGACTAGCACTGCGCGAATTTGGCTAAGACCTGCGAAGACGCAAGTCGCCAAATGTCGTTACCTTAGATAATTTGCAATCACCCAGAGAATGGCGAGCGACCCGTGCGGTCATCGTCTCAGGCGTTCGATCAGAGACACTCAAGTCAGGCGGGCCCCTGTTATTGAAAACGACCTTGTCGAAACAAAATCAGGCAGCTAAACCTCGATGACAGCTGTCGCCTCAATTTCGACCTGCAGCTGTTTCATGACGAGAGCAGATATGCCAATTAAAGTTGACGCCGGTTGATCCGATTGGGTAAAGAATTTTGCTTTAACCTGGGACAGTGTTTTGCTTCTCTGGGAATCTAAATCCACCACATAAGAGTTGAGTTTAATGACGTCTGCAACGTCGGCGCCGGCGGCAGCGAGTTCCGCAACTAAATTACGATGAGCCATTTCTGCCTGTTCTTCAAAGGTTTCCCCAAACCGGCCGTCCGCGTAACCCACTTGACCTGAAACGACAATCGTTTTGACACCCTGAGCGGTGTAAGCAACTGTATTGGTAAAGCCCATTGGGTGAGGATGGATAAATTCTTTCGTTAGCATGGTGTTCCCTTGTTTAAATTTTCGGCATATTGGCACTTTCGCAGATGTTAACCCATCAAGAGATACTGGTCATCTGGGTAGACCATCCGGCTCAGTAGTCCTGTGTGTACCTGCAGCCAATCAATAATCGGCTCATTGGCTTTCGTTGGATTCTCGTTTTATGAGACCTTAGCGAACGCTGCGGCCTCGCAATATCTGGCTCAAGGTGGAGTGGGATAAAACAGTGCCGTCTTGTGCTAATGAATCGGCCAATTGATCGTCCGTGGTAAAGAGGTTAAACAGAACGAGAGCGCCTTCCGGGCCGCCCATTTCCATATGGACATCGCCGGGACCCTTAGCAGCATAGTCACCTGTTTTCCTGATGCGTCGGCCTGTTTCGGCTCCGGTGTTGAGATCGATGTCAATGACGTGGAGTTCGCCAGCCAGGACCGTGGAAGTGATGAAGCCAGTATGCTTATGGAAGTGACAGTAAGCATTGGGTGCCCAGCGGTACAGAAGGTCAACATGACCGTTGTCTCGGGCCGAAAGCAGCGCCGCGGCGTAATCAATGGGGTAGTCAAATTTATCGTTACCGGTAAAGTGCTTCCACTTTAAATCATCGTTTTCAAACAGGTTCATAGGATTCTCCGTGAATAGTTATTTTAAGTAGTGTTTTCCGAGATTTCAAAAGAATCCTGATTGGTTTTTATGCGAAATGAAGTCTGCTGAGCAGTTTTGCGGTTGAGGATAGTCAATGGCGCCTGGATCACTTCTAGTGAGACCGGGAAATAACCTTGGCATGACATCGCGCAAACACTGGGCTTCGATGCGTCTGTTAATGCGGAAGCGATTTGTTGCGAAGTGACTTGAACTGTTAAGCTGTGTTACCCGATCACAACAAAGGAACTCACTCATGAGTGAAGCCGCCAGTGTATTACCCCGGGACCCGTACAGCGTACCGCTGGATCAAATCGACATGAGCCTGGCTGACCTGTATCAGCAGAACCTGCACTGGACGTACTTCGAGCGGCTGCGAAAAGAGGATCCGGTTCATTACTGTGCGAACAGCCCTTTTGGTCCCTATTGGTCGATCACGAAATTTGACGACATTCTGCATGTTGATAAAAATCACGAAATATTCTCGTCAGAACCTGCGATCACCATCGGTGACTTCGCGGAAGATTTCGAGACACCGAATTTTATCGTTATGGACCCGCCGGATCATGATGTTAGACGTCGAACGGTCACACTGGGGGTGTCCCCCGCGACCCTGGCAGATCTTGAACCCGTCATCAGGCAACGAGCCGGCGAAATTCTGGATGAACTACCTGTTGGGGAGACATTTGACTGGGTCGACAAGGTCTCCATCGAACTCACGACACAAATGCTGGCAACGCTGTTCGATTTCCCGTTTGATGATCGCCATCTTCTGCCCTATTGGTCCGATATCATGATGACCAGTGAGGACCTGGCCGGGTCTACGCAGATAGACGAGGAAGAGAGGCGTAAAATTATGCTCGATTGCGTCGCCTATTTTGAACGTCTATGGAAAGAACGGGCTGCACAACCGCCCAAGAACGACTTTATTTCTTTGTTGGCCCATGGCGAGCATACAAAAAACATGGACCGGATGGAGTTCCTGGGTACCTTGTTCCTGCTTATCGTCGGCGGAAACGATACCACGCGGAATTCTATCAGCGGTGGTGTGGTTGCACTGAATGATAACCCTGACCAGTACCAGAAGCTGCGGGATAATCCTGGTCTCATCCCTTCGATGGTCTCGGAAATAATCCGCTACCAGACGCCGCTGACACATATGCGACGTACTGCGACGCAGGATACGGTGCTTCGCGGAAAGAAAATCAGTGCCGGTGATAAAGTGGTTATGTGGTACGCATCGGGTAATCGGGACGAAGAGGTTATCGACAACCCGAACAGCTTTAACATTGAGCGGGACAATGCCCGACATCATTTATCATTTGGATTCGGCGTTCATCGATGCATGGGTAATCGTCTGGCAGAAATGCAATTAAGAATCGTGTGGGAGGAAATCATGAATCGGTTTCATACCGTGGAAATGGTTGGGGAACCTGTGCTGGTGCATTCCAATTTTGTCAAAGGCATTACCGAATTGCCGGTGATAGTGCATGCGGTGTGAGTGAGTTCGGCAGCGTATCACTGGACATCGCGTCAATCGGTGGGGAAGTAAAACTGCTTGAAAGTATTCACACGACACGGGGCATGCGGCGCCTTAAGGCAGACCCGGTACCGGTGGAATTCATCAGAAAGATTTGCGAAGCCGCAGTTTTTCGGTTGAGGATAGTCAATGGCTGAATAGCCAATGATCTACTGTCATACAGACGGCCGGGTTGATCACTGAAAAAATTTTAACTCGGGCAGAGGTGATTTGGCTTGTTTCTCCGAGAATGGTTTAGGATTGAATAGCTGTCACAGGTTTATTCGGTAGTGGTTGTGCTTCGATGTGGTCAAGGATCTTCTGAATGATCTCTGGAACAGTAATGTTGGCGATGATACGCATGGTACCGCCACCTATAGGAAATAGCGCGATATCAATGTTGAAGACTCTCTTGTGTCGTTCCGCCAGTTTTGATGTTAAAGCAAGTGGATAGTTGGTGTGGCAGATGCGAGTTTTACAACGCCAGGCTAGAAGCTTACATTGATCGTCACACGTGTTCACATCTTTCGCAAACCCTCAACAGCCTTTCGCAAGAGAATAACGGAGTGATGAGAAGATGAATGAAGAAGAAAAACTGAAACTCTCTCGAGCAATTACCGACCAACTTCCGGCACCCGAAGAAATTCGAGATGACTGGGGGAAACTGATCATCGATACCGTGTTACCCGATGGCGTCTGGTCAAGGGAAGGATTGTCGCTGAGAGACCGCAGTATGATCACCGTCGCTGCCCTGACCGCCTTGCACTGCCCGAATGAACTGCGCATCCACATCGGCCGCGGACTGGACAATGGCCTTACCCGAACCGAAATAAGTGAGCTGATCATGCATATGGCAATTTACGGCGGATTTCCAGTCGCCGTGGAAGGCATGCAGGTGGCAACCGAAGTTTTTGCCAAGAGAGATGCGCGTGAGGCAAGAAATGCAGACTGACACTGCCCCGAATCTACGGGGCCAGCGAGCCCAGGTCGATCTTGTAAAGATCCACGACATTTTCACACAAGATGGCCTGTTTCATCTCTGGTGTTAGAACCTTCGTGTGTTCTTCCAGCATTGCCTGCGACCAGGGCCAGGTAGAGTCAGAGTGGGGGAAATCGTTAGCCCACATCAAACGGCGCCAGTTCATCATTTCGGCACTGCGGAAAGCGACCCAATCATCCTGGAAGGTGATGTAGATATGTTCGAGGAAATATTCGCTCGGCATTCTGGACAGGTCAACGTTCGGTGCCAGCCAGTTCCTGTGACGTTTGTAAGCATGATCCATGCGATACAAATAATGCGGCACCCAACCTGCATCGGCTTCGACGCAGACAACTTTCAATGCCGGATATCGCTCGAACACACCACCGAAGATCAACGTCCCCATAATGTCCTGGTTGCCCCGGATAATAGACAGAAAACTGTTGATTCTGGGGCCGCGATGACCCGTTCCCTTGGTCGTAAGAATATGGAATGAAACCGGCAGGTCCAGCTCAATCGCTTTTTCCCAGACGGGGTTGTAAATCTCTGAATCAAAGTCTTCTTCCTGAGGATTACCCGACATCATCACGCCACGTAATCCCAAATCCTTGATGGACTGGAGATCTTTAACGGTTTGTTCCGGACTGCTAACGGCAGTTTGCCCGCAGCCTAACAAGCGATTCGGGTTTTCGCTGCAGTATTCAGCAATCCAGCGATTGTAGGCATCAAAGCAGGCTTGTTTGTAATCAAAATCCTCATGGTTACACAGCATCATACCGACGGTTGGATAAATGATCTCTGCTGACACGCCATCTTTTTCCTGGTCTGCCATCCTGGCTTTAGGGTCCCAGCCGCTGCGGTGCAGTTCTTCAAATTTAACACCACCGGTGGTGATTTCTTCCGGCTTTTTACCTGCTGCAGCAACCAACCCCAATTGGATGGGCCGATCCATGCCGTCGATAATGAAGACATCGCCATTCCCCAACGACTCAATTCGAGGCGCACGATCTCGAAATTTGGCATCTATGTAGTCGATATAAGTATTTGGGGCTTCGGTAATATGGGAATCAGCCGAAATTACTGGATAGTCCATCGGTATTTCCTGGGAGATTTCGATTCCTTTCTTTATACGCCATTCAAGTGATCCTGCACAGCGTTGAACAGAGAATATGCATCGTATAGTACATTTTCCGAGGAACAGTAGGTATGGTAATGACTGAAATTCATTCGAATTTGGATCATAGTGGCGTGGTGATCCTCTAG
>Ga0206683_10003033_pt1 | contig 11207 bp, 10 predicted proteins | sample M280m12015metaG_FD_155483 | JGI IMG/M metagenome (GOLD analysis project Ga0206683, IMG submission 155483) | Ammonia-oxidizing marine archaeal communities from Monterey Bay, California, United States - M2 80m 12015 | ecosystem: Environmental > Aquatic > Marine > Intertidal zone | place: USA...
CTCTCAGAATAGCACCAACATCTAAAGTAAATAATGCACTACAATATTTTCTCCCATCTCCAATAAGCATGCACTGAGAAACCATTGGTATTGATTTCATGGTTTCTTCAATAACTAAAGGTGCTATGTTTTTCCCACCAGAACTTACGTATAATTCTTTGATTCGTCCGGTGATTTTAACGTATCCATCTGAATCAATTTCTCCCTTATCTCCAGAATGTAGCCATCCATCTGCGTCAATTGTATCTGCAGTTGCTTCAGGATTCTTGTAGTAACCTTTCATGACATGTCTTCCTCTAAATAATATTTCTCCTGTATCCGAAATCATAAGTTCTGTTCCAGAAAATGGTTTTCCTACTGTCCCGAATTTATGGTTTTTCTTGTAACCTAGACTTGCACCTGCTGTAGTCTCAGTCATCCCATACCCTTCGTAAAGTGGAATATCTAGTGTATGGAATAGTTTGAGGATATCTGGATTTATTGGTGCTGCCCCCGTAATCGCATATACACAATTAGACATACCAATAGCTTCCTTTGCCTTTTTCTTGATTATTCCACCTAGTAATGGGACTTTAGCCAGTTTAATCTTACCTCCTAATTTAGCAACTAAGTTACTGTATACTTTTTCATAAATTCTAGGGACTCCAATGAATAAGTGCGGCTGTACTTCTTTGGCATAATCTATGACATTCAACGGCGCATCTACAACTGTCATGTGTAGTCCCCATCGAATATGCGCATGACAATCTACTAGTTGACCGAAAACGTGTGCACAAGGGAGCCAAGATACATACCCCCATCCTCTTTCAAACTCCTGTAATTTCCAAACTTCTGCCAATTCAAAATCAATATTGTCGTGACTCAATTCTACTCCTTTGGGATTACCAGTAGTGCCAGATGTATAAATTAGAGAAAATGTATCTTCAGGAGTAATATTCTCCACTCTTTTCTCGATCTCTGAGTATTCAATATCTGCTCCTTTCTGTATAAAATCAGCCCAAGACATACATTTAGGATGTTCTGGCATATCTACGCCATCCATTACCACTACAGTTTCTACTTTGGTTAATTTATCCATTATTTCATGCAGCCTATATGCGCACATTTTCTTTTTATTGCCTCCGTCCATTGGATTATCTCCAACAAAAACAACCTTTGAATCCGAATTCCCAACTACCCATTCTACTTCTTCTGGTGAGCAAGTATGGTAAACACCGACTGCTGCTCCATTACACATATTTGCAGCGTGATAAGAAGTATACCATTCTACTCTGTTATATGAATAAATACTTAATTTATCGCCTTCTTCAAAACCCATTGCAATTAATGACTTTGCCACTGAAGCGGTTTGATCATGAAATTCACTCCAACTAATATGATTCATATTTCCATCAGAATCCTTCGTAGAAATTGCTTTTTCATTTCCATGATTCTTTGCGTTCGCCATCAGGTATTCGGGAGTAGTCATAGCAGACATGGGACTTGACAGTCGTTGTTTCATCTTAATTGTTTACCAGTGTGATAATTGACACTTAGTATGATTAAGTACACTCAAATCTTTGATTTCAAGGTAGAACTGATCTAATATTTTCTCTCCAATCTTTTCCTTTATTGCGATTAGCCAAAGGTGATGCAGGTGAAGGGTGCCAACAACTTACAATCTCTACATTCATACCCTTTAATGCTTGATTAGCTCTTTTTTCAGCGTATTTCCCAACACCTATTACCCTCTTGATATCCATTATTTCTACAACTTCTTTCAAATGTTGATCACATCTTTGTATCAATTCTCTGACAGATTCCCCAGATATCTTATCGGGAGTGATATTAGTAGCTCTCTCTCCATTGAATAACATCAACGGGCAATGATTTACAACGAATATATTAGAAAATATTTTTTCAGTGTCGCCATAGTGTTTTTCTAGTAAATTCCATAGCCTTGTCCCTGACACTTCTTCTTTATGCCATTTTAATCCCGCAACAGGTCTTTTAGGATGTAAATTTCGTGGCTGTTTTACTTCGAGATCTCTGATATTTAGTAAATCTCTAACTACTTTTGTAGCCGAAAAAGGAATACCCATTTGCCCCATTCCATGTGGTCCAGGGTTCATGCCTAAAATGAGTGTTTTCGCCCCTTTACCTCCTCCTAATTCTATGAATGCTTTATGCGGCTCCCATGCATAAATTAGAGGATTATAGACGCAATCTATTTTTCCATCGTCAACTAATTTTTGTCCAATTAAATCTACGTCATCTCTCAGTCTCGCTGCTGCTCGAATGAGTTCCTCAATTACCATGATATCACTATTGTTTTACGTCTCTAACGGGAGCTCCCGTAATTTGTTTTAGATTTTCAGGAGTTATAGGGAATACTGTATCAGCAGTGCCACCAGCGCCCCAAATTAATTCATAATTAAAAAGATCTTCATCCATTATGATTTTAGTATTTTTCAAATGCCCAAAAGGGGGAACTCCACCTATGGCATATCCAGTATTATCTAGGACGTATTCTGGGGACGCCTGTCCTGGCTTGTAACCCAGTATTTTCTTTAGTTTCTTTTTACGATCGACTCTATTTGAACCAGATGTAATCACAACAATAGCTTCATTTTCACCCCTGAAAACAATTGATTTGGCAATATGTGATATGTCACAACCTAATTGATATGCTGCATCTGCAGAAGTCCTAGTCCCTTCTTCATATTTTCTCGGTTCAGCGATATAATTAATTTTTTCACACTGCCCCATCCATATCTGATGGCCGTCCATATTTACTGGTGTAAGGTTTCAGAATAAAAGTTGTTTCTACTTCCGCATGGTTGATGACCCATAGTATAGCGCGAGAGAACTAATGGATTGGCCGATTGGTCCTTATGGGACTTCTATGGGAGCTTTACTGCTACTCACATTACCAATACATTATTTATTAACACGAGATGAAAAAGATCGTAGAGTTTCACTTAGAGAACTTCCTCGAGAAATTCGCGAAAAGGGCTATTGGTGGCATATTTTGCTTTATGTTCTTATGTTTTTATACAAAGCAGTGATTGACTATCATAATGAACCTATGAAAGATAAAGTAGGGGGTTTTACTCATTGGATTTATTCAATTGAAGGCGATTGGACTAATAATATCCAAGAGTACTTTTTGAATGATACACTCACAAACCTTCTTTCAGGGCATTATTTATTCATGTATTTATTCATGATTTGGTTTTCTCCAATATACTATATCTTATGTCGTGATGAAATTATGGCAGATAAAGCGGCTCTAAATTATTTTATAATTTATGTTCTCAGTGTTCCGTTGTACTTATTTTTCAATGTAGAAGTTACTTCCACATATATTGCAGATATGGATGCACTCCTGTATCATGATTCATTTACACTATTTTTCTTCATAGATAATGACCCAATGGATAATGCGATACCAAGTTTACATGTGGGTTTACCTATCAGTCTATTAATAATAAATAGATTACATTGTAGAAAATTAGGAATAAATTTCAATGATTGGCGACATAAAGAATTTGATCGTTTTGTTTCTATCAATGTCATTATTTATTTATTTTCTATTCAGTATCTAGGGATACATTGGTTTATTGATATTATACCAGGGATTTTCCTTGCAATAATTACTTCTTCGTTTGTTCATTCCGTTCAGCCCATAATTCGCGCAAGAAATGAAAATGGTTATTCTTCATTGTTACCAAATAGGAATCAGTTAGTTGCCTCATTAATTACTGTAATTATTTGTTCTACTTGGTTACTTGCAGGAGTAGTAGATGGTCCCGGAACAGATGAAAATGAAGCTAATATGAGGGTGGGTATTGGTGATGTTAATTTAGATACAATAGAAGTACATAGTTTATGGGATCCAGTATTTGTAGATGTATCTAATGTGGGCGAAAATAATTTAGATGTTCTTCTAATACAGAGGAAATATGTTGAACCTCATGTAGAAAAAGGTATTTTTAATTGGGATTCTTTTGAAGATTCAGGCCAATTTATTTTTCTCCCAAGTAATGAATCAATAGAACTTGAAGTGAATCCAACTACCTTATTTGATGTCTATATTATTCTCGTCAGAATATCTGAATCCATTGATTTAGATTCAGATGCGTTGGGAGAGGTACGGATTTCAGCTCATTATGTCGATGATAAGTTACTTTGGACTGGTCTATTAGTCAGTTTACCTGCTTTTATTATAACGGGTATAGTTCTTGAAGGCGCTATTAATTTACGTAGAAATCAAAGTAAATTATAAGCCAAGATACCGCCAATATATAGTCCAGACATCGCCCCTAATGCTAACCAAATCCCTATTCGGAATGGCGGGTAATTATACTGCCATATGTATATTGACTGACTTAGCCAAACAAGAAATACTACAACAATTCCATAAAATCCGAATAGGAAACGAAATGAAAAAGAAAATAAAAGTGTTAATGTATATCCTAAATATAATTCTATTTTATTCCCATATTTTTTCGGTAGTAGAAAACAACATACCCCCAAAAGTCCTAAAACTATTATCGGCGCTAAAAGATTTTTTTTACTGAAATATTCTATATCAAATAGATATGGTATGAATGACAGTAAAAACCCAATTATTGATGGTAGAGCCACCGGCCATAGTGGAGCAGACTCCCACTTCATGTTTTATCGGATTAGTATCTAGCATATAATACTCTGAATGGTCCCATGCGTCTCATTCATGAATAAGGAGAGTCTCCGCTACAATATGACGAAAGGCGAAATTGTACTTGGTTGTCTTGCCCCTCACCCTCCACATCTTGTTTATGCTGAGAATCCTCCTCAGAATGAAGCATTTAGTGAAGGCGGTTGGGAAACGCTTCGATGGGGCTATGCGAAACTTGCTAGAAAATTAAAAACAATTGATTATGATGCAATTGTAATTTTTACCCCCCATTGGCAAACTTATATCGGAACTCATTTCTTAGGGCTTCCAGAATTCAAATCAAAATCCGTAGACCCTGTATTCCCAAATTTATTCCGATATAATTATGATCTAAAAGTTGACGTAGAATTAGCTGAAGCCATGCATGAAGAAACAGAGAAAGCAGGCATTATAACAAAAATGATGAGAAACCCTGATTTTAGAGTCGATTACGGTACAATTACTTCATGCCATCTTCTGAATCCTGATTGGGATAAACCTATAGTTACAATTTCTAGTAATCGTAATTCACACTACTATTCCAACGAAGTGATGATAGAACAGGCCAAAGCATTAGGCGAGGCCTGTATGAAGGCTATAGAAAAAAGTGGCAAAAAGGTTGTTTTAGTTAGTAGCCATAGTTTAAGCCATCGTCATTTCGTTACTGAAGCACCTCTTCCAGAGGATATGAGTAGAGAACACATCTACAACCATAGCCAATACGTTTGGGATATGAAGATAATCGATATGTTCAGGGAAGGGAAAATGCAAGAAGTAGTTGATATTATGCCCGAATATACTGAACAAACGATTGCTGAAACAGAAGCTGGTGGGCTAATTTGGATGATGGCAGCCATGGGTGTCCCAAGTTATCCTGCAGAAATTTATGGCTATCAATCAGTAATAGGTACAGGTAATTGTATTGCATGTTGGGATCCGAATACTAATACTAGGGAGCTAGTTCTTTGAGGTGATTTAATGAGCGAAGATTCCCCTATTTTATTCGGACTTTACGTCCCTCCGCATCCACAACCTCTGCTCAGTCCTGATGCAAATCAAGGATATTCTAACTTACGTGCTGCCTTCGAAACTTGTAGGAAAAGAATTGAAGAAAGTGATGCAGACCTAATATTAGTTTATTCAACAACATGGCCGAGTGTTGTTGGTCACCAGATACAAGCACTGAAAGAATCAATATGGACTCATGTCGATGACGATTTTCATTATCTAGGTAGTATGCCATATAATTTTAAAATTGATACTGATTTTGCTAATGAATATTGTTCTGCTGCTAAAAAAAGAGGCTTACATGCGCGTACTGTAGAATATGAAGGATTCCCGATAGATACAGGTTCTGTTGTAGCACTCAGTTTGCTTAATCCCGACAATCGTATACCTGCATGTATTGTTTCCAGCAATATGTATGCGAATAGATCAGAAACTATTGTCTTAGGTAAGTCCGCCAGTGATGCCTTAATTGCTCAGGGTAAAAAAGCAGTTATAGTAGTAGTATCAAGTCTTTCTAATAGGATGTTTACAGAGCATATCGATCCAGTAGATGATAGAATTCATAGTTCTAAAGATAATGAATGGAATGAGAAAATTCTTCAATTCTTTGCCGATGGTAGGTTAGAAGATTTAAGTCAATTAAGCCGTGAAATTCATGGGCAAATAAGAGTCCAAAAAGTAGTTGCATACAAGCCTGCTTGGTGGTTAGCATCTGCAATGGGTCAGCATAATAATTACCAAGGTGAAGTATTGGCTTACGAGGCCTTACACGGTTCAGGGGGAGCAGTTATTCAACTAACTCCTTCTACTGGTTCATTTGGGGATAAAGAGTTTGATGAAGATGATGTTGAATTCTATCAAGGCGATCGTAATGTCTTGAATAAGGAGAATTTTTGATGTCTAAAGATGAGTTAACTGATTTTGAGAAACGTCGTAAACTCATCGAAGGAATAATATTTTCTCCAGATGATTTTATTGAAAAAGTGTACTCAGATTATGGTAAATCGTTGCTCAGTTCTGCAGGCGGTGCACTAGGTGCAGCAGCAGGAGTAGCAGTAGGTGGTCCAGTAGGTGGAATTGTAGGTGGCGTAGTAGGTAAGAAAACTGCAGGTAAATTAGTCATAGAAAATGGTCCTTTCATATCTACTGAAGGGCCTTCAGCAGTCGGTGCATATCCTCATTTGCATAGAGTAGGTGATTTGATTTTCGTTAGTGGAATAGGACCAAGGATGCCTGTTACAAATGAAATACCTGGTGGTCCAATTAAAGATGAAGATGGTAATCCATTGGACTATGATATCAAAGCTCAAACTCGTTCTGTTATTGACAATATTCGAATAATTCTAGAAGAATACGGGTCAAGTCTAGAAAATGTCGTTGATGTATATTCGATGCTAGTAGACATGGATCGAGATTTCGCAGGATATAACGAAGTATATGCTGAGTACTTCTCAGAGATTATGCCTTCAAGAACTACTTGCGCAGTATCTGCCCTACCTACACCAATTGCGGTGGAATTAAAAGTTATAGCTAAAGCCTAATTTAGAATTTTATTTATTCTTTCAGCGGTACAGTCTATAGGCGCCGATATAGGGTTACATGCAACCGGGTTTCCTTCTGGTATATCCACCCAATAATCTATCCCTTCGACTTTAGCAGGATAGTCAGTAGATATTGAATGCGCACCTACTGATAATGCTGCATTTAGCCTAGTCTTATTATTCTCATCTGCCTCGCCATTTTCTGCATTATCTGCTCTTGACCTGACAATATAACCATCTTTGACTAATGCTATGATTTCATCTGCATTTCCTACTGGATCTGTATCTGAAAATATCGCTGCTTCGGAACTACCAGTTTCTGACATTGTAAACATTTTTGCTTCAATTAGTCCGGGGAATTTATCATGATAACTCTGTCTTAATTCCCCACTTGATAAAAGAATAAACATTGCTTTACCTCTCGAATCATCCAGTAATGGCCAGCCATTTTCCATTATTGCCCGAGAAAGTGTTTCTGAATTCCCTCTAACATCATCGGGAGTAATTGTTTTGTTTCTTGGCCAAAATTCAATTATTTCTTGTTCAATACTATCTAATAGATTCTGTAGTTCTACTATTGCAGTATTATCCGTGCTTTGCTCCATCCATTCCTTTGGTTCAATCCAAATCATAAATGGGACATGTTCTGAATTCTCATTCGACCAATTCAAAAGTGTATTCAGACATTCCTCAAATGTCACACAAGTTGTCCGTAAATCATACTGATTATGATAAACATAAAGTTGTCCTCTAGCATCCCACCATACATCAATTTCAAACTGTCTTACTCCCTGTTCTTCCGCTTGAACATCTAATGGCTGATGTGAATATTCATATGCTCTTAATGTGGGTCCTAATGGCTCTAAGTGATATGAATTATGCGTTCCCTTTACCTGAATGTGATTTATCCTTAGAGGTGTCAAATCATCTTCACTTATTTCTTTAGAATCTTCACCCATAGAAAGACATCCACTCATTGAACCAGCTATCATAATCAGAGTTATAATACAGGTAATCGTCTTCATCTTGTTTCAGCCTGAACGGCACTTAAACATTAAGAATTGGGAAGACCAAACCTTGAACAGTAATGTTTGAGCCGCTAATATCATGGATAGGCTATCTCCAAAAGAGGTCATTGGGATTGTTCTCCAACCTCTTGAAATAGTTTCAGAAACTTTAGAAAGAAAGTTAGGGTTATTTTCTGTAGTTATTCTTTCATTATCTGCTATGCTAGGTAGCGGTTTATTCGTACTACCTTCTTTGGCTATGATGGAACTTGGAGATGGTAATTCACCTCTTGGTGGTATATGGTTAGCATATTTATTTGCAGGTTTAGTTATTCTTCCTGGAGCCATCTCGAAATCGGAACTTGCTTCTGCGATGCCATCATCGGGTGGTGCTTATGTCTATATTGAGAAAACATTCGGTCCAATAATTGGAACAATATCTGGTCTAGGGTTATGGGCAAATTTCATGCTTAAATCCGCATTCGCCCTTATTGGTTTCAAAGCATACTTATGGGTCTTAGAAGGAATTCTTGATGTTTCAATAAATCTTGATTATGCTGTGATGATTATGCTAGGCTTAATCGTAGGAATTAATATTTTAGGCGCTAAAAGCATTAAGAAAGTACAAACGCCAGTCGTTTTGGTTTCAGTAACTTATTTGATGATTGTTTGTATTTACGCGTTGTTAACAATGGAGTTAAATTGGGATGCTGCAATATCTCGACAGGCATTTGGGGCAGATTGGCATAGTTTCTCATCAACTGCTGCTCTAGTGTTTGTTTCATACATCGGTGTCACAAAAGTTGCAGCAGTGGGTGGAGAAATCAAGGACCCAAGCAAAAATATGCCGTATGGAATACTGATTTCATTATTTTTCAGTGTTTTCCTATATGTTTTTGTTACTCTAACTATGGCTATTACAGTTGATCCTTTGAGTTATGTAGAAAATGGACATGCTAGGGAAGATCCAATTTATGTTTTCGCTCTGATTGTTGGTGGTAAGACTATTGCAACAATTGCGGCTACTTTCGCGGCAGTTACTGTTCTTTCAGGATCTCTCGCTGGAATAATGGCAGCCTCAAGATTCCTTTTTGCTATGGCTAGGGACAACCTATTACCTGAATTGTTCGAAAATGTCCATAGCAAATACGAGACACCACATTGGGCGATAATTGGAACAGGTCTTTCAATGGCAGGAGCAATTATTTTCTTACCAGTGCATGATGTAGCTGAACTTGCTTCAGGATTCAATTTAATGGTGTTTATTCTTATCAATGCATGCGTTCTAGTATTGAGAAATTCTGCAAAATCTCATTGGTACAAACCTGAATGGAAATCGCCCCTATACCCCTTTACACAGATATTTGGGATATTAGCAGGTTCAATATTGATTTATGCGATGGGCGTCAAAGCTTTATTCGGGGGTTCAGCAGCAGTTATAATTGGAATTATAATATACCAATCTTATGGGAAGAGCCATGGTCATAAGTCAATAACTCCTTGGGAAACATTCCGGCTTCAGTTAACAAATCCTGATGAAGTCGAACATCGAAGAAGATGGGCGGCATTTCATGCGGCAGATACAGATCGGAATAATAATCTGAATTTACATGAATTTATTTCAGCAATGGAATCTCTAGGATTTTCAGATGGTAACCAAGATACTTTGAGAGAATATTTCCATGCTGCTGATGATAATGAAGATGGAGTTTTAGAAATTGATGAATTTTTGTTAGGTGTTGAAGAATTAGAATTCGATTAGTGAATGAACAGGCGTTTAATTGAAGGTATGTACGTTGCTCGGAGAATAACGGAAGTGACCATATGGCAATATCTAGTCGAGTTAAAAAAGTCACAACTCATACTCTTCAAGAGATGAAAAGAGAAGGTGAAAAAATCACCATGTTAACGTCATACGATTATTCATTAGCACGACTTGTTGATGCCGCCGGTATCGATGTAATTTTAGTTGGTGATTCAGCATCTAATGTGATGGCAGGTAATGAAACAACAGTTCCAATTACTTTGGAACATATGATCTACCATGCTCAATGTGTAATCAACGGAGTAGATAGGGCATTAGTAGTAGTTGATATGCCATTCGGAACATACCAAGGTGATTCTAAAACTGCACTTGATTCAGCAATTAGAATTATGAAAGAATCAGGAGGTCATGCCGTTAAATTAGAAGGTGGTTCTGAGGTGGTAGAATCTGTAAAACGTATCCAACAGGCAGGAATCCCAGTCATGGGTCACCTTGGATTAACTCCTCAATCAATATATAAATTTGGAACTTATACGGTAAGAGCAAGAGAACAAGACGAAGCAGATAAATTACTTGAAGATGCCAAGGCATTACAAGAGGCAGGTTGCTTCTCGATAGTTTTCGAAAAGATACCTGCAGAATTAGCTAAAGAAGTCAGTGAAGCCCTAACAATACCTACTATTGGAATAGGAGCAGGGGTCGACTGTGACGGTCAAGTTTTAGTCCTTCATGATATGCTTGGTATTACAAAAGATTTCAGCCCAAGATTCCTAAGGAGATATGCAGATTTAGGTGAAACTATAGACGGAGCAGTCAAGCAGTACATCGAAGATGTACGAGATAAAGAGTTCCCAAGTGCTGATGAAGGTTACTAGTTTTTATCATTCATCACTCCAAAACTTCAAGGACAGCCGCCTGCATAGATGAGATTGCTATGAGCGAACTTTGGGTCGAGCGACATCGTCCGCGTACTGTTGGTGATATCAAAGGTCAGCGTGCGGTAGTTGAGAGACTGAGAGCATATGCTCAGAAACGTACCTTCCCCCATTTACTGTTTGCAGGCCCTCCTGGAACAGGTAAAACTACTGCTGCAATTGCCCTAGCAAGGGATGTATTTGGAGAGGGGTATCGTACTAATATGCTCGAAATGAATGCTAGTGATGAAAGAAAATTAGAGTCTATTAGAACCAAAGTGAAATCCTTCG
>Ga0206683_10003037_pt1 | contig 11199 bp, 10 predicted proteins | sample M280m12015metaG_FD_155483 | JGI IMG/M metagenome (GOLD analysis project Ga0206683, IMG submission 155483) | Ammonia-oxidizing marine archaeal communities from Monterey Bay, California, United States - M2 80m 12015 | ecosystem: Environmental > Aquatic > Marine > Intertidal zone | place: USA...
GAGAAACTATCTGAAACAATGATGACACAACGAATTATGGAAGTGTGTGGTGAAGTACAAGACTATTTGAATCAAAGTTATGATTTCTTTTCTAAGAAGTTTCTTAATGTTGATAAACACGAGTTTGATATCAAACAAGAAGTTATTGCTAAAACAGCATTGTTTATTGTTAAGAAAAGATATGGATTAAATATTATTAATGATGCTGGTAGAAAAGTGAATAAGATACAAGTAAAAGGATTAGATACAGTTCGTAGTAATTTTGCAGTAGCTATGAAAGACTTATTAAGTAAAGTTTTAGAAGATATATTGGCAAAAGTACCAAAAGAAAAAATTGATGAGAGAATATCAATATTCAAAAGAAATATGCACAATCTATCTTATGATGTAATGGCAAATCCTATCGGTGTAAAGGGTATTGGTAAGTATATTGAAAGAGATGAAGAGAGTTCATTTGCTAAATACAAGAAAGGTGCTCCTGTTCATGTTAAGGCGGCTATAAATTACAATTCATTATTAGATTATTGGTACGAGGGTAGAAAATATGAAAAGATATCCAACGGAACAAAGATACGATGGGTTTATTTAAAAGATAATGAGTTTGGATTTGATACCATAGCTTATAAGGGGTATGAAGACCCAAAAGAAATTTTAGATTTAATCAAAAATAAGATAGATAGTAGTAGAATGTTCGAGCAGGCTATGAGTAAAAAACTTGGTATGTTCTATGAAAGTATGGGTTGGGAAGCAGTAGTTGACAAACAACAATCTATTGAAAGATTTTTTTGATTTTGAACAATCTTATATATATGTATATATAGGAACAATAATACAAGGAACAAACGGTTATGAATAAAACACAACTAATTAGGTATATTAACAAATATGCACTTGGTGGAGAAATTAAATCTGTTAAGTGGATTAGTGATGGAAAAAAACTATCAACAAGGTTTATCTCAGGTGATAAATCAGTTGTTGGTTCGGTAGTAGTAGATAAATTCTCTGGAGTAGATGCATCAGAATTAGGAGTCTATAATACACCACAACTTTTAGCATTATTATCAGTTTTAAGTGATGATGTAGAGTTTAAATTAACATCTTCGGGTGATAAGTTTATTAGTATTGACATGAAAGACACTAAATATAATACTACTTCAAAGTATATGTTAAGTGATTTAAGTGTAATACCAACACCACCAGCGTTGAAAAACTTACCAAGTGAATTTGATTTAGATATTAAAGTAAATTCTTACTTTATAAATACATTCATTATGGGTAAGGGTGCTCTTACAGATAGTGAATCTTTTACAATAATAACAAAAGATGGAAAGGTTAGTGTTGTTATAGGTTATAGTAATGTTGCAAGTAATCGTATTACAATTCCAGTTGAAGTTGAAGAATATACAGAAATTGAACCAATCTCATTTAATGCTAATATGTTTTCAAATATATTGAGTGCAAATAAAGAGTGTACAGGTGCTTCTCTAAAGATTAGTAAAGCAGGTTTGAGTAAAATAAACTTTAATGTGGATGAATACAAATCAGAATATTATTTGGTAGCAACACAACAAGTTAGCTAATGTACCTATCTTACTTTGATAAGTTCTATGATATGGAGCCTTATCTTTCAATAGAAGAGAAAGAATGGGAATACATAAAGAACACCTTTGAAAAACAAGATGTACGAGAAAGTCTTGCAAAAGTTGCAATGACATATCCACCACCATACATGAACATTTCAGAAAATGGAGCATACAAAGAGTTACAGAAACTTAAAGGTATGAGACATAATGATTTATTGGTAGATGGTGAGTGGTTTGCACGAGAGGGTACAAAGTATCGTTATGATTTAACATTCGAAGGTAAACAACAATACTTTAAACGAATCAATACAGGTAACGCTTCAAGTAATTACTTTCAACAAGAAAATCGATGGAGTGTGGATGGAACAATAGCACCAGGACCAATTAGAACTTGGGGTAGTTATAAGTTTATGACTACATTAATGGGTGCCGCATATACTTTAAAACTTCCCAAAATAAATAAGGGTGCTCTTAGAGTTATGATAAGTTTGAGAAAGTACATTTGTTCACAGTTTAAACCAAATGTGGCAAAAGTACTATACGATAAGTTAGGTAGTGAAAACATATTAGATTTTAGTGCAGGTTGGGGTGATAGATTAGCAGGATTCTATGGTAGTGAAAGTGGTAAGTATTATCTTGGAATAGATCCAAGAAAAGAAAACCATCCTATCTACAGAGAACAAAAAGAGTTCTATGAAAAACATAGAAATATGTTTTTTGAAGTCGATAAGGATTGTGAATTTATTGAATCCCCCGCAGAGGATGTGGACTTTAAAGTGTATGAAAATATGTTTGATACCGTATTTACATCACCACCATATTTTTCAGTAGAAAGATATAGTTATGAAGATACTCAAAGTTGGGTACGATATAAAGAAATAGATGATTGGAATAAAAACTTTTTACAGAAAACTATTGAAAATTTATGGGTTTCTATTAAGAGTGGTGGATATTTATTAGTGAATATTGCTGATGTATTTGCTAGAACTGGAACACAAAGAAATATGGTAGAGATTTGTAATCCTATGAATGATTTTTTATCAACATTTAGTGATTCAGAGTATCAAGGTTGTATTGGAATGGAAATGGCTAAACGACCAAATAGTGGTGGAGCAGGAATGGCAAGAGCATCAGATGAAAGGTTTCATGGCTCTACGATTAAGAAGGCAGAAGAAACCAAAGATAAAAGATTTTGTGAACCAATTTGGATTTGGAAAAAGTTATAATGGAAGAAATTAAAAATAGTTTATGGGTAGAAAAGTATCGGCCTTCAAACCTTGACACTTACATTGGAAATGAACATCTAAAGAGTAAGGTTAAGGTTTATCTGGAGAGTGGCGACTTACCACATCTTTTACTGTACGGAAGAGCTGGTACAGGTAAGACCACTCTCGCAAAACTACTTGTTAATAATATAGATTGTGATTATCTATATATTAATGCATCAGATGAGAATAGTGTAGAGATAGTTAGAGATAAAGTAAAGAACTTTGCCTCAACACTTGGGTTTGCAGAGATGAAGATTATCATTTTAGATGAGTGTGATTACATCACACCAAATGCACAGGCAGCACTTCGTAACTTGATGGAAACATTTAGTAAACATTGTAGATTCATTCTAACCTGCAATTTCGTAGAGAGAGTTATAGACCCAATTCAATCGAGATGTCAATCTTTTCAAATTATACCACCAGATAGGAAACAAGTTGCACTTCATGTTTCAAATATTTTACAGAATGAAAAGGTGGATGCAACAGTAGATGACATTGTAACGATAGTTAATGGTGGTTATCCAGATATAAGAAGAGTTATAAATTCTATACAACGACAAGTTGTAAATGGTAAACTTGTTATTGATGAGGGAATGGCAATACAGAATGACTACAAGAACCAAGTATTAGATATTTTAAAAACACAAGATAAAAAGAATTCGTTTAAAAACATTAGACAAGTATTGGCAGATTCCAAAATAACAGACTTTAGTGATTTATTTAGATTACTATTTGACACAGTAGATGATTGGGGTAGAGGTCATGTTGCAGAATGTATTTTAACATTAAGTCAATATCAACAAAGTGATGCTATAGTAGTGGATAAAGAGATTAATATTATGGCTATGTTCGTTGAGGTAATTGGAAAAATAAAATGAGAAAAGGATTTTGTGTAGCTCCATTCAGGAATGCAGAATTCTTTCATGATGGAAAAGTATGGCAATGTGTTTCAGGTGGATGGAGTGAGGAAGAAAAAAGATGGGTTAATGCATGGATAACTTGTGGCCCTTCTGGAAATTCTTTAGAAGATGAATGGGATGATATTTGGAATGGTGAAGTTGCACAAAAATTAAGACAATCAATGCATGATGGTGATTTTAAGTATTGTGATTCAACTGAATGTGGATTTTTAAATCGATGGTATAATGAAGATGTAGATGAAACCATATATGATAATGGATATTTTCCAATTTATGATGAGAGTACTTTTCATAAATTATGGAATGCAAAAGAAATAAATCCTAATGGTGAAGAGAAGTGGAAGAAAATTATATCTGAAAAGATGGTAAAGTTGCCGTGGGGTCCAGAATGTGTTATATTTTCACATGATAGAAGTTGTAATTTGAAATGTCCAAGTTGTAGATTAGATTATATACAGACAACGGGAAAAGAAAGAGAGAACTCAGAGAAAATACAAAAGGTAATATTGTGTGATGCTATGGATGACGCAAATGAACTTTATATTACTGCAAGTGGAGATGGATTCGGTGGAGAGTTTTGGAGAAATCTTTTAAAGTCTATTAATATGGAAAAATATCCCGATACACGAAATTTACATTTACATACAAATGCAAATGGGTGGACTAAAAAGATGTGGAATAGTTTAAGTAATTTACATGATATACCACGAATAACTGCTGAAATTAGTATTGATGCGTGTACTGAAGAAACTTATAATAAAATTAGAGTAGGTGGTAAGTGGAAAACATTACATAAGAATTTACATTTTATATTTACAGAAATACCAAATTTAGATTTTGTACGAATGACATTTGTAGTACAAGATAATAATTATAAAGAAATGGTAGGGTTTATAAAGATGTCAGATTATTTTCAGAAATTAAATAATATGAGAACGGAAGTTAATTTTATACATATAAATAATTGGGGAACTTTTACAGAAAATGTTTGGAAAACAAAAAATATAAATAATAAAAGCCATTCAGAATATAAAGATTTTATAAGTGAAATAGAAAATGTAAAATCTTTACGAAATAAATATAAAAATTTAGAAATATACACAAATATATAAAGGAGATAAAATGAGTACAAAACCACAAAGACAGTTTCAAAAACCACCACAAGCACAACCACAGGTAGATTTATCGAAAGCAGATACCGTAAGGTGTGATGATCCTGAATGTAATAATGTGTTGTTTATACAATCCACGATAATAAAAAGATTATCAGCAATTGTATCACCAACAGGAAAAGAAGCATTAGTACCGATTGATGTTTATAGTTGTGGAAATTGTGGAAAAGTTCCAAAGACAATGTTACAAGGAACTGGTTTAGATTTAGATAGTGATACATAATTTTGTATTACAAGATAGATTTAAGTAATTACGAACCAAAAGAAGTTCAAAAGTATCAAGTGGTTACAAACTACAATGATATTCATTCAGAACAAATACAAGTAATATCAGAAGAGTTGGATAACTTTAAAGATTCATTTGGAAAGGACTGGAAAGAGTGGAATTTAAAAGACCTAAGAAGTAGATTAAAAGATAATTGGACATTTTATTTAACTGAGTGTGGTTGGGCATTTATAGATTGGAATAGACAATATCCTTATTTATGTAATCGTTATATAATACCAGAATATAGAAATAAAGGATTGGGTAGTGATTTAGTATGGTTGAGATGTAATGAAATCGTTAAACAAGGGTATAATTATGCATCAATTAAATTAGAAGATTGGAATACACCAGCACTATCAGTTATGAAAGAAAATATTTTTACAGAAATAAAAGAAATATGATATTTATAAGTGTATACAAACTTCCAAATTAAGGATATAAATTATGGCAGATTATAATAAAACGATATATAGTGGTTCTTTACGAGACAAAAGTTTAGAAGTTGCTAATCTTTTTACACAGAGTGTTCATTGGGATGGAGAGCAAAACAATGAGGGTATTTTGGGTATGTATGATTGGGTGGCATCCGATGGTGATATATATTTAGCAGAAATAAATACTAATTTAAGAATGAGAAATATAGATACTAATTGGGTAGATTTTGATGCATTAAATACTTTTTTAGGTAGTGGTGGTTATAATAAACTTTGTGTTGTTTGTGATAATACTGAAGTTGGAGCAAAACCACAAGATGGATTTTTAACACATTTGAGTTCAAGTTTATCTTCTGCTGATATAGAATATGAGAAAATATTAGTAGACCCATATCCAGTTGTTATCCCAGAAATTTCTTCATCTGATGCTAATGTTTTTGTGATGAAAATATCTTATGATACTGATAATTCAATTGGTGAGTATTCAGCAAATAAATTGAGTTTTAATAATTATGTAAGCTCTTCTGGACTATATAGTTATCAACCAAGAAAATATGCAGATTTACCATCAGATTTTAGTAATGGAGCAGGTGTTCCAGATGTTGTGGTGAAATCCCCCAATACAGATTTAAAAAGGGGTAATTCTTTTCTTGATTTAAATGATGCTACTACTGGTTCACTTTCAGATTATGTTAATTCAGGATCTGTAGTGGAAGAATATATTGTTCCAGATGTAATTGTAGGTTCATTACAAACAGATGTTATTCGAGGGTTGGTTTTACACACATCTTCTTCAAGTGTTTACTTAACTTCAGATTCATCTAATTTAAGAGGATACTCATGTAGAAAAACACCAGTTGCTAGTGGTAGTAATGAGTATAAAATAAATTATCTACATAACCCTGATACTTTTATTGAGGGAACACCAATTAGAATGCATGATGGTAGTAGTAAAGATGTTGAAGACATTCAAATTGGAGACATTGTATCATCTTATAATATTCCTGGACAACCAGAAGATACAGCAGGCCCATTTCAATTAAGTAATATGTGGAGTTGGTCAACTTCATCTATAGAGAATGCTGAACTTACAAGTTCAGTTGTAACTGGATGGGGAAGTGATGAATTAGATCAATATTATCTTATTAATAGTTCATATAAAATAGGAACTGGGGCATCACTTTTTGTAAAATCTGGTTCAGAGTATTGTTTTAAACTGCCTGAATATGTTGAGACTGGAATGAAAATTTTAAGTAGTTCTGAAGAAGAAATTAATATAGATAGTATATCATTAGTGAGTGAAACAACTACTTTTTATTCCTTAGATGTTGAAGAAATAGATACATACTTTGGTTCAGATATTCTTGTTCATAATTTACCACCATGTTTTGTTGGTGGAACACAAATTCAAATGCATGAAGGAGTAAAATCTATTGAAGAGGTAGAGATAGGTGATATTGTTAAATCATTTGATGTAGGAACAAGTTCAGTTGTTGATTCTAAAGTAACAAAAACATATGTACATACTGATAGATATTATATGATTTTAAATGGAAATATTAAAACTACTTCTGTTCATCCATTTTATACTGATGGTAAGTGGGTAGAGGCTGGTGATTTATCAATTGGAGATAAAATACTTCATGTAGATGGATTGGAACATACAATTGAAACTATTGAGTTGAGTGATGAACAGGTTACTGTATATAACTTTGAGGTAGATGGAACACACAATTATTATGCTGAGGGTTATTTAGTGCATAATAAATAATTTTAATAAAAAATAATGGTTTTAAATAAAAAAATTCTATATGTGAATGGTTGTAGTTGGGTTGAGGGTGATGAACTTGAAGCCCAAAAAGAGGAAAGATTTAGTCGGTTAATATCAAATGACTTAAATCTTAATGAAGTTAATGAATCTATCTCAGGTTGTAGTAATGAAACAATCATAGTCAATACTATGAAATGGATTTACAATAACCAACAACTTCACAATGAAACAATATTTATTATAGGATTTACAATAGAGAGTCGTTCTAAATATGATTGGGAAATGTATGATATAATTTTATTCCAAACATTTTTACAATCACTTGGAGTAGAACACATATTATTTTTTTCATTTGGAAAATCACATAGAGATTTAAATATTAATAATTTTACAGACAAAGCTTTTTATGAGGTTATAACACAAGATAAAAATAATTTAGAAAAAGTATTTTGTAAAAATGGACATCCAAATGAAAAAGGACATAGAATTTTTGCAGATTATTTAAAAGGTTGGATAGATGATACAGAATAATAATTGGCAGTGGTATATGAGTAAACCAAATTTTTTCACAAACGATGAGTGTGATGAATTGGTTGAAAGAATAAAGAATACCGAAAAAAGTGAACAAGGTTGTTTAGATGACCACTTTGGTGATGATCACAATACAGATTTTAGAAATGTTACAGAATGGTATTTACACAAAGATATGAGAGATTATGTTGTAGGGGATTATAGTTCATTACAACAGAAATTATTTATTGCGGCTAAGATGTGTAATCATTTATCTTGGAATCTTCATATACAAGAACCAGAAAATAATATGAAATTGATTGAATATAAATCAGATAATTTTTATACATGGCATTCAGATTTTAATAATGGTGAGAGTTCAAGAAGAAAATTAGTTACAATACTTCAATTATCAGCTCCAAGCGAATATGAAGGTGGTTCTACACAATTAGCAATACAAGACCCAAAGACTTTAGAATTTTATGAAATGCCAAAAGAAAAAGGAACATTATTAATATTTTGTCCATTGTTATTTCACAGAGTTACACCAGTTACAAGTGGTGTTAGATATTCATTACAAGAATTTATAATAGGAAATACTTTTGTATAAACCAATAGATATAGATACTCTTAAAAAAAATCCATCATTTAGATGGTGGTTAACAAGGGATAATTTCTTTACTGAAGATGAATGTAATGAAGTACGAAACTATATTGATAATAATGCAAAACCAAAGGTAGGTTCGTATTCTATTATTGAAGAACAACCAACGATGGAAGATGAGATTTGTAAGTTAAATATTGCTGATATTGTAGAACAAAAATATTTAGATAAAGTTTGGAGTTTGATTGAAATAGCTAACACTACATCTTTCAAATATAATATTTCAGGTATATATAAAAATAAACTTATGGGGCATAGATATGATGGAGAGGACTGGTATACACCACATTCAGATTTCCATCCCATTGATCCTTTTACTGTAGTTAAGTTAACTATAATTATATTTTTAAGTAATGAGGGAGAGGATTATCAAGGTGGTGAATTTAAGTTTTTCGATGGTACACATATTGAATCAAGAAAGGGCAGGGCTTTAATATTTCCATCATTTTATGGACATGAAGTAAAACCAATTACAAATGGACATAGATATTCCTTAGTTACTTGGGCCGTTGGAGACACTTTTGTATGATGGACAAAAAAGATTTAAAAATAGCTTTATGTATTTGTCCACAATGGTCTATATCAACTCCTTCATTTGCGTTAGGTAGTTTAAATACAGCCTTAAAGGAGGCGGGGTTTAATCCAACTCAATATGATATTAATATGATGAGTTCATTGTATTTAAAAAATAATCATAAAGAGTATTTTAAAAAATGGACTCAAGATGATCCTTGGTCTACAAAGGGAGTTTTTTGGGAACAAATTGTTCCATTGTTTCAAGAATTTTGGTTTGATATAGTAAAAGAATTATCTGAATTTGATGCAGTTAGTTTTACTACATATTCATCAAATATAATGACAACAGATTATCTTGCTCGTTATTTAAGACAACTTAATCCCAATATACATATATGGTATGGCGGCCCATTTTGTTGGTATGGTGAAAACGGTGGACTTAGCGAACTTGGTTCAAATCAGTCAACTAATGAATCATTGATAAAAGGAAAGTACAGAGAATTTGTAGATGTTGGATGTGGTACAAATGAAGGTGAGAAAACTATTGTAGATTTAGCAACCGATTTAATAGAAACTGGGAGTTATGATAATACAAATGGAATTTGGAAGTGGGATAAACTAAGACCATCATTCGCGACTGTATTAGAACAAGGTCGTAGTGGTAGAAAACCAGTTTATACTGGCAATTTACAGATAATGAACCTTGATACTTTAAGTACACCAACTTGGAGTGAAGAAGTTTTAAAAGGTTATACTGAAATTAGAAAAGAAGATAAAACATCAGATTTTGGCCCAAAGTTGACAGTACCAATTCAAGGTTCAAGAGGATGTACTTTTAAATGTACTTTTTGTAGTGAGACTCGATTGTATAGATATAGAAGTCCTGAAAAGTTAATTGAAGATATAACAAAATTAAATAAAGAATATGGAGTTGAAAATTTTTGGTTTACAGATTCATTGATAAATGGTTCAATAAGTAATTATAAAAAATTTGTTGATGTATTAAATGAATTAATTGACAAGGGAGAATTACCAAAAATAAGATATGGTGGTTATTTTAGAACTCATAAAAAAATGAATGAGAAGTTTTTAGATGAAGCAAGAAAATCAGGATTGGTTTATATGAATATCGGAGTAGAGAATGGAGTTCCAAAAACTTTAGCACTAATGGAAAAGAACCAAACTCCAGATGTTATTAAAATGTATTTAGATGCAGTTACAAAAGATGATAAAATTGTATTTGATGCGGGATGGATACCTGGTTATCCAAGAGAAACTACAATTGATTTTATAAGTAGTTTAAAGTTTTTGTTTGATACTAAACATAATTTTAAATATGATGTTGAAAAAACTGGTAGAATTAATTTAATGAAAGGTACAGATGTCTTAGTGGATACACCACTTGATACTGAAAGGGAAGTTTTTGATATTTCAAAAGATGAAAGTTTACTTAAAAATTGGATAAGTAATGATTATAGAAATAATATTTTTAATAGGAATTTGAGATCACATTTAACAGATTTATTTTTGAACATTTTTAAAATTAATAAAAGAGGGATGATTAAGGATGGGGATGTTTCAATGGCTCAATCATGGGCATTAGATACATCATTCTATAATTTTCAAAGTGATGGAAATAAAAGTAATGTTTCTGATGATATTATTTTTAAAAATTCATTTTTAACACCATCATCAGGAGAATCTACTTTTAAAGAAATTTTAATAAATTCATTAATTGATGAGGTTAAAGGATTTGCATGGTTAATATATAGTTTACAAAAGAATGTTAATTTAGAATTTGGTATGACTGATAATTTTAAAGTATTTAATTTAAAGGACACTTCGTTTATTATTAATATTAATTTTGAAACCAAACCAAATTCAGATTTTAACTTGAAAGTAGATTTTAAAATTAATGTAGATAAAGAAGATAGAAAGTATTTAAATATTAAAAATGTGAATGAATTAGAATTGGATGAAACATTTGAAATAAGTGGTAATTTTGATAAGGATTATTCTGATAATAAAGTTGTTAAAGATATATATATGGATTCACTTAATGTAGATAAATATAAAATAAATATAGCAAG
>Ga0206683_10003040_pt1 | contig 11196 bp, 8 predicted proteins | sample M280m12015metaG_FD_155483 | JGI IMG/M metagenome (GOLD analysis project Ga0206683, IMG submission 155483) | Ammonia-oxidizing marine archaeal communities from Monterey Bay, California, United States - M2 80m 12015 | ecosystem: Environmental > Aquatic > Marine > Intertidal zone | place: USA...
TAATGAACCTCTAATTAAAATTAAAAAACAACTTGGAGAATATTCACAATTTTTTCTCTCTAAAAATCAATCTTCTAGTCTCATTCAATCTTTTATGGATTATGGTTCAATTATTTGTACACCTAGAAATCCTAATTGTTCAATTTGTGGAATACAAAAATTTTGTTTGGCATATGAAAAGAATATTCAAAATAACATTCCAGTAAAATTAAAAAAACAAAAAATAAAACCTAAAAAATTTACAAGAGCATATGTGTTGATTAATGAAAAAAAAGAAATATTAGTCAGAATTCGTTCTTCAAAAGGTATGTTGGCATCAATGCTTGAAGTACCTAATGATAATTGGGAAGAAAAAAAAATATTATTAACAAAAGACAAATTGATTAAAAAAATAAAATTAAAATTCAAAAAAAAAGGATCATTATCATATTCTTTCAGTCATTTTAACTTAAGTGCTGAGATATTTTATGCTGAAATTAATAAAAAAAACTTTCCAAATCAGAAATGGCTAAATTTATCTAATTACAACTCATCTCAATTACCTACCGTTATGAAGAAGATAGTTAATCTAGCTATTTAAGAGTCTATTCTGATAATCTTATTTGCTATTTTTTGAGCAATTGGAGAAATTAGTAAAGATACTGGCACAGCCACAACAATTGCAGTTCCCCAAGCAATCATCCATTTAATAATAAAATTATTTACAAAACCAAGATTTGAATATGTAACAAAAAATGTCATCACATATGTCATAATTGTTGCAAGAATAGTGACGAAAATAATTCTATTAAAAAACATTTTATTTTTCATTCTATAAAATTAGTTGGATACCCAAATAGGTGATGACCATGCTCTTTCTCCATTATTTTGAATTACTTCAACTCTATATCTATCAGTTTTTTGGATAGGTTTGCTATCTATAATTTTTTTTGAAAAATATAATTCATCTTGATGATTAAAAGGACCGATTTTAATTAGTTCACTTAGCCATCCCTGCATATAAAAAACCTTACTTCCATTTATTACTAAGTCTTTAATGCCGACTGTATATTCTTTTTTGTTTACATATATTTTAAAATTATCATCCAAAGGAGATGAAATATTTATCTTAAAGGATTGATATGCAGGATCTTTAAGGCTGTAATTCCCAGTTGTAATCGATTTAAATTGAATTTTACCTTCAATTTTTTTTACCTCATTTAATAAGTCGCTGTTTTTTAAATAATGTTTTTGATTAGGTTCTAATTTAGGAATGCCTCTAAAACAAGTTTGATAATCATTAATTATACCTTTTTCCAAATTTACTTTTCCATTCCATTTGATTATGGAATTCTTTTTGCCCCAACCCCAAGCAATTTGAAGAGATCCTGTAATTATTTTTTTAATTTCTTTTTTAGATTTAATATTAAAAACTTTATATTTTTTATCATTTTTAAATAAAATGACACTTTCTAAGGCGCTAATTGAAGATACTTCAATTTTAACAGATCTAGTTTTACATTTATTAATTTTAGAACCCATATGCATGTTATTAATCTTAAAAAAAATATTAATTTTTTCACCTGTTGCAGCATAGACCCTTCTTTTTTTAAACGCATTCCACAGTTCTTTTTTTGAACTATTTTTTGAAATAACTGCCATTCTTCCTTGCCCAAAACTCCCTGGATAACCTCCATGATGATCTGTACTTCCAATCACTCCAAAGATTTTATTTTTTGCCCAACCTGAAATAGCAGTTCCATTACCTTTTAAAGTTCCCATATCATGAAGCATTGTAAAAGGATTATCTTCATCTATCGAGCATCCATGCATAGAAAAAATCTCAACAAATGGTGATAGTCTAGAGTTATAAAAATCCCAATTTATACCTCTTTTATTTTCCCCGTATCCTATGTGATGAGGGATAACTAAATTATTTTTTGTTAGTTTATTTTTAAGATCACTAATATTATTTGCTGATAAAAGTTTTAAATTAAAATCATTGCTATAAATATTATGATCACCATATTTTAAGCTATGCCATTCATAGCTTGGAAATATTTTTATATTATATTTTTTTTCCAATATTTTTAGTTTTTTTAAAATATTCTTCCAATTTTTTTTCAGTTTAATAAATCCTTGTAAGTGGTAATTTTTTAAATCATTTTTATCTTTTGTAAGAGTATCAATATCAGGCCAAAAGGCATGGCCGGTTACGCTACAAAAATCAAGTTGTTGAGAGGCCCTTTTAATTGCATTTTCTAAACTTCCTTCACCATAACTTATTGCACAATGAGAATGCAGGTCACCCCAAAAAATTTTATTATTATTATTATAATTTGTCATTTTTTATTATTTTATTTATTTTATTTTCTAATTTTTTAGCAATATATTTTGAAGAAATATTATTTTGTAAATATTCTCTGATTTCATTAGTGAGGGTGGCATATATTAATTCCATATTTCTTAAGGATGGCCTCATCCAATTTTGAAGCATATGATTTTGTGAATAATTTGAAATATCTTTTGTTAGCTTAGAGATATTTGTTATTTCTGGATCATTAATTAAACTAAACCTTGGAGTACAAATTCCACCCAAGGAGTGAATTTTTTTAAAAGACTCAGAAGATGTAAAAAAATTTAAAAAATTCCATATACTTTTTATTTTATTTTCTCTGATATTTTTGGGAATTCCTATATTGAATCCTCCATACGGCAATATATGATTTTGATTTTTATAAAATGTAGGAAAAGGTAGTGTTTCAATTTTTTTATACAATGGATGCATATTATTTAATTCAACAGGACCCATCATTCCTGACCAAATAAAGGCCATGCATACTTCTTTTTTAAAGAAAGGACTGTGTTGAAGACCTTGTGTAAGATTCAAAATATCTGGGTGACCGTATTGATATATTTCTTTTATGAATTCTAGAGCCTTTATAGAATTTTCATGATTAATATTAGTATCTAAATTTGACATTTCAATATTATCAATTTCATATCCTTTGTAAACTTTCTTAAAATTAAACAATGGAGTTTCAAAAGTAGCCCCTAAAAGACTGCAAAAAAAATTTCCTAAATGCATACCTTTTGCTCCTGTAAAACTGATTCCATAAATATTTTTTTCAGGTTTATGTAAAATTTTTAGAGATTTGATGACATCAAATATATTTTCTGGACTGCTTAAAGCTTTTTTTAAAAATATATCTTTTCGATAGCAAAGATTATGCATAGTAACCTGAAAAGGTATTCCATAATAATTATTTTCAAATCTATTTGCGTACATACCTTCATGATAAAAATCACTTAATTCAAATTCTTCTGATAAAATATATTCAGAAATATCTAATAATGATTTGTTATTAATTAAATCAGCAAGCCAGATTGAGTCATATAGAACTAAATCATATTTTGAAAATTTATTTTTACCATTTGCAATAATTTCATTTTTTAAATCTTCCCATTTCATTTTTTCAAATGTTATTTTAAGATTTGTTAAGTTTTCTAGAGGTTTTTCATAACTTTTTAAAAAATTAAAAGCTGATGATTCCCAAACTAAAAATTTAATATCTTTTAGTTGTTTATTTTTAAGAATAGTTATCTGTGGGTTAGGAATTGTTTTAGATTTAAAATATTTACCCCCAAAATACCAATTATTTGAATCACTATTATTATCATTTATTCCAAAATTATTACCTATGTGATTTTTTATATTATTTAAATAATTCTCAAAAATATTTATTAATGATGGAGTAGGAAGAAAAATATTATGCTTTCCATTTCGTAATCTTGTATTTCGATAAATTAATTTTGCATTAACAAGATTATTTATTTTACGTTTGGCAGTATTAAATGGAATTTTATTTGCTAATGACAGATTACTTATAGTGCAGGATTTATTTTCATAATAACTTACCATTATAAAAAAAATTATTGGTAAGTAATCTGAAGTAAAACTTATTTCCTTTAATTCCTCAATGTTTGTTTTATTAATTAATTTAATTAGAGAGAAAATTTCTTCTTTATGCACAATATATATTTATCTTTGTTTAGTGAATTTTTATATTAAAACCCAAATCTTTCTAGAACTTCACTAGGTGCATCATTTTCAATCATCTTTCTTTTCATTTCTTTCATTAATCTGTTTTTTTCTGATGAATTAACTAAATTTTCTAGCTGTCCAGGGTCATTTTCAATATTGTAAAGAGCGGTATTTGTATCTTCAAATTTCATATCATCTTTTCCACCTGTTTCATTACCTATCGCTGGTCCTGCTTCATCATTTTTTATTTTTAGCAAAGGTACACCTTTTGTAAAAGAAAAAGGATCACTTAGTTTTGCTGTTTTAAGTTCATTTAATGTAAAAAATTGCCGTAAATGTGTTGGCATTAAAGTATATTGATTTGGATCTGACCTGTTCATATTTTCTGGATAATTAAAAAATGTGTATTTACCATCTGTTAGATTCACTCCTCCACCCCAATAACCAAATAAAGCTGTATGATTAGAAGACTCTTCCTTTTCTAAAAAAGATAATAGAGACTTACCCTGAACTTCATTAGGGATTTTTTTATTATTTAATTCCAAGAAAGTTGGCATTAAATCAATGTTTTGAGTGACAACGCTTCTTTTCCCACCAATCTTATCTTTGTAATCAGGATGATAAATAAACAAAGGTATATTTGCTATCTCATTATATAATGGCATTCTATTTTTAGCCCACCAATCATGTTCGCCTAACATAAAACCGTGATCAGTTGTGAGAACAAGAGCTGTATCATCCCATAAATTATTTTCATCAAAGTAATCTAAAATTGAACCTAGCAAAAAGTCACATAAACTTATTAAAGCTAAATAATTTGCTTTTAATTCATCAACTTCATTTGGTGATTCTTTGACTCTATCATATTGAGGCCAGTCTAGTCTTGGGCCATTGTAACCTGTTTTAAATTTTTCTTTAAATCTTTCAGGTGCAAAAAAAGGTTCATGAGGATCAAAGGTTTCTATTTGTAAAAACCAATCTTTTGCATCTTGATTATTTTTTAAAAAATCTAATCCTGATGCAAAACATTGGACAGAAGGAAAATCTTTTTCTTCTTTTATAAATTCACTGTTTATAGGATAAAAATAATACCTTGATTCTCTGTTATTAAAATCAGATTGACTTTGATGATACATCTTTTTAAATCTTTCTATTGGAGGTTCAACCATTGCTTTCCATGGATCTCTTTCTTGACCTCTTATAAAATCAAATGAATTATATCTATTGTGATAAGTTGAACCACCATCTTCAAAATAATGGTTATGATCAGTGATGAGATGTGTGTAAGTATTATTTAATCTTAATATTTCAGGAAAAGAATTATCAAAGGGTTCTAAAGGCCCCCAACTTCTATGCAAAAAACTAAGTCTCCCTGATTGCATGTCACGTCTTGCTGGCATACAGGGCATACTTCCGATGTAATGATTGTTAAATGTAATGCTTTTTTTAGCTAATCTATCAAAATTAGGTGTATAATTTACCTCCTTATTATAAGGGGCTAACATTCTCCGATTTAATGAGTCAAATAAAAGAAAAACAGTTTTCATTAAACAAGGATAAACTTACTTAATGTTTGTTTCAATCATAATTTTTGCCAATATGGCAATAATATATATTTACATAAATGTAAAAATCTATTTTTATAATCCTTAAATTAATTGGAGGCAAAATGATAAATAGAATTATCACTGTAATAGCAGTTTTTACACTTTCTATTACATTATCAAGTCAAGTTTTTGCGGGACCTAAACTAACAATGTTAATAAATCAATCCCCTTGGTTTGACGGCTTTGCTAAAACATTAGCAATGTATGAAGAAGAAACTGGGGCAAGTATTGAGTTGGATGTTAATCCATATCCAGCAATGTCTGAAAAAATTAGAAATTCAATTAGAGCACCGGAAGGTATTTATGATATTGTAATTACTTCTACTGAATTTATGTCTACATATTCTGACAGTGGAGAGTTTAGAAATATCAATGATATTGATCCAAATTATAAACTTGATGATGGAATTTGTAGTTATCAAAATACAAGTTATTGGAACTATGACACTCAATCATATGATGCTGTAAATGGTGAATTTATTGGAATTCCTGTAAATGGTAATGTTCAAGTTCTTTATTATAGAAGAGACTTATATGAAGAAAAAGGATTAACACCTCCAAAAACTTGGGATGATTTAATTGCAAATGCTGCAGTTTTTCATAATCCTCCGAGTATGTATGGAATGATTCAAAGAATGGAAAGATCTTCTGTAACTTACAATTTTGGACCATATATGTTTAGCCATGGAGGGTCAATTTATAAAGATCCATCTAATGGAGATTTTGGAATTGTGTTTAATAGCCCAGAAGTAAAAGCAGCAGTGGAGACATATCTTAAAGTAAGAGATACTGTTGGACATCCAAACGCACATGCAATTGGGCAAGGTGAAATGATACAATATATGCGAACTGGTAAAACTGCTCATGCGATAGCGGTTATAGCAGCATGGGGAGGAATGGATGATCCGGATAAATCTGCTGTAATAGGTAAAATGGGTGCAGCTTTAAATCCTGCAGGTCCAAACGGTAGTGCAAGTAGTTTAGGGCATTGGGAAGCACATATTCCAAAAAATATACCTGATGAAAATGCAGTTGAGGCATTAGATTTTCTAAAGTGGTTAGTAACTAAAGAAAATCAAATTAAATACATTGAAAATGGTGCTGTGCCTGTTCGTTGTGATTTAATTGATTCTCCTATGGCAGACGAAGACCAATTTAGATTTCTCAAAGCTTTAGGTCAAAATTCTGATGTTGCTCAATTTCTTGCTCCAAACGTAGAAGCAGTAGAGTCTACAGCGATTACTAATCTTTATCTAAATTCAATAGCCGCAGGTGAAATGTCTATTGAAGAAGGATTAAATGCTGCAGCAGATGAATTATATAATTTATTAAATAAAGCTGGAAAGAAAACAAGTAAACTTCCTCCTCTTTAGTTATTAATTATTAACAGTAGCACCTAATTTTATTTAGGTGCTACAATCAAAATATTTAGTATGAATAAAAAAGATTTAAGTTGGAAAATATATTCACTATTACCAATAATATTAATTCTTATTTTTTTAACATTAATTCCATTAGTTAATATTTTTTATAATTCTTTTTTTGATATTAGGTGGGATGACGGAGCTTATGTTTATACTTTTATTGGTTTTCAAAACTATATAGAATTACCCAATAACAAGTTTTATTTTCCAGGATTAAAAAATACAGTCAAATTAGCGCTGATTGGTGTTATTTTTCAAATGATATTTGGTTTTTTGATTGCGCTAGGTATTAGTAAAATAAAAAGAGGTAAAAGTTTTTTTGTTTCATTGTTCCTATTACCAATATTGTTACCGCCGATAGTAATAGGATCAATTTGGAGACTAATGTACGGTTTTGATTTTGGCATTTTTAATTATTTATTAGCTTTCTTTGGTGTTTTTCCACTAGATTGGTTGGGAAATTCTTCTTTAGCTTTCATTTCTATAGTAATTCTTGATGTTTGGCATTGGACGCCCTTTGTGGTTTTATTGCTACTTGCTGGATTAGAATCATTACCTACAGATGTATATGAGGCTGGGAGAGTTGATGGCACAAGTGGCTGGTCTGAAATTGTTCATATTACTTTTCCTCTGATGATTCCAACCATTATAGTAACAATGGTATTTAGATTTATTTTATCTTTTAAAGTTTTTGATGAAATTTATTTATTAACACAAGGAGGTCCTGGTACTGCCACAGAAGTTATTAGTTTTTCAATATATGAAACTTTTTTTGACTCAGATAATATGGGATTAGGGTCAGTTATGTCAGTTGTATCATTATTTGTAATATCAGCACTTATTATTGTAGTTTTGAATATTATTAGAAGGGCTAATAAATATGCAAACTAAATTAGAAAAATATATAACATTTATTGGTTTAGGTTTTTTTGGAGTACTTGTTTTAGTTCCCTTTATTTGGATATCGACTATAGCATTCAAAAAACAAATTGATATTTTGATGATGAAAATGGTTTTTAAACCAACATTATTTAATTTTGAAAAATTATTTTTTTCAAAAGAAGCAACTTTTTTTAATGATATTTTTAATTCTTTAGTTGTCGGAATTAGTTCTACTATAATTATTTTAGTTGTATGTAGTATGGCTGCTTTTACAATGATAAGATTAAAAATACCTCAATGGATTACTGCATTAATTTTTTTATGGGTTATTGTTTTTCATATGTTACCCCCAATTACTTTTGTTGGATCTTGGTTTCAAATGGCCAGTTCCTTCGGTCTATTTAACTCAAGAATTGCATTGATATTAGCTCACGTTACAATCAATTTACCTATAGGATTATTAATAATAGCTTCTTTTATGCGTGATTTGCCAATAGAAATACAGGAAGCAGCTTTCATTGATGGTTGTTCAAATAGGCAAGTATACTTAAAAGTTATTTTGCCGCTTTTAACTCCTGGTTTGTTTGCAACGGCAGTAATTGTATTTTTATTTAGTTGGAATGATTTTATGGTTGCCATGAATCTAACAGCTAAAGCTACTCAAACTGTGCCAGTTTCAATTGCAACTTTTTCACAACAATATGAAGTGAGATATGGTGAGATGGCAGCTGGGTCTCTTATTTCATTAATTCCAGCATTGATATTAACTTTCTTCGCACAAAAATATATTGTAAAGGGACTAACAGCTGGAGCAGTTAAGTAAAACATTTGACAAACAAACCTAATATTATTGTATTTTTTACCGATCAGCAGCGCTGGGATACGTCAGGCTTGCATGGTAACCCTTTATCATTAATGGATAATTTTGATAGAGGTGCATTAGAAGGAACACATATATTCAATTCTTTTTCTTGTCAGCCAGTATGCGGGCCTGCGAGAGCATCTTTTCAAACAGGTATGTATGCAACAAAAACAGGCAATTTTAGAAATCATATTGCTTTAGATAAAAAATTAAAAACAATGGCACAAATGCTCTCTGAACAAGGCTATGAAACTGGATATATTGGTAAATGGCATCTAGGGTCATCAGATCCTGTTAAAAAAGAAGAAAGGGGCGGTTATGATTATTGGTTAGGGTCTAATCTGTTAGAATTTACTTCCGATTCCTATGATACAATTGTTTATGATGGAGAAAACAATAAAATAAAACTACCAGGATACCGAATTGACTCAATTGTTGACGCAGCTATACGATATATAAATGATCATCAAACAAAGCCATTTTTTTTATTTATTTCTCTTATAGAACCTCACCACCAAAACCATACAGATGATTATCCTCCACCAATAGGATATAGAGAAAAGTATGCTGGTAGATGGATACCACCTGATCTAGCTTCTTTAAATGGATCTACTCATCAGCATTTAGCTGGTTATTATGGTATGGTAAAGAGAATAGATGAGGCTTATGGAAGAATGCTTGACTCTTTAATCAGTCTTAAAGTGCAAGATAATACAGTAACTATCTTTACTTCTGATCATGGTAATAATTTTAAAACAAGAAATAATGAATACAAAAGATCTTGCCATGATAGTTCCATTAGAGTGCCAACTTCTATTGTTGGAAACGTATTTGACCAAGGAGGGAGAATTAAGGAATTAATTAGTATATTAGATCTTAACGCTACTATTTTAGATTTGGCTGGAGTTTCTATCCCAGATTATCATGATGGTAAATCTATTATCCCATTGTTATCGTTGAATAAGGAAAATTGGACAAAAGAAATCTTTGTTCAAATTAGTGAAAGTCAAGTAGCAAGAGCAATACGAACAAAAAGATGGAAGCTGTGCATAGAGGATCCTAAGGCGGATCCCTGGAACGACTCCTATTCTAAAAATTATCAAGAAGCTAATTTTTATGATTTGGAATCAGATCCTTACGAATTAAGCAATCTTATAGGAATAAATGAATTTCAACCTGTAATAGAAGATTTAAGAAAAAGATTAATCAACCTTATCAAACGTCATGAAAATATTGATATTAATGTTTCTAAATCCAAAATAATTGATAATCCTGGTCAGTTAGGACTTACCCCTGGTGATTTCATGGAAGGTTATTAAACAAATTTTTATTTACTAATATTTTCTATTTAGAATAAAAATAAATAATGAATAAATTATTTATATCATCAAAGACTTAACCATGAAAAATTTTTTAATATTTCTAATTTTTATTACAATAATTGCTTTAGTATCAGTTCTAATTATTAATTTTTACTTTGAGGTTTTGGAGAGTAAATTTAATTTTAAGAATTTTTAATGGTAAATAGATTTTAAATATGAATGAACTTTTTCCTCAAGGGTATGCATGGATAAATGGTAAGTTTGTAAAGCTTGACGATGCAAAAATATCTATTTTGGATTGGGGTTTTCTCCGTTCAGATGCTACTTATGATGTTGTGCATGTTTGGAAAGGGCGTTTTTTTCAATTAGATAAACACATTGATCGTTTCTTTGCTTCTACTAAAAAATTGCGTATGCCATGCCAAATGGATCGTGGTGAGTTAAAAAAAATTTTAGCTGGCTGTGTTGAAAAAGCTCAATTAGAGAGTGCTTATGTGGAAATGATTCAAACAAGAGGCATGTCACCAAATTTTGTAAGAGACCCAAGACTTGCAACTCCTCGCGTAATGGCATTTGCTGTTCCTTTTGGCTGGATACTAAAACAAGAAGATTTTGAAAAAGGATTAGATGTTCTTTTAACTGACATTAAAAGAATTCCCCCAAGTTCAGTTGACCCTACTATTAAAAACTACCATTGGATGGATTTAGTAACGGGGATGTTAAATGCTTATGAAAAAGGAAATGATACAGCGGTATTGGTTGATGAAAACAATAATATTACGGAAGGACCAGGGTTTAATTTATTTTGTATTAATGAAACAGGAATTTTTACTCCTGAACACGGTGTGTTAGAAGGGATTACAAGACAATCGGTTTTTGATTTAGCAAAAGAATTAAATTTACCAATAATGACAAAATCAATTTCAGTTAAAGAACTATATAGTGCTGGGGAATTATTTGCGACATCCACAGCAGGAGGAATTATGCCAATTACTAGAGTGAGTGGTCAAGAAATTGGTAAAGGGAGCGTAGGGAGCTTAACAAGACAATTGCATAAATTGTATTGGGAAAAGCA
>Ga0206683_10003058_pt1 | contig 11175 bp, 10 predicted proteins | sample M280m12015metaG_FD_155483 | JGI IMG/M metagenome (GOLD analysis project Ga0206683, IMG submission 155483) | Ammonia-oxidizing marine archaeal communities from Monterey Bay, California, United States - M2 80m 12015 | ecosystem: Environmental > Aquatic > Marine > Intertidal zone | place: USA...
AAAGGAGAAATACCAGCAGGGTATTGATGATATGCTTTAGAGAAGGTGTGGCTTCTGTCTGGAATAATATCAGGTTTAATTTTCATAGCTTATAAGTCAAGGTCCTCAATTCTATTAATTGTTTCAGAGTATTTTATAAGAGAAGGCCAGTTGAACGCATCTTCATCAGAAATATCAACATTATTTGTGAAATATTCTATTTCAAGAATACTGTCTAAGCCTATTATCAAGTCATGCCCTTTTTTTGTAATATATTTAATCAAACTATATGTAAGAGTTTCCATTGATTTCTTTTCTAAAGGCAGTTTATATAAAGATTCAAATTTGTCTTTTATATCTATTAGGTCTTTTTTAAATACTTTCTTGATTCTCTCATTACTAAGAAAGACCAGTCCTCTTGAAAAGAGGCTTCTAAATATAATTCTTTCAGAATCTAGTTTATTTTTAGATAAATACTTCAAAAATTTTAAATCAAAAATATTTAGAGGCACTTGGTATAAGACCTTTTGATTTAAGTAATTCTTACTTTTATTTAGACCCTCTATATCATAAATTGACAAACCTGGTATAAGACCTATTTTTAGTATTTCTTCAACAAATCTATTAATTTCTTTCATATTAAATTTATCTATTAGATTTTGATCATGAAAATAAAGAGTATTTATTTTTCTAGTATCTATTTTTTCCAATTGATACATAAATTCATTTATGTCATTAAAAGCATTAAGCTTAGATGAAACTCTTAAATCTTTTGTTGCATCTAGGATGACAGTTTCTGAATCACCATAAGAAGGAGCTGTATCAATTGATTTATAACCCTTTTCTTCTATGAAATTTACAATTTCTTTAACTTTTTCTTTAGTTAATATTGTTTTATTTCCAGCGTATTGACTTCTCCATCCAGCTGAACCTACTATTAAATTTTCCATTCATAACATATTATATCCAAATACTATGAAGATACTTGTTTTAGGCAGTAGCGGTCTTTTAGGAAGGTATTTCTGTCAAAGTAATTCGCAGAAAGGTTATTTACTATCAGAGTACAATAGACGCTTATATCCAGAATCTGATTTTACCAATTCAGATTCCATTATAGAAATTATAAAAAAAGAAAAACCAAATGCGGTTGTAAATTGCGTTGCTGTTACATCTTTTGAAGATTGTGAGCAAAACTATGAAATTGCTTATCAAGTAAATGCGAAGACACCTTCTGATATTTCAATTTATTGCCATTCGAAAAATATTAAATTTATCCATATTTCTACAGATCATTTCTTTGGAGGAAAAAAGAAAGTTGCTCATAGCGAATATGATGAGGTTGAACTTATTAATAATTATGCTAGAACTAAGCATGAGGGAGAACAGTTAGTACTTAATATTGATTCCAGTTTAGTTTTAAGAACTTCAATTATCGGTAGAACAGCAGAAAAAAGAACTTTGCTAGATTGGATACTTAATGCAATGAAAGATAACTTAAGTGTAAATTTATATGAAGATGCCTTTACTTCTTTTATTCACTGTAATCAACTTAGTACAATTATTTATCAACTATTAGATTTAAACGCTTCAGGATTGTATAACGTTGGAAGTTCTGACGTGTTTTCTAAAGCAGAATTTTGCTTAGATCTTGCCAATAGTCTAAATTACAAATTGGATTATTCTCTATCAAAATCCGAATCTCAGGATATAAAAAGATCTATATCTTGTGGATTATCAAGCAATAAATTGACAAAGAAACATTCAATTAAAGTTCCTTCACTTAACGAAGTAATCCAAGAATGCACTTTGGAACATAAAAGTTTTGGAAACCAAAATTAAAGATATTTTCTTAGAATCATTTAAACAAAGAAATTAACCTTATTTTCAAAGCATATAGATAATGTATCTTTGATCAAGTAACATGCCGAATTATGTTTAATGATAAAGTAATTTTAATCACTGGGGGCACTGGCTCTTTTGGTCAAAAGTATTCTCAGATATTGTTAGAGAACTATTCCTCCAAAAAGATCATAATATATTCTAGGGATGAATTTAAGCAATCTATTATGGCTGAGAAGTTCAATGACCCCTGCTTTCGGTATTTTATTGGAGATGTAAGGGATAGGAATAGATTGAACCAAGCCTGTGAAGGGGTGGACTACATAATTCATGCTGCCGCAATGAAGCAAGTGCCTGCTGCAGAATACAATCCTCAGGAATGTATTAAAACTAATATCAATGGAGCACAAAATGTAATTGATGCCGCAATTTTTAATGAAGTAGAAAGTGTGATTGCTCTTTCAACGGATAAAGCTTCTAATCCTATAAATCTATATGGAGCAACTAAACTAGCATCAGATAAATTATTCGTTGCTGCCAATAACCTTACTGGATCAAAGAGGACTAAGTTTTCTGTAACCAGATATGGAAATGTAATTGGTTCGAGAGGATCGGTAGTGCCATTATTTAAAAGACTTGTATCGGAAAATGCTAAGTCTATACCAATTACTCACGAGTCCATGACTAGGTTCTGGATAACTTTAAGGGAAGGAGTAAATTTTGTATTAAAGAACTTTGAAAGAATGCATGGCGGAGAAATTTTTCTACCCAAGATTCCTTCAGTGAAAGTTACTGATCTAGCTAAAGCATACGCTCCTAAAATAAAAATGGAAATTATTGGAATCAGGCCAGGTGAAAAGATACATGAAGTTATGTGCTCTACGGATGAATCCCACTTAGTATTAGAGTATAAAGATTTCTATACTATCTTGCCTTCGATAAAATTTAACGGAGAAAATTCTAATCAAACTACAACCGCCTTGGGTGAAGAAGGAAAACCTGTTGTTGAAGGTTTTGAGTATAATTCTGGTACAAATGAAGATTTTTTATCTGTTGAAGATATCATCAAATTTGAAAGAAAGGCTTATGATTAAATCTTCTTTAGGGCAAATTAACAATTAATGGCTGAGTAGCAAAGTGGTTATGCAGCGGATTGCAAATCCGTCTACGCCGGTTCGATTCCGACCTCAGCCTCCATTAACAGAGTATAATTAATTGATTATGGCCCGGGTGGTGGAATTGGTAGACACAAGGGACTTAAAATCCCTCGAAGGAAACTTCGTGACGGTTCGAGTCCGTCCCCGGGCACCATTTGAATTTATTAAAAAAATAAAACATAATGAAAATTAGTATAGTTGGAACTGGATATGTTGGCCTTGTCTCTGGGGTTTGCTTTTCAGATTTTGGTCATAATGTTGTTTGTGTTGATAAAGATAATCAAAGGATTGAAGATCTTAAAAAAGGAATAATCCCAATATATGAACCAGAGCTGGAACCTCTACTTAAAAAGAATGTAAAGGCAAAAAGACTTTCATTTACAAACAACCTTGAAGATGCATTAAAAGATTCTGAAGCTATATTCATTGCCGTAGGCACTCCTTCAAGAAGAGGGGATGGCGGAGCGGATTTAACTTATGTACACGAAGCAGTAAAAGAAATTGCAAAGCTATCAAAAGGTTATTCTTTGTTTGTTACTAAATCTACTGTTCCAGTAGGTTCTAATAGGAATTTAATTAAAATCATTAAAAAATCTAATCCAAACCTAGACTTTGATGTTGTATCCAATCCTGAATTCCTGAGAGAAGGCGCCGCTATAGATGATTTTATGAAACCTGACAGGGTTATAGTAGGAGTGGAGAGTGATAAAGCAAAAAAGATTATGTTAGATATATATAAACCTCTATATTTAAGGGACTTCCCTATTATGTTTACTGATCTTGAGTCAGCTGAAACAATTAAATATGCTGCAAATGCTTTTTTAGCTACAAAGATTACTTTCATTAACGAAATTGCACAGTTATGTGAAAAATCTGGTGCAAATGTTAAAGATGTTTCAAAAGGAATGGGATTGGATGGAAGGATAGGGAGTAAATTTTTACATGCTGGACCCGGCTATGGAGGTTCTTGCTTTCCTAAAGACGCTTCTGCTCTTGTTGAAACTGGCAAAAGACTTAATACAGAGATGTTAATAACTAAGACAGTTATAGATGTAAATGAAAGGGTAAAAGCGAGAATGGTAGATAAAATTGTTTCTCTATTAGGGGGAGAAATGAAGGATAAGATTATTTCTATCTTTGGAGTTACTTTCAAACCAAATACTGATGATATGAGAGAGGCACCTTCTCTTGTAATAATCCCTGCTCTAATTAATAAAGGAGCTAAAATCAGAGTTGTTGATCCTAAAGGATATAATGAAGGAAAGGATCTTTTAAAGGGAGTTGAGTGGTTTAATGATGTTTACAAATCTGCAGAAAATTCTGATTTAGTTGTTATTTTAACTGAGTGGAATGAATTTAGAGCCTTAGATTTAGAAAAGCTTGCTAAATTAATGAAAATTCCTAGGATGGCTGATTTAAGAAATATTTATAGTAAAGAGGAAGTTCTTTCCTTTGGATTTACTGAATATGATTCAGTTGGTAGAGGTAAGGAGTAGAAGGTTGAGTTTTATTAAGTTCTGTATAGTAGGAGCGATCAATACGTCAATTAATATTCTTACAATGTATATATTACTAATATTTAATATATCAATCTTATTTTCTTCAGCTATAGGTTTTTGTGCAGGGGCAGTTTCAGGATTTACACTTAATTTCTTTTTTACTTTTAATGCTAAAGATAAATTTACAAGCAGATTGAGTAGGTACCTCGTCATACAGATATTTTGCTTAATCATTACTCTTTCGGTAGTTACTTTATTGTCTTTAAGGTTAAGTGTTTACCCTTTGATTGCTCAGTTTTTTGCCATTATTCTTACTACAGTTATAAACTATAATTTGAGTAAAAGGCTAGTTTTTGAGAAAACCTAATGAAAAGTTTAAGTTTAAGTTTAGTTGCGCAGGGAAAACTCAAACTAACAGAAAGAGACATACCTAAACTAAGTGGCGATAAGAGTTTAGTTAAGTTAAAAGATGTTGGAGTATGTTCCTCAGATATTCATCGGTCGTTTGGCGGCGGGGCTTATTTTTATCCTTTAGTTATGGGCCATGAAGCTACAGGAGTGGTTGAAAAATCTTCATCTTCGGAATTTAGCAAGGGTCAACAGGTAGTTATTTTTCCTTTAAAACCTTGTTTTAAGTGTAAAAATTGTAAGAAAGAGAGTTTCCAAACATGCTCAAATTATGGTTACTATGGTTCAAGAGAAGACGGCGCTTACCAAGAATATCTAATTGTAAATAATTGGAATCTTCTAAAAGTTCCAAGAAAAATAAATTCTGAAGATGCGGCTTTGACTGAGCCAACTGCCATAATGGTTCATGTAATGAATATTTTAATGGAAGATTTAGGAAAGAAAAAAGCAATGGTAGTTTCTGGAGCTATAATTGGCGGAGGGTTTTTATCAATGATTTTGGGTAAGTTATTACTTTTTAAAGGTTTAACGAACTTTTCTATATTTGATAGAAACGATTTTAAGATTAAGTTCGCTAAAATAAGAAATATATATGTAAAACACAGCAAGGAATTAGATAAAAGAAATAGTCTAAATGCTTATGATTGGGTAGTAGAGGCTTCTGGAGACCCGAAATCAGTAAAGAAGAGCATAGAAATATGCAAACCAGGAGGACTAATAATCTTAATGAGTAACATATCATCTGAAGTAACAATTCCTGCAGATATATTTTCTTCAATTCTCAGAAAAGAGATAACTATAAAGGGCTCTTGGAACTCTTCATTTAGCCATATTCAAAAGAATGACTGGAAAGAAACTATTAAACTATTCAAAAATGGTTTTAAACCGTCTGATTTCATTTCTCATAGAGTAGATCTAAACGAAGTACCTGAAACTCTTAAGAGGTTGTATCTTCATAAAACAAGAAAAAAACAGTTTCAGGCAATTAAAGCTCTGATAAAGTTCTAAGAAAATGATCAGCTTCTTTAATAAATTCTATAAAACAATATTTTCTTTGTTTTTTGGTCTCCAGCTTTTTTTAATATATATCGTGTATGGATATTCTTTTAGCTCAGATTTTGGAACTTTAGTAGATTTTGGGTTTAACACTTTTGCTCTAAATGAAATAAGCTTCTGGAGTCAATTTCAGTCAGAGATTTATGAAGTTATTTCTATCTCTAACCCTATATTCTTTAATCTAATAGGATTTACAATCTTTGTTCTATCAAAGTTAACCTCAAGTTTCTTTATTTTTAGTATTTTACCGATTTTAATTTTAATTCTTAATTTCTGGTTAATGCTGAGAATATTTGAGTTTTATTCATTACCAAAATCTTGGTCTTATCTTCTATCTTTCTTAGGATTGACTTCAACTTCGAATCTTACTTTATGGAATTCCTTGATTGCCTTTATTTCAGGTAATGGAATCTTAAAGAATTATGATAGCTTTGATTTAGTTTATTCTTTCTCTGGCTCTTTAACATTGTTTTCTTTTTTAGCACTTTTTAACCTTTCTATTAGATCAATATATCTAAATTCAAAATTACTTGGTTTTATGCCTTTATTATGGGGCTTGTCAGTTTTTATCCATCCCTCGATATTTATTTTTGGCTTTACTTTCTTTTTTATTTTACTGTCAACTCAACTATATAGAAATTATGCAAATGGAAGAGAAGTTAAATTAAGTTATTTATTTCTTATAAACTTTTTACCACTCTTAATTGTTATACCTTACTTGACATTAAACCTTAATTTTTTTGGATCTAGTGACGCTCTAATTGTATCCACATTAAACACAGAAACTCTTTTTAGAGAAATAACAACTTATTGTTTGATGCCGATAATCATGATGCTCATCTTTTCATATCTCTTTAGAGTCGATCCTTATGAGCAAATCATAAGATTTTGGCCTATTATTATTTTATCTATTTTAGAAATTTTATTTAGAATAACTATTTTTATAAATCTATTTTCTATTAATCATAATTACATTATTGATAATATCTCAATTTATTTCTTACACTTTCTATACTATGTGCCTTTTTTATCAGTAATTGCTAGGAAGCCAACTTATAACTTCAAGGGTTCTAGTGCCTTTGATATATTGTCTGAAAATATAAGATCTTATACGTTTAAATTTAGTATCTTTGCTGGACCCACTCTTGCAATCTTCTTTACGATCTTTATCTTCTCATCTCAATCCAAATCAATTGAACAGTTAAACTTAAATAGTTTTGACACCGATGCGAGATATTTTGAACAGATAAGAGGAGAATTGATTGATTATAACCAGTTAAAATCTAAAAACGGTGTTATGTTATCCCCTCAGTCTGCAATGCTAGATAATTTTCTAAATAAAAATTATCCAAATTTAAACTCGTATCTTGTAAATGGCACTTCTTTTAGTGAAAGTGAATTCTTACATGTCTATATGCTCTCTAGAGATATTAATAACTTTTCACCTACAGATTCCTCTAGGGAAACTGCATTACTCTCATGGCTTGTATTCAATAGGATAAAACCAAGTAAGCCGGTTTCGTTAGATCTTGATAAAGTAGATAATTTTTTTGAAGACAATTTTCTTATTTCGCAAGAAGAAATAAATATTCAGGATAAGATCCCTGGCCTAGAGTATTTAGTACTAAATGAGGATTCCTCTAAGACTGGAAATACAAAACAAACTCACTATATTTATTTTAGATTATGAAAATCTCGGTTTTACATCCTGGTAAATCTTTTGATATTAAAGAGATAGACTTACCTTTAATTAAAGAAGAAGAGGTTCTGCTTAAGGTAAATAGTTGTGCAATTTGCGGTTCAGATCTGAAAATAGCAAAATTTGGTAACAAGAGGATCGCTGAAGAAAGAACAATTGGACACGAAATATCAGGCACAATTGAATTGATTGGAAATAAGGTTACTGGGTTTGAAGTAGGAGATAAAGTTTCTGTCGGCGCTGACTTACCTTGCCATAAATGCAATTACTGTAAAAATGGAAATGTCAATTTATGTGAAACAAATTATGCTATTGGTTATCAGTTTAATGGGGGTTTTGCTGAGTTTATTATTCTAAATGAGCATGTACTTAAAAATGGACCAATTAAGAAATTCCATAATGTTAGCTTTGAAGAAGCCTGCTTAGGAGAACCATTAGCTTGTGCAATAAATGGCGTTCGAAAATCCATCAATTGTTTTGCACATGGTCATCCTGAGAATGCTTTAATTTTTGGAGGAGGTCCTATGGGTCTCCTTTTAGCAGAATATCTCTCTTTCTTAAAAGTAAAAGAAATATCCATAGCTGAAACCAACAGTAAGAGGCTTGATTTCATAAAAAATAAAACAAATTTTAAAGCTTTTGACCCTTCAGAACTAAATAATGAATCTTATGATTTAATTTTTACAGCTTGTCCAGTTTTACAAACTCATAAACTAGCTTTAAAGCATATTAGCGTAGGAGGCGTAGTAAATTTTTTTGGAGGATTGCCTAATGATGCTGAAGATTTATCGTTTGCTTCAAATGAAATTCATTATAAGGAAATGGTCTTGACAGGCTCGCATGGCTCTACGCCTTCCTTACATGAAGAGGCAATAGATTTAATTGACGCTAATCATATAAACCTAAGATACCTCATAACCCACTTTTTTACATTAGACGAATTAAATGATGCATTTAGAATTGCGTCGTCTGGAGAGGGACAAAAGATTATAATTAAACCAAATGAATGATTCTAGTGACAAAGTAAAAATTTCTGCTTCTTTAATGTGCGTTGACTGGCTAAGTGCGAGAGAAGAAATAGAAGTACTAAATCAAGAAAAAATTGATTATCTCCATATAGATGTAATAGATGGAAAATATGCTCCTGACTTTACCATGGGTACAAGTATTATTAATTGCTTCCGAGATATTTTTGAAGGTCCATTTGATCACCATTTAATGGTAGAAGAACCTAGCAATCTTTTTGATACCTTTGAAATAAGGCCAGGTGATCGCTTTTGTATGCATCCGGAATGCTGCAGGAACCTTCATAGAGATTTGATTGAATTACGTAAAAAGGGAGCTGAAGTTGGAGTTGCTTTGTCTCCTGCTACACCTATAAGTGTATTAGATTATGTTATTGAAGATCTTGACTTTGTTCTTCTTATGACAGTAAATCCTGGATTTAAGGGGCAAGCTTTAGTGCCACAAGCAATAACAAAAATTAAAGATTTAAAAGAATATATCAGCGCTAGAAACCTTGAAATAGATATCAGTGTAGATGGCAATGTTAATATAGAAAATATACCATCCATGGTTAGTAATGGGGGAGATACATTAATTTCCGGATCTTCAGGTATGTTTTTTAAAGACAGACCTTTAAAAGAATCAATTAAAATTTTTAGAGATGCAATAAATAGGGGGCTTGATGAAAGAACATAAATTTGAATTAAGTGTTAACACAGGTTTTTTGGTTAATAGATACACTGACCCAAATTATTGGGTTAAAGAAGTTTCTGAAAGCATAGGTATTAACAAAGTTCAGTTTACTGCAGACTTAATAAATCCTTCCTTACCTGATGAATTAATTAAAAAGAAAGTAAGTGAGACGAAATCTGAACTTGAAATTCATGAAGTTGAAGTAACAAGTACTTTCACTGGAGCTTTTACCAGATTAAATAATTTAACTCACCCAGATGAAGACTTTAGAGACTATTATCAAAAATGGTTTAGTAAGTTTGTAGAAATTAGTTCAGATCTTGGAAGTAAATCTATGGGTAGCCATTTTGGAATCTTAACTCAACCAGACTTGGATGATGATGACTCCTCAAAAAGGTTAACCGAAGACGCAATAAATAGATGGGTTGAAGTAGGGAAGTATGCAAAAGAATTAGGTATAGATACTATCTTTTGGGAACCAATGTCTATTTCTAGGGAGTACGGAGAAACCATTGAAAAAGCTATCTTGTTAAATAATCAGTTGAATGATGCATCAGATGTTTACTTTTCTATGTGTTTGGATGTTGATCATGGAGATTTAGAGAGCCCCAATAAAGAAGATATTGATCCATATCAGTGGCTTTCTCAATGTTCAGATCATTACGACATGATTCACTTAAAACAAAGTTATGAAAATAAGGGAGGGCATTGGCCTTTTACCAAAGAACATAATGAGAAAGGAAAAATTATTCCAAATAAGTTACTAAATGTAGTTAGACAAAGCGTCCCAAGAGATATAGAGCTTGTTTTAGAGCTTTCTTTTAAGGAAAGACAACCAGCTGACAGGCTTTCAGTTACGAATGTTGCTGAGTCTGTTGAGTTCTGGCAAGAATCACTAGCATAATTTGGACATAATCATTCCTATGGCTGGTCACTCTAGGAGATTTAGAGAGGCTGGCTATGAAAAGCCAAAATTTCTTCTGGATTGTGGACAAAAAACAATGATTGAACATGTCTTTGATATGTTCTCTTATCAAGATAATTTTCATTTGATTTTAAACAAAGAGCTTGAAGATCTTGACCAAACTTCATTATTTCTGAAATCTTTAGCAAAGAATGTTCGGCTTTATTTTATTGAACCTCACGAAGAAGGTCCTACTTTCTCAATTATAAAAGCCAAAATGGAATTTTCTCATAATGACCCTGTAATTGTTTCGTATTGTGATTTTACAATTGAATGGGATTATGAAAGGTTTAAGAGACAGGCCTTGGGTCATGATGTTGCTGTTCCATATTTTAAAGATTTTCAAGCAGCTTCTTTAGGAAACACCCAATATGCTTATATGAAGTTAGAGGGAGATCAGATGATCCAGTTGCAAGAAAAGGAGTCTTTTACTGCTGATCGCTTAAGTGAACCTGCTTCTTGCGGCATTTATTATTTTAAAACTTTTAGGTATTTATTAGACCTCTCGAATAAGCTTTTTGAAAGTAATTTATCCATGCCTAATAATGAATCTTATACAAGTCTTTTATTAAATATTTGTAAAGAACACGAAGGCTCCGTATATGCTTTTAAAATTGATAAGTTTATTTGTTTAGGCACTCCAGAAGATTATGAGCAATTCCTGTATTGGTATTCTGTTTTTCAAGAAACTAATAGTTCAAATAGGAATGAAGATGTAACTGAATATTCTTTAATTCCTATGGCTGGGGAAGGTTCTAGATTTAAAGAGTACGGTTATAAAACTTCAAAACCATTTATTCAGATTGGAGGAGAATCACTCTTAGAGAAATGTATTAAATCTCTACCATCGGCTAAAAACTATATTTTTGTTCTGAG
>Ga0206683_10003061_pt1 | contig 11169 bp, 12 predicted proteins | sample M280m12015metaG_FD_155483 | JGI IMG/M metagenome (GOLD analysis project Ga0206683, IMG submission 155483) | Ammonia-oxidizing marine archaeal communities from Monterey Bay, California, United States - M2 80m 12015 | ecosystem: Environmental > Aquatic > Marine > Intertidal zone | place: USA...
AATGTGGAGAGATATCCTATTCTTTCTTAAAGGAAAAAGTAATCTCAGCTCACCATTGTCATTGCAAAGATTGCCAACGCGCTACTGGTTCAGGTAAAGCTACAATATTATTTTTAGCAACAAAAAATCTTACGATTGAAGGCGAATTAAAATATTTTGAAAGCAAGGGATCATCTGGCTCTCATATCAAAAGAGGATTTTGCCAAAATTGCGGCTCGGGTGTCATGAGCTATTCAAAAGAGCTTTCACATATTGTTTATATTAAAGTTGGGACTTTGGATGACTCCAGCTGGGTCAAAGTAGACTCTAATTTTTTTACTGACTCGGCCCATGATTGGAATAAACCGGATGAATCGATAAAAGGCTTTAAGGGCAACCCCAATATCCTTTCAAACATCAAAACACTATTAAAATCACTCTAAAAAATTAAAAAGAAGAACTAAATGAAAAAACTCATCCTCATATCAGCACTATTATTCAGCTTTAATGGTTGGTCTATTCCCGCTTATGAGCCATATGATGAAAATGCCGATGCATTAAATAGCATCTCAAAAGCACTCAAGATTGCAGAACTAGAAAATAAATATGTTTTATTGCAAATGGGCGGTAACTGGTGTCCGGATTGCAGAACTTTAGGTGAATATTTTACTCGCCCCGATATTAAGGCATGGCTTGATGATAGAGCAATTCTTGTCTCGGTGGATGTTGGAGAATGGAATAGAAATCTTAATATTGTTGAGAGATATGGAAACCCCATCAGCGAAGGGATTCCGGCTCTGGTTCTTCTCAACTCTGAAAATGAAGTCATGTTTGCAACACTTGCAGGAGAGCTCGCCAGCGCAAGAAGCATGAGCAAGGACGATTTAATTGTGTGGCTTCAGACAAAAATAGATCCTATGATTAATTAATGGATCACTTAAAAGACCTCAAGATTATCATCACCGCTGCCGGATCAGGCATTGGTGCTGAAATGGCAAAAACACTCGTTAACAATGGCTCAAATGTATTGGTATGTGACAAAGATGAGCTTGCACTCAAACGATTAAAGAATGATTGTCCAGGCGTATCCACCATTCAAGCTGATGTTTCAAATGAGTCTGAAGTTTCAATGTTTTTTGAAAAGGCAAAGTCTGAATTTGGAAATTTGGATGCGCTTATAAACAACGCGGGTGTCTCTGGGCCTTCAGCAAAATTAGAAGACATCGATCCAAAGGACTGGGAAAAAACCATAAAAACCAATCTAACCGGAACCTTTATGTGCTCAAAAGCAGCCATCCCATTGCTTAAGAAATCGGGTGGTGGCTCCATTATCAATATTGGCTCCAGTTCATCTTTCATGGGCACACCTCTTCGCTCCGCGTACACGGCATCAAAATGGGGCCTCATCGGTCTAACCAAAACTTGGGCGATGGAGTACGGGAAAGATAAGATCCGTTCGAATGCAATTTGCCCCACCTCCGTCAGCGGTGAACGCATTGAGGGAGTCATACAAAGGGATGCCAAATATCGAAACACAACATCTGAAAAAATCAGACAAGTTTATCTGAGTCAAAACTCTTTAAAGACATTTATTGAGAGCGATGAAATAGTGGGGATGGTAATATACCTTTTATCCCCGCTGGCGAAAAATATCAGTGGACAGATGTTAGTCATAGATGGCCATACAGAAACTTTGGCAATGCCAGACATAGACCAATAACTAAGGGAAATAAATGAAAGCAGCTTGGTATGAAAATATTGGTGCCGCAGCAGAGGTTCTGCAAGTCGGTGAAACAAGTGACCCAACCCCAAATGTGGGCGAGGTATTGGTGGAAATCAAATCATCTGGCCTAAACCCATCCGATGTCAAGACTCGTGCTGGAGCAAGAGGAGAACTTCAATTTCCAAAAGTCATTCCTCATTCTGATGGTGGTGGAGTGATTACTGCAGTTGGTGAAGGCATTGATAAAAGCCGAATCGGTGAAAGAGTATGGATTTGGAATGGCGCATTCGGGAGAGCTTTTGGTACTTGTGCAAAAATGATTGCCCTCCCCTCTGAGCAGGCTGTTAGCCTTCCTGAAGGAACCAGTTTTGAGGAAGCAGCATGTATGGGAATTCCTGCTTCAACTGCATATTATGGAATGCTTTGCGATGGTTCTGTAGAAGATCAAACGGTTTTGGTGACAGGTGGTGCTGGAGCGGTGGGTTACTATGGGATTCAATTGGCAAAGTGGTCTGGCGCTAAAGTTATTTCTACGGTCAGCGGAGAAGAAAAAGGTTCAGTTGCCAGAGAGGCTGGAGCAGATCTTGTCATTAATTATCGAGATGAAAATGTCACAGAAGTCATTCAGGACTTTACCAATGGAGTAGGTGTTGATCGAATTCTTGAAGTGGAGTTCGGAGGAAACCTTGAAATAAGCAAGCAAATCATTAAACCAAATGGAACCATAGCCTCCTATGGTTCGGTTGCATTAATGGAACCGACCTTGCCCTTTTATGATCTGATGTTCAAAGGGGTTAAATTGAACACCTATCTGATCTATATTGTTCCAGAAACTGACAGAAATATGATCACTAATGGCATCAATGATGCCCTAAATGATCAAGCTCTGAATCATATGATCACTGAGTCTTATGAGCTTGATGACATTGTAGATGCTCATCTCTCGATGGAGAGCAATACAGTGGTTGGAAACATCGTCATAAATTTATAAACATGTTACGCCTTCTTCTTAGTCTATTCATCATGATCTGCTTGCCGATCAAAGCAGAAGAAATCGAGATTACCGTTGATATCAATGACAGCGAAGTCTCTGCAAAATATGATGCAGAAACGGATCTTTTCATATTTAGAGGCATTCCTTTTGCCAAGCCGCCAGTGGGCGAACTTCGATGGAAATCGCCAGTACCGATAGAACCGCCAAAGGCCATTGATGCAAGATCGTTTAAATCTGCATGCATGCAAGATACTTACACCACAGAGTGGTATCACGATGTGATTGAATCGTTTGATGAAGACAAATCAATGTTTCAGCACGTGGAATCGGTCAGTGAAGACTGTTTGTATCTGAATATCTGGACTGCATCGATTGATAGCTCAGAAAAGAAACCTGTCATGGTTTGGATTTATGGTGGAAATGATGTGGGTGGCTGGACCTATGAGCCGGACTACCTTGGTCATAATCTGGCACAAAAAGATGTGGTTGTGGTCTCCATTCCTTATCGATTAAATATCTTTGGTTTCTTTAAACATCCAGAGATGCAAAATCAAACAGGGAATTTTGGATTGGAAGACGAAATCCTCGCGCTTAAATGGGTGAAAGAAAACATTGCCCAATTTGGTGGTGATCCCGAGAACATTACACTCTTCGGTGAATCTGCTGGCGGTGCACATGTTTCCTATCACATTGCTTCCCCATTATCGAAGGGCCTATTTAATAGAGGCATCATTCAAAGTGGAGGCTATAACTTGTCGAATTCAAGTCGACTAAATAGCATGGAAGATGCCAGTAAATTGGCTTTGAAAACTCAAAATACAGCAGGCGCAATGAATCTCAATGAGCTGGAGCAGCTGAGTGCAAATGATCTTTTGACTGTTTCTAGTAGCCTTTATCATCCATACCATCCGATCGTGGATGGAGAATTGATTCCAGATGACATTACAAATATTTTCATTGAAGGCGTCTTGAATGATGTGGATCTAATGATTGGAAGCAACAAAAACGAAGACTTACTCTATGTGGATGAGAACCCTAAGCTTGAAGACTTTTCAAAATTGATCGCGTGGTATCACCCAAATAAGGTTGATGAAATCCTTGGGATGCTTGATCTTAGTGATCTAAGAATGGCGATTGATCGATTTGGAACCAACCAGGATACTGCCTGTCCATCAATACTCATTGCAAGATCCATGGCAAGAACTGGCAATCACGTATACCAGTACCTGTTTGCAAAAGAACGAGAAAACAGTGAAAAGATATTGGCTTATCATGGTGCTGAAATCCCATATGTTTTTAATACGCATGATGCATTTCTCCCAACGACTGAAGAAGATCTCAAATTAACTGGGGAGATGATGGAATACTGGACTGAATTTGCAACAAAAGGCACCCCCAATTCAATCGATAACTCAGTGACTTGGTATGAATTTGGAGAGGAAGAAAACTATCTAATTTTAGACACTGAAGTCAAGAATGAACAAAAACTAGAGAGTCAGTTCTGCGACATCATGATAGAGGGTTTGACTCGATAAGCTTTATCAAAATAGTACTGTTGATCAGACAAAATCATGGATTATAAAAATTTTTCTAAATTCTTTATCTACTCAGTCATTGGCTGTTTAACAATGCCGGGTGTCTTATTTGGTCCAGCAATGGTAGGCATCCTTGTAGACCAAGCTAATTTTTCTGAGAGCTATGCTGGATGGGTGATGGCATATGGATCTGCTGGATCAGCGCTAACACTGATTGTTATTTCTGGTTATATCCATCGCATCAACCTAAAGAAACTCTCATATGTATGTCTCTCAATTGCAGTTTTGATAGACATATATTGCTCATTAATAGTTGAACCAAATTTTATTTTTTTAGCATCGAGGTTTGCCATTGGAGTAGTGGCTACAATAGCAAATATTGCGGTCTATACATCTATTGCATCTCTCAAAAATTATGAGAGAGGTTATGGTTTATTCGTAATGATGCAATATTCAATCAGTGGTTTGGGCCTTTATTATTTAATCCTTTATTCGGAATCCATTGGCGCAATGGGTCTTTACCAAATTCTCGCGTTACTCAATTTCCTGGCGTTATTGCTGGTAAATCAATTGCCCAACCTAAAAAATGATCAGAATGCTGATGGGAATACCAAATCAGAAGTGACTGTACTCCTGTCGGGTGTAGCTTTTATGGCAATCATTGGCTTTGGCTTACATGAAATGTCTGGAGTGACTCAGTTTACCTTTATAGAAAGGATCGGAGTATCCATATCAATTGAGAGTCAATCGCTGAGCAATATTATGCTGATTGCATCACTGCTGGGAATCCCTGGATCGATGGTTTGCATTATTCTTGGTAATAAATTTGGCTTATTGCCTCCATTTTTATTTGGAATATCTTGCTGTCTTTTTGGGATGAGTATTTTGCTGATAGAAAAAACATTCATTACTTATGCATTGAGAATGTGTCTGATTGGATTTGGCTGGTCAATTGCCCTGCCCTATATTCAGAGCCACTTGGCGAGTATTGATAAAAAAGGAAGTGCGTTGGCTGCGGGCAATTCATTAGCCACCATTGGTGGTGCTGCAGGTGCTGCATTGGGTGCCAGTCTTATCGGCTTAACAAGTAATTACAATATGCTTTTGCAAGTCTCTATATTGATCTATATCCTCGCAATAATATTAATTATCTTATCGATAAGAATTAGGAGAACCCAGTCATGAAAAATAAAGATCCCAGAGACTTTGGATATTTCATGCCCGGCGAGTGGCATGACCACGAAGCATGCTGGATGGCATGGCCTGCAAGAGTTGATTTATGGCCAGACATTGAGGCAACAAAAAAAGCTTACGGCGATGTGGCTAATACCATCGCAGAATTTGAACCCCTCAAACTAATTGTAAGACCCTCTATGCTTGAAGATGCAAAGAAATTTACATCGGAGAATGTCCAACTCATTGAAATGGAGATAGATGATTCATGGATGAGAGATTCAGGCCCAAATTTTTTGGTCAATGAATCGGGTTCAATTGCCGGATCAACATGGGAGTTTAATGCTTGGGGAGACAAGTTTGATCCATATGATCAAGATGCACTCATGGGAAGTCGGATTCTTGATTTGATGGATCTGGAAGAATTTAAATCAAGCATGATCGCTGAAGGTGGAGGCATTACGATTGATGGTGAAGGAACCGTCATCACAACAGAGTCATGTTTTCTGAATAAAAATAGAAATCCCAATATGACAAAAGATGAAGTGGAAGATGAGTTATGCAGAACTCTGGGTGTGGAAAAAGTGATCTGGATACCCGGTGATGTCAATGAAACTGGCACCGATGGTCATATAGATGGGATTGCTGCTTTTATAGAGCCTGGAAGGGTACTGGTAGAAATAAATTCAGACAAGACAGATCCTCATTATCAGGTTTGTATGGATAACTTAAATGCACTTAAAGATGTTAAAGATGCCAAGGGAAGAACACTCGAGATAGAAACAATTCATGAGGGCGATTATTCAGTGCTCGTCTATGATGAATGCCGTTCATACATCAATTCATATTTAGCCAATGGTGCTGTGGTTGTTCCTGGATACAATCATGAAAGAGACGATTGGGCAGTGGAAACGTATAAAAGAATTTATCCTGAAAGAACCATAGTCCAAGTGCAGATCTCAAGCATTGCAATTGGCGGAGGCGGAATCCATTGCATTACTCAGCAAGAGCCTAAAACCATCTAGACCAAGAAATATCTAAGCATGGATGATTGTTTAAGAATTTTTACCAATGGAACATTTGATCATGATCTCATCGAAGATATTTACTCGATCAATCAAGACAATGTTCCAGAAGTCGGCTCTCTTGATTCTTTAGATCAGCAAAAAAAACTACTGTCCATCAGCAGCTATCACTCGGTTCTTATAAAGGACAATGAATTGATTGGTTTCTCAATATGTTTTCGTGAAGGCATTCCTTACTGGTCTGAGAATTACAAGTACTTCGAGGAAAAGCTAGATAGCTTCTTATATGTTGATCGCATCGCAATCGCTGATGAGCATAGAAGAGAAGGTCATGCCAAGAGAATGTATGAAAATATTTTTAATTTTGCCCATCAAGATGACTTAGTTGTAACGGCAGAAGTCAATACAAAACCAGTGAATCATGCCTCGATTTGCTTCCATCAGTCAATGGGCTTTAAAGAAGTGGGTCAAAGAGTATTTAGCGATCATGATGTCGCATATTTTGAATCGCAGACCTTGGAAAAATAAAACTTATTTAATCTCACGATTCAGGTAGAATTCCCACAAATTTCTTAAACCTGCTAAACAATTGAACGATTTAGATAAAGATATCCATACCGCAAAGGAAACAACAAACCCCATTGCGAAGATTCTATGGGTCATTTTGGGTTCATTGTTTGTAGCCATTGGTGCAATTGGTGCTGTGGTGCCGGGCCTTCCAACCACTATATTTTTAATACTGGCTGCGGCTTGCTACATTCGATCGTCTCAAAAACTCTATGATTGGTTGATAACCAATAAGACTTTTGGACCGTATTTGAAGGATTATCGCGAGGGAAGAGGCATGCCAAGAAATGCAAAAATACTTGCGGTCAGCATGATTGTATTATTCGCAGGATATGCCGCTTTTTTTGCAATTGAAGATCTCATCATAAGAATCATAGTTGGTGTTTCTGGAATAATTGGTATTTTCTATGTTCTCTTTAAAGTACCCACTACTGAAGACATTATTAACGACTGACTCAAACATCATGGCAACAATCATTGCCTGCATAGATGAGTTGTTACAAAAAGTTATAAAGTAGAATAAATCCATCGTTAATATAAGAACCATGAATGTAATTGCTCGAAGATTTTTTAGACCTCCAATTGTAGGCTTGTTGGCATTTATCGTGGTATTTATAACTCAAGGCTTGGGGCATACTTTGATGGTCTTGATCGAACAAATATTTGGCTCTGGTTATCAATATCAAACGGCATTTATTCTGGGCTTATTGGGTGCAGTCTTGCTATTTGTTGGAATGAAAGATGAGAATGAAGTTCCTGCGACATGGCTTGGTTACTTTGCAGGCTTCCTGCTCTGGACAGGTTGGGTTGAATTTTCCTTTGTGTTTTATGCAGAATATCTCAATATTGAACAAGTTCTACCCAATGGAACTATCAATCAATATCCAGAGTACTTGGTGATGCAATCCTCAATAGGCGTCCTTATGGTCAGCCTTCTGTATTTCTTTTTGAATAAAGAAACAAAGTGTAATTTCTTTCGATGGTTTCAAAGAAATCTTGGACTTTCAACGGGTCGTCCGACAAGAGGTTATAAGAGAAATTATGCTGCGATCACTGCTATGGAGACAGTCTATGTGATTTGGTTTTTCTATATTGTATTGCTTCTTCTTTTTGAAGACGCCTTCGTTGGTGACCGTCACCCTATGACTTATGCATTCTTCTTCTTAAATACCACTTGGGCATTATTCTTAATATACAGGTTGAGTAAATTCTGGAATGTCACACGTGCAATTCGATACGCAATCCCCACCGCGATTGTGGCATACAGTTCTTATGAGGTTATTGGAAAATGGGGAATATTGGTTGAGTTCTGGGTGTACCCCAAAGAATACTTAACTGAGCTGTTGATTATTCTGGGTGCAATTGTGATTGCAACATTGATTGCAATACTAACTCCTGAGGGCGAAAAAGAGCGTCTATATAACCAAAACGAGGACTCTGATTAATAATCATTGATCATCCTCTGTTTGGAAATACATTGTCAATTTGTAAAGAATCGGTGTCATTAGTAGCCAGGGAATCTGTCCATGCAAAGTGATTGTTCGATCATCAAATTGAAATAGAACGGGATTGATCCACGGACCGGTTGGTGCAAGAGGTGCCCACGATAAATCCTTTCCAACTGAGAGCTGATCAAAATATAGAAACATTTCTACAAAAATATTTTGCCCAATGCACCAAATCAAAAGAATCAAAAAAGAACCTGCATTCCATTGATTAAAAACTGTTCTATCAGAGCCCATCAATTTGCCTGTTAGCAATATTCCGCCAAGACCGATGGTGCCTGCATCTGCGAGTGAATTCATGAGCCAATTGATGTTTTTGGGTATGAATTGATTCAAAATCTCAGATCTTCTTAAATCAACTGGATCTCCTGCATATATTCCATAAGTAAACCACAATTCCCAACCTAGGGCACAGATGAGAAAAGTCATGATATATATTCTTAATATTGATCTCGGCAACTGATTCTTTCTGGCTAAGTTAATCATGAACAGTGCCGGTACCAGTGCACTGGTATACACCACAAAAATGATTCGCAATTCTTCTGTACTCATTGAAAAAGTCTAACAAACCAAAATTGATTCAGAAAGCTAGGATCTTGTTCTGCATTTGTTAAGATAGGTGCCATGAAAAAATTAATCACCATAATGGCACTGATCTTATCGCTTAATCTTGTTGCGAGCAATCAAACAGAATATGAAGAAATCGATGGGATCTTATATGAGAGTTATCCCAGCAAACCTTTTGAGGGCCTGTTGACCTTGTACTATAAGGAAGGATCCATTGAAGAGAAACTGTATTATCTAAATGGACTAAAAAATGGTTCCCGAAACACCTTTCATGAAAACGGAAAACCATTTGAAGTAGAAACTTATAAAGAGGGAAAGTTAGAAGATCTTTTCCAAGGTTACTACGACAATGGCTCACTCTGGTGGGAAGGATATGCAAGCAACGGAAAAAGAAACGGCTCCATTACTGTTTTTTACGAATCTGAAAATGTGAAGTACACAGGTCAATATAAATCTGATTCAAAAGAAGGCTTGTGGAAATACTATGATGAAAACGGCGCCGATGAAAAACAAGAGTGCTATTTAAATAACGAATTGGTCGATATGACAAATTGTTAGTTTTCTTTTGCCAGTCTGTTGCTGTCTTCTTCTGCGAGACTTATTATCTGATTGTAATTCCTCTCGAACAAATCAAGCATATCTAGATTCGTAGACACAGATCCTTTGGCAGAAATCAAATATGCTCTGAATGCTTTTGATAAATAAAAACTATGATCTATATCATAGGCATCAATCGTTTGATCGGCATAAATGTAGGATGCATCTTCATCGATTTTTGGAATAACTGTAATGAATGGATTCACATTCTCAATAAAGCTCAACCACAAATCATCAAGACTTCTATTGTTTGCATTATTTCTTTGAGCAAGATGAGTATAGTTATTCATTAAAAGACGTCTGAGCTCGATAGATTCAATCAGCTCAAAAGAGCCTGTTGATATCAACTGATCAAAGGTACCGCTCAGTGGATAAAAAGAAAAATTCATTGTTGACGTTATAACAAGATAATTTGCTGCTATTGCCTCATCAGACAAGTTAATTTCGTCGTCCTCAATATCGGTTAGCAATGAATCTATACTCACTTGAACTTTCTCGAGCTTACTGATAACTCTATTTAATTGATCCAAATCCTCATTAGCTGTAATAACCAGCTCTCCAATAAGCGTATCCCTGTATTCTTTCTTCTCACCTAATTGACGCATGTCATCTAAGTAAAAAGACAGAAATACCCCTGAGATAATGACAATGAACTCAATTAGATAGCGAATATTCCTTTCTGGAAAGATTTTCATGCAATCAGATGGATCTCAAATACCACTCAAAATCTTTATTGCTGATTTGTGATGAAAATCTATCTAGTTTACATGACCTGCAATGATGAAATATACGACAAAAATCCTCATTGAAATATTGAGGCAATATTGTTGCTTGATTGAATTCATCCAAAGCATCCTGCCATTTGACTGGCAATGTAACCTCAGGGTCAATGACTTCAGATTCTTGAATCATTTCAGGCGGAGAGATCTTTTGTTTCAATCCAGCATGCATTCCAGCGAGAACAGCCGCCACAACCAAATATGGATTGGCATCGGCTCCTGCTGAACGATGTTCAATTCTGACATTGTCATCGTCTGAAAGCGGAATCCTTAATGATAAATTTCTGTGATTTGGTCCCCAGTTAGGTGTAATGGGTGCAAAAAATCCTGGAGCAAAACGTCTATAAGAATTGGCATTGGGACAAAATATTGCCATCCCCTCTTTCATGGTTTCAGCCAAGCCACCGACTGCATTTTGAAGATTCTCATTAAACCCGGTTGAGTCGTTTTCATCATGAGCAAAAACTGGATTGCCAGAACCGTCTTTCAAACTCACATGAATGTGCATTCCTGATCCGGCTGATTCCAAAAAGGGTTTTGCCATAAAGGTTGCTCCCATTCCGAACTCTCTGGCCGTTTCTTTCACTGCTCTTCGTAGCAACATGGATTGATCGCAACCCAATAAAGCATCCGAGACATGGTGAAGATTGGTTTCAAACTGACCGGTTGAAAATTCAGATATTGCAGTGCCGACTGGAATATTCTGCTGATCGCATATTTCTTGT
>Ga0206683_10003064_pt1 | contig 11168 bp, 8 predicted proteins | sample M280m12015metaG_FD_155483 | JGI IMG/M metagenome (GOLD analysis project Ga0206683, IMG submission 155483) | Ammonia-oxidizing marine archaeal communities from Monterey Bay, California, United States - M2 80m 12015 | ecosystem: Environmental > Aquatic > Marine > Intertidal zone | place: USA...
GGTAATAAAGAAACTCATTTCATTGTCTTGTGAATTTACCGCGGTGAATGTCGCTGCAGCTGTAAGCAGGGCAGCAGATGTGAATAGTAAAGTCTTCTTCATCGATTTACTCCTCGATTGTTATTGAACTTTGAGTTTTTGTTGTGAAAATTGTTTATGTTCAAAAATTCTGTTCTCTATTCTAGATCGCCCACGAACCGGGGACCAGCAGTGTACTTTGTCCCCGGAGGTAATGGAACGAATCTAAATGGATTAATCCGGCAGTGCCATTGCAGTTAAACTGCTCCCAGTCTGCAAAATAACGTATTGCTTACTATCGTGAACCCAGGAGCTCATGCCATAGCGGGTTGTCGCGGGCACTTGTACGCGAGCCAGTTCTGCCCCAGTTTGTTTATCCAAAGAAAACAGATGCGGAGTGCCATCGCCTGTAACATTGCTATAAATCAACATGTTCCCAGTCACAACCATCTGGCCGACGGCGCCAGATCCAGTATTGCCTATATCGACTCCGCTTAATTCTGGTAGATTCTTAATTCGATCAGGTGTATAGCCAGCTGGTTGCATCCATAGATGCTCGCCGCTGTTTAAATCGATTGCCGTGATTTTGCTATAGGGTGGTTTCCAAAGTGGAAGTCCAACTGGATGCCGTGGCGACGGGCCACCACTGGCTGCAGCGTAGCGCGATAGAGTTACTCCCGTCGGTGCATCATAATAAGTATCTGCTTCTTCTCCAGATACTAATCGTCTTGAACTACAACCGTAACGAGACATGACGTACATTACGCTTGAATCTGGGTCGGCCACCGGAGGATGAGTGATATTTACCGAGCCCGAAGGGCACATTAGTGCAGCCAACTTGCCCGAAGGGTGATTGGCCTGAATTGGAGGATTAAATAGCGGACCCATCTGGAATTCAGCAACGGCCTCTAAAGCTTGACGTTTTAATTCTGGCGTGAAATCCACCAGGAGCTCTTCACTAGAGCCAGTGTAATCAAATGGCGCTGGTTTGGTTGGGATAGGTTGCGTAGGTGACAACAGTTCGCCCGGCACAGTGGAAGCGGGCATTGGTACTTCTTCAATTGGCCAGATAGGTTCACCTGTTTCCCTATTAAATACGTAGACGTGTCCTTGTTTGGTTGCTTGCGCGACGATTGGGCCATTGGTGGAGTCTAGCAATATTGGTGCTGTTGGCGTATCAAAGTTCCAGATATCATGATGCACCATCTGGAAGTGCCAGACTCGTTCGCCTGTTCTGGTGTCGAGAGAAATCAAACTAGTGCCATACAGATTGTCTCCTGGGTGATGACCACCGTAATAGTCAATGGTTACTCCATTGGTTGGAATATATACCTGGTTTAAATCCTGATCCGCCGAAATAGGTGCCCAGGAAGAGATATCACCAGTGTATTGCCATGCATCATTCGCCCAAGTTTCGTGACCATATTCTCCAGGCTGGGGAATTACATTAAATTTCCAGAGAAATTCACCGCTTCTGGCGTCGTAACCAAGAATATCCCCAGGGACATTTTCGATTCGGGATTGGTGGTAACCCTGTTCTGCAGAGTTTCCCACTACCACTACATCATTAACCACTATTGGAGGTGATGAAGAGGTAATGTATCCGCGTTCCAGTGGAATACCCTCATAAGGATCATAAGGATGGCCAAGATCTTTAAGTAGATCCACTACACCGGTTTCTGGAAAGCCATCGATGACTACAGGACCACCGAAACCTTCCAGAGGTTGACCAGTTTCTGCATCGAGAGCCGTCAAAAAGAATCCCGGTGAAATAATGTAAATTACATCGCGGCCATCTATGTTTGCGGAGCCAACGCCTTTGCCGTAATCGGCGCGCATTGAATATTCCCAACGCCCGGTATCAGGTTCACGATAAGACCATATAGTGGCGCCTGACTGAGGGTCTATTGCTACGACATGACGTCGAGCCCCCGCTACTGTAAATAATTTACCGTTAATGTAACTAGGCGTAGAGCGGCCACTTTGGGCTTCAAAGCTGGCACCATCCCAAGTCCAAGCGACCTCTAATTCAGAAAAATTCTCAGGTGTAATCTGTTTCGCAGTAGTTGAGCGAGTGTGCGCGAAGTCATTTCCTAATGTAGTCCATTCGACAGTATCTTGGGCAAATACGTTGCTAGTTAGAATTAAGCAAAGAGATAGTGCGCCAAGGCTATAATTGGATTTCAGAGTGGAAAAAATGGGCTGCCTTGTTATTTTTATCATAATTAGAAGTACCTCGTTAAGGTTCGGCACGCACGGTTTCGGCAATGTGTTTAGTTATTGGAGTATATTCTTGAGATTAACGCAGCCGGTGGCTTTTGGGAATAGCGTGATTTAGTAAACAGATTATTGATTTCGGCAATGCTCAATCATCCGTGACACTGCAAATGCAATGCCCTTAGGTTATAAGCCGAACATCTTTGCTGTGCACCTTAAGCTGACCCAATCTTCTTATAAAGATTTTTGTTAAGCTTTGTATAAATCATTACTAAATTTCAGCAGAATCTGATGAAAAATGGTTGGCCTCAATTTAGGAGAACATTATGACTATCAAAACCATTAAAACAGTGATTCTAGTGGTTCTTGTCTTACTCAATAATCCAGTGTTTGCGCAAGAGCCACTTACCCAGGAAGAGGTCTTTGGTTGGTTTGAAACCTTATCGAACTGGGGTCGATGGGGAGCGAATGATCAGCTTGGAACGGTAAATAATATTACTGAAGAAACAAGAGTGGCCGCTGCAGGATTGGTTGAGACGGGAGTTTCCGTGTCTATGGCTCATGAAATTTTAACGGAAGTAGCCGCTGACAACGGGAATCCCTATGACCATCGTATGACTTCAGTGGGAAGTAGCCCTGGTCCCTGGTCAGGCGATTTTATTGGTGTCAGTTATCATGGTTACGCCCATTCCCACCTCGATGCTTTATGCCATCGCTTTCAGTTTGGCACTATGTATAACGGTTACTCAGAAGATGAAGTAACAGAGGCAGGTTGCGCTCAACTAGCGATTACTTCTTTTGCCAACGGTATTTTTGGAAGGGGTATCGTTATGGATTTTCCCAGGTTGCGTGGTGTGGATTGGTTAGAGAACGGCACGGCGATTACACCTGAATGGTTAGAAGAATGGGAACAGGAACATGGGATTACGATTGGAAAAGGAGATATTGTTCTGATCAGAACTGGTCGGTGGCCGCGGAGGGAAGCTTTAGGCCCTTGGGATCTTTCACAAAATTCTGCAGGCCTTCATGCAACTTCTGTAAAATGGTTAAAAGAAAGAAACATTGCCATCATTGGTAGTGACAGTGCCTTAGATGTTAAACCCTCAGGTGTTGAAAACTTCCCACAACCAGTTCATGCCTTGGTATTGGTAGCGTTAGGTATGCCTATCTTTGACAATCTGGATCTAGAAGCCGTTGCGGAAGAAGCTGTGCAGCATGGACGCCCTGAGTTTTTATTGACCACTGCTCCTTTGAGAGTGGGGGGAGGTACCGGTTCACCATTGAACCCTATTGCAACTTTTTAATCGGAATTAATGATGAGTTCATTAATTGACGCTAACCTTTCTTCCCGAAGCGCCTATTCCTATGTGTCTAATCTTGGCATTTCGTGTTTGGGAAAAGACTTCGGTGCTGAGGTGATTGCGGTGTCTATTACCTATTGCAGCAAAGAAGCTAACTTTCTTCAGCTGTGAAAATCTCAAGTGCGCGAATAACGTCCCTACAGATTGGATACGTGTGCTTGACGTTAAAGTGAGTTCGATTAGCGGTAATCTCTATCTGAATACAAAGCTTAAAAATTGTTAGGATTTGAAAACAGAACGCGCAAGATGAGGCTGTTTTTTTCAAGCACAAGAGAATGAAGATGTTTTACAGGCAGCACATAGCACGGGGATTATTGATTGTAGGCTGCCTGCAATTCACTGCTGTAGTGTCCGGACAATGTCTAGTTCAGGATATTGCACAAGAGGCCGCAAAAGTTGGTGAGGCTATTGATACTGAAGCGCGTGCCCTGGAAATTACGCAAGAACTTGCTGCTCGTCAGTTAGCGATCGAAAATACCCAAAGTGATTTAGGAGTTTACGATCAATCTTTAGTTGAAATGTATAATGATCTTGCGAATTTCTACACTGAGCTGGAAGATTATGACAATGCTGTTCGGTATCATTCCGATGCTTTGCAGATCACTCGAATCAACACTGGTCTTTATAGCCATGAACAAATTCCAATTCTGGATTCGCTTATTCAAAATAATGAGCGAGGAGAGCGTTGGGAGGAAGTAGATAATCTGCAAGAACTGTATTATTTCGTAAATTCTCGCTTATTCAATTATGAAGACCTGCGATATCTTGAAGCTGCTGAAATTTACGGCAATTGGAAATTGCGTGTCGTTAGAGAGAACTTGCTTGCCCAATCAGGAAGAGAATTACTCAACACTGCAGGGGAATTGAGTCTATTTTATGAAAGAGTGATTGAAGGCGTCGAATTGCAGCCAGCAGTAAGCAGAGAAGATTTGCTTACAGTTATCTATGGAAAATCTCAAATCGATCTAACGTTAGCCCGGTCTGTGGCGAGGACGCCCTATACCGCATTTGAAGGTACCGAAAACCCTTACATTAACCAAACTCGCTGCAGCAACGTGCGTAACTCCCAAGGCCAGACGGTTCGCCAATGTTTCACCGTTCAAGTAGAAAACCCCCGTTACCGCCTATCTCAGCGAGAGGCGAAACAATTTGCTCTGGTTCGACATACCAGACAGATCTCACGGTCAATAGCGAAGTTGGAAGGAATTAAAAACACTAGTACAAAGCTAAGTAACGCAGAAAAACAACAGATCGAAGTTCAAATTGCTGAGCTTGTCACTGAATCAGAGCAACTGGTGCAGGCCTCCCGTCGGTTATTTTAGACAAGGCTAAGGAGAATTTGTTACATCCGACGTCAAATCGAACTCAAATACCAGCTTTTTGGGTAATTTTGCTGGAAATTTAGCCCCACAAAAGGTACAAAAGAAGTGCTTGGATCAGGCGTTTTCTGAATCAGGCTTTATTAATAACTGGAGGAGATTATGTCTCAATTTGCCTATCGGCTAACCCGAGTCATGCTATCTGCATTTTTGGCAGTGATGGCGCTTGGGAGTCAGTTAGCGGCAGCTCTGGAAGTCGGTGATAAAGCACCTGATTTCTCGCTGCAAGCCTCAGATGGTAAAACCTACTCGCTTTCCGAATTTAGCGGAGATAAGCCCGTAGTCATTGCTTTCTTTCCCAAAGCCTTCACCGGTGGCTGAACTATGCAATGTAAAGCGCTGCGTGACAGTGCTAGAGAAATTCAAAGTTTTGACGTTGCATACTTCATGGCTAGTGTAGATACGCTGGAAGATAACACGGCTTTTGCGGCAGAGCACGAAGCAGGTTTTCCAATCCTTGCAGATCCAACTAAGGAAATGACTGGTGACTACGACGTTCTTATGGAAGTTGGATTCGCCAACCGCTGGACTTATTACATAGATAAGGACGGCATGATCCTGAAGATCGACAAAGAAACTAACCCAGCAACGGCGGGACGGGATTTGACCCAAACAATGGACGAATTGGGCTTTCCTAAAATTTAGTTTATTAGATTAAGAAGAAAAATCAGAACCCGACCACACAGTTGCTGAGTGGTCGGGTTTTTTTGATTAGTAAGAAATTGAAACTAAGTTGATTCAACGCACTCTAACAAAGGGTTTTTAGTAAATAGAGTTGTAAGTCAGTAATACTTTTTCTAGACATGTGGGTTTGAAGGAACAAAAGCCAATTGTCTAAAACAATTTTCATGATCCCATTGTTTTAGAAATATGTCTTTAGCATTATGTAAAGTGGCTATATTGTTATGATTTGGAGTGGTTGTTGTCGCGTTATAATTGCTGTGCCAGAATACTTGTAGTGTTTTAGTAGAAGCTGAAGCTGATGCCTAGAGCATTTTAAGCTCGGATCAAGTAGAGCAGAGGAACACATGTATAAATCAGGTTTATATGCAATTGCGGCAGTTGCGATTCTAACTCTGCTGTCCTTGATTTACTTTGCCTTTACCTTTGAAGCACCTCAAGGCACAACTACTGTCCTCATCGAACCCCCTGCACCGACAATAGAACCTCCTGAATCTGCTGAAAGGCCATCGCAAGGTCAACAATCTCCCACTGCGCTTCCTCAAATACGCATTCAGCCTGAGGCAGATTCACCTCCGATCGTAGCAGCTGTAGCGGAGGAGGTCGAAATTGCGCCGTCACCCAGAGAAATAGAAGTGGTAGCAGAGGAATCTATTGTTGAAGATGAGCCGAATGTGGTTCAGCTTCCTACACTTAATAATTCAGACACATTCGTTTTTGAAGGTCTACGAGCTATGCAAAATGGTGCACCAGTTTTGCGATTACTTGCGCAAGATCAGATTGTAAGAAAGTTCGTAGTTTTCGTTGAGAATATTAGTCGTGGTGAATTCCCTCAAACTGGCCTGCCATACAGAGCATTGGGAGAGGAGATGCCGGTAAGGAATATTGATGAGAATTTTTTTGTTATGGAGGATTCTGCGCACGCAAGATTCGATGAAATAGTGCAAACTTTTGTTTCTCTCGATACTGATGCAGCGATCACTTTATACCGAACACTGTCTCCCTTGTTTCAGCAAGCCTATGCAGAGATAGGATTTAGAAATGTGAGTTTCGATGAAACTCTCCGCTTATCAATTAATAACATTGTACGAACCACGAACATGGAAGGCCCCTATCAATTGGTAAAGCCTTCAGTAATGTATCTCTATGCTGATGCTAGCATCGAGAATTTACAAGAAGTGCACAAGCAACTACTGCGCATTGGTCCAGACAACACCATAATTCTAAAAGCAAAGCTCCGTGAGTTTGCTTCTCAGCTTTAGTGGATCGTTGTTCCTAATTGTTGTGAGGTTCAAGATTACGTTGCTATTCTCAATTTCACCTGTACATCAAATTTAATGACCAAATACACTTATGCTCAAAATAGATTCAGTACTGGTTGATACCGATTGGTTAGCCACGAATATAGAAAATGAAGCTCTTGTTATGCTGGATGCTTCTGTTCCGCCTGTAGTGCCTGGCTACACTTCCATAAATGATGATGCTGAGTTTTCTGCGATTCCTGGCGCGCGACGGTTTGATTACGATGGTGTGTTTTGTAAACCTAACAGTGTTTTGCCTCATATGATGCCCGCTCAAGAATTGTTTCAGCAAGAAGCAAGAAAGCTAGGAATAAATGCCGATAGTGTTGTGATTGTTTATGACGATGTTGGTCTTTATGCTAGTCCAAGAGCTTGGTGGATGTTCCGCGCGATGGGGCATGCTCAGGTTGCGGTACTTGATGGTGGCTTGCCAAAATGGATAAAAGAAGAAAGAGGAATTATTAAACAGTACGATAATCCTCGAGATGGTAATTTTCTTGCCAATCTAGATGCCGGTTTGTTCTGTGACTTTGAAGTTGTGTTGAAAGGACTCTATGAACCAGGCTGCCAAATTTTAGATGCTCGTTCTGCTGGCAGATTTAAAGGAATCGACGCCGAACCGCGGCCAGGAGTTCGCTCGGGTCACATGCCTAACGCCAAAAATTTACCTTTTCCAGAAGTATTGTCAGGGGGAGAATTGAAGTCAGCTGAGGAGCTGAGCGATCTATTTTCTCAACTGATAGAAAAGGATCAGAAAATAATTACGAGTTGTGGTTCTGGAATCACAGCTTGTATTTTAACCCTGGCTGCCACCGTCGCGGGATATGAAAACCTCGCCGTATACGATGGCAGTTGGGCAGAATGGGGCCTTCCTTCGAAACTTCCCGTCTTAAATGGCTAGTTACCCGGCTGTGGAATCTGCGTAGTGATAACAGGGCCCATTCCCATAATCTGAACAATCACTTCTTCATCCTTTGCCATGTCATAGTGATGACCTTCTGGCGGTTGGTAAATGAATGTGCCCTCCGCGACAGGCATCATGTCATCTGGATTGTAGATATCAGACTTTGGCCCCCAAGAGGTGTACCAAGTACCTTGGATAACAGTAATGTAACGGGCGGTGCTGTGAAAGTGTGGTCGGCTTCCGGAGCCGGGCTGGAAAGTAATGCGCATAACATAGAGCCCGGGCTTTGATGGATCACCGTAAATAAGCTCGCTGCGAGCGCCATCAGTGAACAGGTCTTCGGGCTGGGCAATAATAAACCCTAAGTCATCAGGCTCTACGCTCAATGCTGCGGGGATTTGCAGCGTAATCAGCGCCATCGCGCAAAGAGTAAAAATGCTGTTCTTAAGTGATTTCATTCTTTCTTTCCTCTTTTTATTATCTGTATTCTCAGGTTGGCGAAATTTTGCGCCTTCTTGAGATTCATTAGTAGTGAAAAGCCTTCGGGAATTCAACTTCGATTATTTTTCTAATTATTCGAGTAATCCAGAGACTACTATTTTCGAGGCTTTCGGGCAATGCTGGTATACGCTAGCATATGGATTTAGCAATTAAGATTACATTATTCTATTGAGTGACTTTACTGCGAACTTTGATGAAAGCGCCCGAGCTCCGGTGCAGGAACATGAAACTGTCTCCGGCTGGTCTGTCGGGCTAGTCCTTTTTGGCATCTGTCTTACACTTCCTAGCCTTTATACTGGTGCGATAACTGCTCAAAACCTTGGATTTATTGGAACTGCACAAGCAGTTGGTCTTGCCAGTTTGGTGCTGGCTATGATGTCAGTGCCAGCCGCTATAGTTGGTGCCGAAACCCGCCTCAGCAGTTATTTAATAATCGAATTCGTATTTGGGGGAAAAGGCTCGAAGTTTGTTAATGCATTGCTCGGTTTAACTCTGCTCGGTTGGTTTGCGGTAACTGCCGGATTCTTTGGTGAGACACTTTCAATTGTATTCAATGAGTTTTTCAACGTCTCACCCCCAACATGGTTGCTGACATTTATCTCCAGTGCCCTCATTATCATCACTACGATTTTCGGTTTTAAAGCAATTGATCGTTTGGCTCTGTTTGCGGTCCCATTGCTGATTCTATTTTTAATCTACGTAAGCAATCTTTCGTTAGGCGAAGTTGGTTTTGCCGACATACTGGCATTAGATGGTGAAGATCCAGACTACTTTAGTACTGCTGTTTCAGCCACGATCGGAAGTTTGATAGTCGGGGTGGTTTTGATGCCTGATTTGTCTCGATACGCGAGATCGATAAAAGATTGCATTATTGCTTCGGTACTGGGTAATGGAATTGGTACTAGCTTTTCTATGCTAATCGGAGTTATTCCTGCAATGGTTACGGGTTTGCTAGATCCGATGGCTTACATGATTGCTTTGGGATTAGTTATTAGTGCTTTTATTATTCTTGTATTTGCAACATGGACCACCAACAGCATAAATCTCTATAGCACGACTCTTGCTATCGCCATCATTAAAACCAAAACTCCAGAATGGAAATTAGCAATTATGTGTGGGATTGCGGGTACAGCTTTGGCTATGATTGGCATAACTGAATATTTCATTGGTTTTCTTGAATGGTTAGGAGTGATAGTACCTCCAGTGGCAGGTATTTATTTAACTGACTATTTCATTCTTAAACAAAAAAACTATTCAATGACATTGCGAGAAAGATTGCCTGACTACGACCACGCAGCATTGTTTGCATGGATAGTGGCAACATCATTGTCGGCTGGAGCATTCGTGGCTGATTTTTCCTTTTCTATGATTCCAAGTTTTGATGCGCTAATCATAACGGTGCCTATTTATTTGCTTTGTAGAAAATTCTGGCCGTCGCAGTATCCAAGAAATGAGAAAGTAATCTAGTGAGAATTGGAATCGATGTAGGTGGAACACATACTGATGCCGTGCTAATGGATGGCATGGCCATCGTCACTTCCCACAAAGCTTTAACTACTACCGATGTGCGCCAAGGCATCATAGAAGCTCTTGATGCTGTAATGTCAGAGGCAAATACTGAACCTGGTTCCATTGAAGCTGTAATGATCGGCACTACGCATTTCACTAATGCTGTGATCGAGCGCAGAGAACTGACTGAAACTGCAATTATTCGAGTTTGCCTACCTACAGGGTCAGGCTTGCCTCCAATGTGTGATTGGCCTGAAGATATTGGAGCAATAGTTGGCAATCATTGTTACATGATTGCCGGTGGCCATTTCTTCAACGGAAAGCCTATTGCCTGCATCGATGAAGCAGAAACGAATAAAGTTATTGAAGACATTTCGAGCAAAAACATTAAGGATATCGCTATCGCCGCCGCCTTTTCTCCGGCAAACCCGGAACATGAGATCGCTGTTGCAAATTTGCTGCTTAAGATAATTCCTGATGCCAACGTCTCGCTCAGCCATAAATTAGGCCGCTTGGGGATCTTAGAACGAGAGAATGCAGCTATTCTCAATGCTTCCTTGGGTGTTCTCGCCGGGCGAGTAGTCTATAGCATGAAAGCAGCATTAAAAGAGCGACGAATTAAGTGTCCTTTTTATATTAGTCAGAACGATGGCACCTTGATGTCCGCTGAGTACATAGCAAACTTTCCAGCTTTAACTTTCTCTAGCGGGCCAACTAACAGTATTCGCGGGGCGGCAATCCTTTCAGGAATAGACAATGCCATCGTGGTTGATATAGGGGGCACTACTTCTGACGTAGGAGTGCTTGCCGATGGATTTCCTCGTGAAAGTAATAGCCATATCGAAGTTGGCGGAGTACGTACTAATTTTCGTATGCCTGACATACTGCCTATTGGGCTTGGTGGGGGAAGCCTTGTGAAGGAAGGTGGCAATGTAATAGGCCCGCAATCTGTAGGCCATCACTTAGTGAAGGAAAGCCTCGTGTTTGGAGGAGAAACCCTGACCGCAACAGACATCTCGGTAGCAAATGGCTCTTGTGAAGTTGGAAATAAAAGTCTGGTGTCACATTTAGACTCAAAGATAGTGAATACAGCTACCGAGACATTGCACTCCATGATAGACAATGCGATAGACAAAATGCGTCCAAGTGAAGATCCAGTGCCTGTAATCTTGGTTGGAGGTGGGGCGATCTTGATATCTCAGCAACTAAAGACAGCCTCTACTCTGATACAACCTGAGCATGCGGGTGTCGCTAATGCCATTGGGGCCGCAATCGCCCAAGTTGGTGGCGAAGTAGA
>Ga0206683_10003068_pt1 | contig 11160 bp, 13 predicted proteins | sample M280m12015metaG_FD_155483 | JGI IMG/M metagenome (GOLD analysis project Ga0206683, IMG submission 155483) | Ammonia-oxidizing marine archaeal communities from Monterey Bay, California, United States - M2 80m 12015 | ecosystem: Environmental > Aquatic > Marine > Intertidal zone | place: USA...
GAGGCTCTAAAGTGGACAAATTAATTTCAATTATTTTATCAAAGAATTTTTCAGGATTTGATTCAACTTCAGGATCTGCAACTAGTAATTCTTTATTTTGGTTTGCAAGTTCTGCAATTTCTTTTCTATTAGTATACTTAAGATAAGTTTCCATTCTTTCATCATAAGGAAATATAGAACAGGTTGCACCAATTTCAGCGCCCATATTTGTGATGGTAGCTTTTCCAGTGCAACTAATGGATTTGGTACCAGGACCAAAATATTCTACAATAGCATTAGTTCCACCAGAAACAGTTAGTTCTTCAGCAACTTTTAAAATAATATCTTTAGGTGCAGTCCATCCATCTAATTTACCAGTTAGTTTTACGCCAACTCTTTTTGGATAAAGTAATTCCCATGGCATACCAGCCATAGTTTCTGCAGCGTCTAAACCTCCAACACCAATTGCAATCATTCCAAGACCACCTGCATTTGGAGTATGTGAATCAGTTCCAATCATTAATCCACCAGGAAATGCATAATTTTCAAGAACTACTTGATGAATAATTCCTGCACCTGGTTTCCAAAATCCACAACCATATTTTGCACATGCTGATTGTAGAAATTTAAAAACTTCACTATTTTCATCTAATGAAACTTTCATATCAACATCACCCTGTACTTCAGCACGGATTAGATGATCACAATGAACAGTTGTTGGTATGGATGTTTGATTTAATTCGGCTTGCATAAATTGAAGCATAACCATTTGTCCAGTTACATCTTGTAATGCAACTCGATCAGGTTTAAGGAAAACATAGTCTTTTCCACCTGAAAAATTTTTTTCATTAATTTCATTAAAATGACCAGATAGTATTTTTTCAGTAAGTGTTAATGGTCTATCCACAACATTTCTAAACTTTGCAATATTTTCTTTTAATTTCAAATAAACATTAGAAACAAGTTCAGGAGTTGTATCAATTTCCATAAAATAAAGAAAATTCTACCCGAATTTAATATTTACAATTTAAAAATTAAAAAAAATATGAAAATAGGCACATTAATTCTCAACAATTATAAGCCAAACCCAGCTTTATAATGCGTTGTCAATAAATTCAAAATTTTGTAAGGAGAAACTTCAATATGGTCAATAAAGGATTCCCAAAATTTGGAATGTCACAAGCAGGTTCATTTGTTGCTGCATTAAAAAATTATAATTTACCAGATTTCATCTTAGTCTTAATTGCTAAAGAATGTAAATCCGAATTACTTGAAAGAGGAAGAATTGATGATAGATTACAAAGTATGAATGATGATGCATTGCATTTATTGCACAAAGTCTTCGTAGATTGTGAAGAAGATGATGCAGGCAAATATGCACAATACAGATTTTTTGCATATGTATCAAGCATGTATCATAAATGTGAAGTATTAGTAAATGAAACCATACCAGGTGCATCAGGTAAAAATCATAAAATTTTAGTTGCAGTAAAAAATAATGGAATGTATATTTCAGTTGCACATAACAAAGCAACAGGCAATCCAGTTAATAAAAAAGAAACAAATCGATTTTATGATATGGTGGATGATATCAAAAAGGGAGATCATGGAACAATGTTAACTGATGCAGTTTATGGTTCATCAGTAGGTTTTAGAACAGATGCATTAGTAGAACTAAAAGATCTAAGTAAGTCCAGAGATAATGACCCGGAGAACAAACTAGATTTCAAAACAGCTAATTTTGAAAATAATATTTATTCAGTTACAAAATGTTAAAATTTTTAAAATTAATTTTTAAAGTTAGTAATATCCATTGTTAAAAACATAGGTTTACCTTCAGTGATTTGAAAATCTTCTCCGTATTGTTGAAATTCTAATTGATCATAGAAATGTTTTGTCCAAACATCATGAACATCGTGAATGTATTTTTTATGACCTTTAATTCTCAACATTTCATGAACAATTTCATGTGAAACAGTTGTACAATTTTTCTCCGCTAAAAATAAATCATCATCAGATTCTTTTGGAGATTGCCAAAATATCATTCCAAAGTTTTCAGAATGATAACCTTCACAAGTACAATCTGTCCAAAGAGGTTTAAAATGAGTCAAATAGAAATGATAGGTCTCATTACCACGTTGTTCATGATCACGAACAAGTGTATGAGTATCAAGTTTTTGAAAAATACTTCTAGGTTTTGTAATTAATTCATCACATTTAATTTCATAATCTATTCCAAAATTTTCTTTTATCCAATTTTTATAAAATTGTGCCATCTTTTTGACATATTCAAACTCAAACTTTCGTTTTTCAAGATCTTCTTCTTTTACAACAAAAATAAAATGCAGAATCATATTTAGAAAAAAGGGTGTTTATGTTTGGCCTTCAATACCCATAAGGGTAAGAGTAGAACGAATCTTTTCAATTTTTCTGATTTTCCAGGTAATTGTTTCTCGTAGTTTTTCAACGGTATCAGATTCAATCTTGGCCAAAATATCGTATGCACCAAAAGTTCCATGAACTTCTTTTACACCTTCTAAGCCCTTTAGTTGCCCAATAATAGCTTCTTCAGAACCTAGTTCACAGTTTATTAAAACATAAGCTGTTGCCATACAATAATAAGATAATTCTACTATATCAATAAAGCGATTAGATTAGCCTTGTGAAATTTTTAAAATTTCATCCCAAATATCTTTAGGAACAGGCATTACAGATAATCTTGAAATTCTAACAAGTTCCCAATCTTTGAATTTTTTATTATTTTTTATTTCAGTTAATGTAACTGGACGTTTCAAAGTTTTTTTATATTTTACATCAACAACAATAAAACGTTCAACATCCTCTTTTGGATTAGAGTATGGTTTTGAAGTAACCTGCATAATTCCAACTGCTTGTCTTTCATCACCAGTGTGATAAAATAAAATTAAATCACCAGATTTCATTTCTCTCATATGTTTTAATGCTAAATTATTATGAACGCCATCCCAAACAGTGGTTTTTTCTTTTTTCAATTGTTCAAAATTATAGCCTCTAGGTCCACTGGGTTCCTGTTTTGCTAACCAATAATTTACCATCACAAATTTTTGTTCTAACTAACGTTTAATGGTTTTTGAATGAATTTAATGTTCCCCGGTTCTGACTCGCAAAATTTCATTGGACATAGCCATACGCCTCATTACGTTCTGAAACCGGGGTTGCCCATAATGTAGCACACCTGGGTGAATTAGAAATCATTGGTATCAATTACGATCAGCGTCATCCTATTCCGTGTGTGTGCCTGCTCTTGGGCGTTTAATTATCAGATAAACCTACTAAAAACTATTAAAAATTTATTAAAAAAGAAATAAAATTTTGTGAAGGATTCTTGGAAATTAGAAATCAAAAAAAATTTTTAGTGGGATTAATAATTATGATTTTAGGTGCATTTATCATGGTTTTTGATTACCCTCAAATTGAATATTTTAATTATTTAGAAAATGATATTTACCAAATATTAGAAAATGATAAAAAAGAAATTTATCAAAAAATTCTTGTTGAATTTCTATTTGGAATTATATTATTTGGATTAGGAATTATGTTGATTTTAATTTCAATTCTCAAGAGATTTGAGAATAGAATCAGATAAAGATATTTCAAATCCAACTACAGGGACACGGATTTTATAATTTTCAATAATTTTAGAATCAATTTCTCCAATAATTCCAATAACATTCCCATTGAAAATGATGTTAGCACAATGACCATCTTCAAAACTAGAATTAACGGTAGTCTTGGTTTGAATTTGTATTCCAAATCCAATTTTCAATGCAGTTTGTAAAACAGATTTAATTTCAGTAAAATTTGCATCTTTATGGGCACTAATAACAGCAAGATTAATTTTTTCAGATATAGGATCATGAAGATTAAAAACACTACCAGTTTCAAACATTTTTTGAGGATATGATTCATGAATATTTCTTGAAAGATTCTCAATTAATCCAGGAAGTATAGAATCACGTAAAATAGTATGTTCTTGGCTTTTTGAATCCAGTACTGAAATAATTTTTTTAGAATCTCTATTAGTCATATCATACAAAACACGTTTACTACTCAAACTTGAGTTCAATGCTTCCAGAAATCCTAAACCAATTATTATTTGATTTAGAGATTTTAATTGAAGAGAGATGGGATTAGTATGACCAATAGTTTGAGAAGGAGACATTGTTGGCTCAAAATTTTGAATTCCATAGCCTAAAGCAACTTCTTCAACTAAATCCATTGGACCAAAAATATCAAATCTATATGCAGGTATTGTACAAACAATATTTTTTCCTTTAGATATTGCATTTAATCTAGATTTTTTTAATGAAGCAATAATTTTTGAAGTATTAAGATTTAATCCAAGAGTTTGATTAATCAAAGAAGGATTAACTATCATTGTTTTTTCTTTTAGTTTAGGTGAAGAATTCTTTGCTCCAGAGATTTGAATATGTTCTAAACTGAATCCAGCACTTTGTAAAATAGTTGCCACAACTGAAAGCATATCTTCAGCATCATCTTTATTAATTCCAGTAACTTCCACAAAGAGATTTTTTGTTTTAGTAGTTACAGTAGTTACTGCAGCATTAATGATAGGAGGAAATGAAACTGTTTTTTGATTTGTATCAAGAATTATGGGTACTTGAGAAGATTGTCCTAAAAGATGACCATAATCTTTACCTGTTTCAGTATCAGCAATTATTTCAGAAATTGAAAGTTCTTTTTCAGAATTTAACGGAATAAATTTATGATTTTTAGTTGTGGTAGTGTAGATCAAAGGAAATGAAATTTTATCTAAATCATGTATTCCAATAGAAGATTTTTTCCGTTTTCTACCAATTCCAAAGTGAAGATCCTCTTGCATAGTCATTAATTGTTTAATGGTTTTATCATCAATTTTGCCATTTTTAGCAATTATTCCAGTCACAAATGGACGAATTTTAGAGACAGTTGGTTTTACGGATATAGAATAATTCTTAGATTTTTTAATAGTAAGTTTTACTGAACCTGTTTTAATTCCAAGCAAACCTTGTAAACCCAGTGCAACTCCATAATCAGTTGAATAGTCTGGACGGTTTGGACTATATTCAATTCTAACAAGATCTTTATCCTCAGATTCTATATCTAATCCTAAAAATGGTAATGAATCAGAAATTTGTTTTTTAGAAACCTTACCAATTAATTTTTGGAGACGGGAAAATGATAATTCAATTACTGGCATTTTGTATTACTCCTTAACCATCCCAAATTATTATTATAAAATTCTCTTACATCATCCAAACCATACTTTAACATAGCAATTCTCTCAATACCACCACCCCATGCTAAAACAGGTTTAGTGATTCCGAGAGGTTTAGTAACTTCAGGTCTAAAAATTCCCATTCCAAATAACTCAATCCATTTTCCTAATTTTTCATTGTAAACCATTGTTTGAAGGGAGGGTTCAGTATATGGGAAAAAAGTTGGCCAAAATTTAATTTTAGTAATTCCAATTCGTTTATAGAATTCTCTTTGGATTCCCATCAAATTTCTTAAATTAGCATCTTTACCAACAACAATACCTTCAATTTGATTAAATTCAACTAGATGTTTGTAACTAACTTTTTCATTTCTAAAAACTCGTCCCAATGAAAAAATTCGTGCCTCATCAGGCTTATTTTCAGCTAAATGTTTAATCGTTACACAAGTAGTATGTGTTCTTAAAACCATTTTACGGGCTTCATTGATATCCCATTGATATCGCCAATTTTTCTTATGAGAGTTAGAAACTTTGTTAATTTGTTCTGGTGTTGCAATTTTTTTAGCAGAAATCCCATCTAAGAAAAAAGTATCTTGCAATTCTCTTGCAGGGTGATCTTGTGGAGTAAATAAAGCATCAAAATTCCAAAAACTAGATTGAGTCATGTTACCAAGTATTTCTGAAAAACCTAATGTAACAAAAATTTCACGAATTTCATCAATAGTATCTTTTAATGGATGTGTTCTTGCAACAAAAATTTCAGGAACTTCAGCTTCAACATCTATTGCTCCAGAAGTATTTGAAATATCTAAAGATTTTGCGGAAGTGGTTAAGCTTATTTTTTTATTTTTAAGTACATCCTCAATTATAAAATCAGGACGTTTCAATATTTCACTTAAATCATTTGTATCAAGTTTATCTTTAGATAATTTGCCACTTCCAATTTGTTGAAGAGTTTTTTCACCAGGCAATACAGAAGGAATTGTTTTAAGAATAATTTCATCAGATGAAGTTTCAATCCAATTATTTTTTCGACATAAACCCATTGCAGGACCAAAAACAAATCCTAATTCTTTTTGTAAATCAGATAATTTCCTAGGTCCATTTTTAACTAAATTTAGCAATCTTCGTTCAGGTAATCCTTTTTCAAAAGAATCTAAACCATTTTTACCTAAACTAATTACACTTGATTTTGATTCATCTACAATAGCCAAATCTTTTAGTTTTAACCATTCAATTCCACGTCTAACTTGATCTGGTGAGAGTTGAGTAGATTTTTCGAGTGTTTCAGGGCTCTGAATTGAATTTTCTTTTAGCGAATTAATGATTTTTTTTTCAATATCATGAAAAACTTGTGACAATAGATCAAAGATCGAAAAAGACTTTTTAAACCTTAACCTAAGTCATGTTGAATGTCAGCTGATGAATTCATTGTAACTCCTTGGCATGTTGAGGGAGATATCGATTATGATAAACTAATTGAAAAATTTGGGACTCAAAAAATATCACCAGAATTACTTAAGAAAATTAAGAGTATGACAAATGAGGACCATTTTATGCTCCGAAGAGGGATATTTTTCTCACACAGAGAAATGAATAGAATTTTAGAAGATTATGAAAAAGGTAATGAATTTTTTCTTTATACTGGAAGAGGTCCATCAGGTCACACGCACATAGGACATCTAGTTCCGTGGGTATTTGCAAAATGGTTACAAGATAAATTTGATGTGAATTTATATTTTCAATTAACAGATGATGAAAAATTTTATTCAAAAACGAATTTAACTTTAGAAGAGACTAAGAAATTTGCATATGAGAATGCTCTAGATTTTATTGCATTAGGTTTCAATCCAGAAAAAACAAAAATTATTATCAATACAAAAAATATTCAAACATTATATCCTATTGCAGCTCAAGTTGCAAAAAAAATAAATTTTTCAAATACAAAAGCAACATTTGGATTTACTAATGAAACAAACATTGGAATGATTTTTTACACATCGTTACAATCAGCACCATGTTTTATAGAAGACAAACCAGTTTTGATACCTTTAGGGGTAGACCAAGATCCACATTTTAGATTAACAAGAGATATTGCACAGAAAATTGGAAAACAAAAACCAGCATTAATTCACAATATTATGATTCCCGCATTAACAGGTCCTGGTGGAAAAATGTCAGCATCAGAAGAAAAAGGAACAATTTACACAACGGATACACCAGATGTTGTAAAAAAGAAAATTAACAAATATGCATTTTCAGGAGGACAACCAGATATTGAACAACATAGAAAGTTAGGAGGAAATCCAGATATTGATGTATCATACCAATATTTGAGAATATTTTTTGAGCCTGATGATAGCAAATTAAAGAAAATTTATGAAGATTATAAATCAGGAAAATTACTTTCAGGAGAACTAAAAGCAATTTTAATTGAAAAAATTAATGAATTTCTCAAAACACATCAAGAAAAACGAGAAAAAGCAAAACAGCAAATAGAACAATTTCTTTTAGAAAATAAATGAAAACCAACATTACATGTGATGACGAATATGAAGCTCAAAAATTAATGAGTCTTATTTTCATTAAAGAAGATAAAGAGACATACATTACAGGAATTTTAAACATCATAAAAAATGAAATGATCATTTCATTGAAAGATAAATCAGCTCATAGTGTTTTACTCAAAGATGAAGAAAATGTAGAAAAATTTGCTGATTTTATACAATCAGTAATAGACAAAGAACATAATTTAGTATCAACAAAAATGATTAAATCAATTATTGAAATTATCAAAGAATAAGTTAAAAATCATCTAGGAAAATATTTACTTCTTTTAGATTTGTTTCTTGGACGCTCTTCTTGTGGTTTTGGGGCAGGTTCAATAGAATCATTACAATTTGAACAGAATATTTTAAGTTCCTTTTTAGCAATATCAGGTGCAGAAATATATTTTCCCCAAGATGCAGCTTTACTACCACGTCTAGTTTCAGTCGAAAGTTGATTATTATTTTCGTCACAAATACCTAAAGATCGTTCATCATTGGAGCCACAACTAGAACAGGTTTTTCCACCTAAAATTTCATATAATTTTTTCTGTAATGATTCATTGAATTTAGCAGAACCTCCAGAATAGAAACTTTCTTGTTTTCTCAAAACTTTATCACTTTTTCCCCTAGATCTAGAATTATCTCTAGAATTTCTTGAACCTCTGTCGTCTCTTGAATATCTTGAACCTCTGTCGTCTCTTGATGGTCTATCATTACTAGAGTCATCTGGTTTGTATTTTCTGAAACAATCACTACAGTAAACTGGTTTGTTGCTTCTTGGAACAAATGGAACCGTGCATTGATCACCGCAATCAGCACAAGTTACAGTTGTATCCTCTCTATCATTATCTCTAGATTGTCTGTCATCTCTGGAATATCTTGAACCTCTGTCATCTCTGGAATATCTTGAACCTCTGTCATCTCTGGAATATCTTGAACCTCTGTCATCTCTGGAATATCTTGAACCTCTGTCATCTCTGGAATATCTTGAACCTCTGTCATCACGAGAAGTATCTGGTTTATTTTGTCTGAAACAATCACTACAGTAAACTGGTTTGTTGCTTCTTGGAACAAATGGAACCGTGCATTGATCACCGCAATCAGCACAAGTTACAGTTGTATCCTCTCTATCAGGGTCTCTGGAATTTCTAAAAGAACGAGACGGTCTATCACTAGAAGAAGAATTACGATTAGGGTATTTCTTATCAGAATGTTTTGATCTGTATAGGTCCATGTAACAATAAATTTGAGAGTTGTTGGTTATAGATGCTTAGATCTTCAATTTGTGCCTAAAATTTAAAAAAATTATCAAACTAGAGATTTATCCATTTCTGTAGACAACAATTCCTGAACTTTAAGAAAATATAATTTTGTGGAATATGGCATATCATCTAAATTATTATCAACTACAATCATAAAATATCTAACAGCTCTCTTTGAGATATCTAAATTAAATTTCATTATAAGAATAGGATCCTGATGTACTTTGATTTTATCCTGAAGCCAAGGTGGAGCCATATCAATTGTTTCTTTAATAATTTTATCATACCAAAATGAGAGATTTTGAGGTTGAAGACCTTGTTTTAGATTAGACACATCAGTATCAATTTGTTTCATCATATGATTGATTATAGGCATAAAATGTCATATGAGAATTTTGTTTTATTCAGATTACTCAAAATACTGTAAGCTACTAGTCAATTGGTAGCAAGTTTCCATCAGAATCAATTTCAGAATTTTTAATTCTAGTTGTAGAAATTCGTACTCCATCTTTAGCCAAAAACATTGGAACTGCAATAATTTCTACTGGTGGAAGACTATGTTCAGATCTTAATTTATTCAAAACATTTCCCTGATTACTTGTTTCAGCACTTACAACTAGTGCCTGAACCTCTTTTTCTAAAACGGCAGGTCCAAAATCATTGTTTAATTGAATAATTTCAAAATAACCATCAGGAAAATTTTTAAAAATTGCTAATGTTAAATTTTTGAGGCGTTCATCATATTTGTGAATAGGTTTTTTTCCTTTTTGTTTAACAAATTCATCACTAGTTAATCCAATAATGACTTTATCAGAAATTTCAAATGCTGTTGAAAGTAAAGTAATATGTCCACGATGAACAATGTCAAAAGTTCCACCCATAGCAATAAGAGAAAATTTTGACATGTAATTATACAGAACTCTTTGAAAATAAATCTACTACTTTACGAGTATTAGTACAAAAGGTCCTTGTTCTGCAAGTGGAACATTATTTTCATCCCAAACAAATGTTTCAATGAAAAATAAACCCTCTCTTTCAGGAATCCAGTTTACAGATTGTAATTTAACTCCATTTCCAAGAAATTTACCATCATATTTTCCAATATATTCAATTGTTGGAGGGATATCAGAATTAGAAGAACTTTCTTTAATTTGAACATAATATGTGAAAGGAGTTTGTTCCCATTTTCCTGCTTTTTCATTATCCATTATAGTTTCACTCTGAATTTTCACAAAATCACCTATTTTGATTTCTGATAATGGCCTTCCCAAAGTATCTTCAGCAGCAACATCAGAAATTGTTACTAAATTTGTACGAATTTGAGGTGTAGGAATTTTTACATTTGTAAAATCATAATAAAATTTATCAGATTCTGCAAATAAAAGAAATCCAACAGAGGAAGAATTAATTTCTTCATTTAATTTTAATGAAATTAATTCATTTGCACTAACCTCACCAATTTCAATAGTAGAGATTTGAATAATTCTACTAAAAACATCATAAAATGCAAAATGAACAGAAGTATCAAAAATAGAGGCATCTCCATTTTGTAATATTCCAGAAAAGGATAATGTGTAAGATGGATCAGACGTAGTTGTTATAGGTTCTAAGGAGACATCATTAATAGAGATCTTCAATGAATCTTTCATTATTTTTGAAGTGCCAAAATTTAAAATTTTTGTAGATACTTCAGTTATAGCAGAATTAGAGGTTTCAGAACGTATCATAAAGGGTGATTTACTATTAGGAGGAATTACTTTTAGTGTAGTACTCCCATCGTTTACTTCTAATGGATTAGAATTAAAATCATCATAGAAATTAGCCCGAATTGAAACATCAGTGACAAAAGCTAGTGGATCATTATTTTCAATTAATCCAATTACAACAGTATATCCATCAGAATCCTGATATACAAAATTGATACCAGAGTTTTGGGACACAGTTAGTGTAGGATTTGTATCAGTATACTCTTGTGAATAGATGTTAGTGGTTGGAAATAAAAGTAAAACAAAAATTATACTAAAAATAAATTTCTTCATTATATTTACTTTAGACAAACCTTTAATCAAAAAGGTTTACTGACATAACAAAAAATTCAACAACGTTAAACCTA
>Ga0206683_10003070_pt1 | contig 11156 bp, 10 predicted proteins | sample M280m12015metaG_FD_155483 | JGI IMG/M metagenome (GOLD analysis project Ga0206683, IMG submission 155483) | Ammonia-oxidizing marine archaeal communities from Monterey Bay, California, United States - M2 80m 12015 | ecosystem: Environmental > Aquatic > Marine > Intertidal zone | place: USA...
TCCTCACCGTAATCTTCGTCTTCTTCTTCTTGTTCATACTCCTCTTCTTCACTCTCATACTCTTCATCTTCTTCTAGTTCCTCGTCATCTTCTTCGTCCTCGTACTCTTCTGCATCATCTTCTTCTAGTTCTTCATCACCTTCATGCTCTTCTTCGCCTTCTTCTTCATACTCGTCTTCGTACTCATATTCTTCCTCTTCCTCCAAATCGTCCTCGAACCTAATCGTGTTAAGGTTAACACCGCCGAAAGAGGCTGCTGAACGGTGTTCCATTGCCAATTGGGAAAAATCTGGTTCACCCTGGCCAAGTTGTTCTCGTTTTGAATCTAATATCAGGGTCATTATTCTTCCTCCTTAATTTGCGCGTCGTCGTGCTCGCTTCCCGGCACGTGGGTATGAAGTGTTTGAATATCTTCATGGCCAGGTGTTGAAACTTCGTGATTTTGATCTGAAGAGGCCCATTGAGGCAACCCTTGTCCAGAAAGTTGTTTCGCTCGGGGTAGGTCAGCAAGACTGTTTAGCCCAAAGTGGGACAAAAATTCTTTAGAAGTCGCATAGAGAAACGGTCGGCCTAATTTCTCACTCCTTCCAGCGATCTTGATTAGGTTTTTCTCCAATAACTGTCGAAGCATTTCGCCGCAACTTACTCCCCGCACGGCCTCTATCTCTGCCTTAATGATCGGTTGGCGATAGGCGACTACTGTCAATGTTTCTAATGCAGGGGCGGAGAGTCGTGTTGCTCTTGGTGTGTGCTCTAATCTTCCTATCCAGTCAGCGAACTGCGGCCGAGTCCGTAACTGGTATCCACCGGCAACCTGCTTTATATGAAATGCTCGACCAATTTCATCGTAATGCTGGTTGAGGTCCTTAATCATGGTTCTCGCTTGAGTACCATCTTCCAGTTCTGCCAACTGGCTCAGTTTTCGACTTGGCAGCGGCGTTCGCGACATAAACAGAACGGCTTCAAGTCGCCTGCGACGCGATTTTTCGTCCGTTGGCCATTTATGGACCGACTGCGACAAATCGTCATTCATCCGCAATTCTGATTGAGATTCAAAAGGATCCAAAATACGACGCCAATGTTTGTTGGTGTGGTCTTCATAAGTGAGTACTTATCGTACTAACTACTATCCGCAAATATCGGCAAATATTAAAAAATACTGCACGAATGTCCGACAAAAAGTTTCGTGATTATTGAGCAATAGAAACGATACGACAAGCCTGTATTTGCGGATTGTCTATTGCGGCAAAAAGACTTAGATTTGCTTGAAAGCAGCGTTTATCGAAACATCCTTGCTATAATCAATTTCTGCGTTCCCTAGATCGTTCGCATCCAGACAGCGACTGTGTTTTCTAATAAAAATTATGACTCCTCCGAAATTTTTTTCCGGTCTGATTATTTTCCTGTTGATCTCGGTCCTCGGGTTAGTTGTCGGCTTATTAGTTTTAACGCTCAGCGGCAATATCGAAGGCCGAGAATTTTCGCCGGACAATTTTGCAATACGACGTTTCAGCTATACCAAAATCCCCTATCTGGATTGGGTCATCATGGAAAAAAAGATCGTTGACGAAACCGTCCCTATTCAACAAGAACTCATCGACCTTGGGCTTCTACCGCTCAACTCTACTGCAAAAAACTGGCACCTAATTTCCGAATCGAATTTCTCAAACTCATTACTTCCCCCTGAATGCGACGCCCGCTTTCTGATTCATTATCTCGACTTAAAAGATTCGGAATATGCTGATGTCTTTTTAGAATGGAATCTTGAGCACCCTGACCTAGCACCTCTTTTCTGGCCTCATGTCATTGAAATGGCTCGGCAAGAATCGTACTTAAAAATTCCCGAAATCATGGAATTTGCATTAACTGATTGCCCAAAAAATCCAACCGAATTCAGTAATGAGTTGAATACGCTGGTCGCCCAAGCCTACTTGGAATTAGCTGAAATTGATTATGATCTCGGACGGCTTGAGCGAGCAAAAGTCCGGCTGCAATTATCGCTCGATGCTGAATCGAGTGTGTCAGCACAAAACCTCTTGGACAAGGTCTCCAATTCAGGCGTTAAAGAAACAGCGCAATGAAAAAATTCATTTATCTGGATCACAACTCAACTGCACCGATGCTGCCAGAAGTTGCCAATAAAATGACCGAATGTTTCGCGGCTGGATTTGTAAACCCGGCAAGTCAACATCGGCCCGGTCAACTGGCGCGCAAACATCTGGAAGATGCTCGAAGAAAAATTGCCAACTACCTCGGGGCAAAAACTTCAGGTATGGATACTGATCAGCTAATTTTCACCAGCGGCGGAACAGAGAGCAATAACTTAGCGATACTTGGTTTAGTAAACACTCCTGATTCTGACCCGGGAATCAAGCCCAGCTTATTTACACCGCAACATATTCTAATTTCTTCCATTGAGCATCCGAGTGTGATTGGTGCGGCTGAACAACTTGTCAGACTCGGCCATTCGGTAGACAAAATACCAGTGGATTCAAATGGTGTTTGCTGTGTTGATCAGCTCGATTCAATGATTAACGACAACACAAAACTCATTAGCCTCATGTTGGCAAATAACGAAACCGGGGTGGTGCAACCTGTGAATGAAGTCGCCCAGTTGTGCCGCGATAGAGACATACTATTTCACACCGATGCGGTTCAAGCTGTAGGCAAGGTTCCGGTTCATTTTCGAGAGCTTTCGGTCGACGCTTTATCATTCACCGGACATAAATTTGGTGGCCCCCGCGGTATTGGGGGGCTTATTCTCAGACACGGATTAACACCAGCACCCTTGCAATTTGGGGGGTTTCAACAAATGGCACTGCGACCAGGAACGGAAGATGTTGCTCTGGTTGCTGGAATGGAAACAGCACTAGAAATCTTTCACAAAAACGAGACTGACTACTATTCTGATGTCTTGGTGTTGCGGAACCATCTCGAAAAAACGCTACTGAGCCGGTTTCCTGATTTAGTCATCAATGGAGTCAACGCCACCCGATTGCCACATGTTAGTAACTTGTCGTTCCCAGAAGTCGACCGGCAATCTTTCCTAATGGCCGCTGACATGAAAGGATTGGCAATTTCGACTGGCTCTGCCTGCGCAAGCGGCAGTAGTGAGTTGTCTCCCGTATTACTCGCTATGGGGCTTGAAAAATCGATTATCGAAAACTCTGTTCGAATCAGTCTTGGCGTAAGCAATACCCGCGATGAAATCGAAAATACTATTGAGATCATCTCGCAAATCCTCAGCTAGTGGAAATAAAGGACAGCGGATTCCACCAACTTAATTTTTCAAATTAGAACCTGTCTCTCCTGTCGTTTTCGTTCGAACTCCTACCTGCCACTGTCCGATCTCCGTTAGCAGTTTCCAACCGTCACTCATTTCTTTTGACAGAGGAGTTAGATCAGGCTCGGCGTCAATTAAATCTCTAGATTTATCCATAACTACGCAAATCTGTTTTTCACTGGATAAAGCTCGCGTAATTTTTTCCGACTGTTCTTCAGTCAGCATCCAGGGCCAAAAAGTTGGATTGATCGAGGTTGCCGGTGTTTTATCAGTCCAAAAGAAAAACCGGTTATGGTTGTGTGTTGCAAAAGCTAATACTTCGCCAGGCGCATTTCTAATTGCTTCCGCTATTTGCTGTTCCTCGATAGCACGACTAGCCTCCAGCCTTACCCAGCTACAACCCGGTTGATTTAGTGGCACCTGATTAGTCCAACGAGATGAAAATACAAAAGTAGATCCAATCATTGCCAGTGCGACAGTCCACCCTAAATAACGTTCAATTGCCTTTGATACGGTTTGATATTCAATTTTAGTTTGAGCTGCATCGGCAACACCTATTAGTAGTCCTAATATGATTGGTATCGTACCCAAAGAAGCTTGAGTTCCCGGAGTAGGAAATACAAGTATTGGAAACAGGCAACCGCTCATCGCGACCGCGAGTCGGGCTGCCGACATCTTATTAATTAAAATAACTGGCATTACCATCGGGCCGGCAATCGCTAAGAAGCTCGCAGCTCCTCTCAAATTTAGGCCATGCTCGATTGGTTGAAAACAACCTACGATCGATAGCACTGCTGTAATTACTAAAGTGATTCCGGGAAGTACCATCACCCACGGTAATAATTTCTCTGAGGATTTTTCGCTGTATTTTTTCAGTAAAAGAAAGGAAAACAGGATTAAAAAGAATATCGTTGCTGACAACAGTGCCAGTGTTTGAAACCGTAGCGGTTGATAGAACGACTCAGACATGAATGAATGTTGGAGTAAAACTCCCCAAAGAATTTCACGTAAATTATTGCCGTGTTGCATCGCCCAAATTACAACCCAAATCGAACCAATCGCACCGCCAAAGATCACCCAGTAAAAGTCTTTAATCTTGTTAGGTTCCGATGTTTCCTTTTGCGGGATGGCTTGGACAGATTGATTCAGCCTGGTCATCCAGCAGACTGTTACCGTAGATAGAAACAAAACAAATGGCAGAAAAAGACCGCCCGGTTCAGCACCACCAGAAACTTTTTTCCAAACCAGCCATCCGATTGCAGCCGGAATACTGCAACATAAAAAAGAGGCCATCCAGCTCAAGAATTTATCATGCCGGTTTACATTTGGATGATTCCAGGTCACCGCGAACAAAAAGCTGGCAGCCATGGTTGCGCCAACATTCAGTTTCGTCAGACCCGCAAAGGCAGCACATAGGCCAGCTACCAGCAACATCAACCGGTTGTTTGGTTGCAATAAAATCAACCCCGTAGCAGCCAGAAGAGAAATAATTTCTTGAGGGTGAGCAGGCTCTAAACCTAATTTCTCCAGATGTAACATCACTAGCAGCATCCCTGTGATACCGAGATTCTTTTTGCCAGTAATTTTCCAAACCAAAACTCCACTCAACAATGATATTGCGAACCAGCTAAAAACTGTTTTCAAGCGGACAATATCGTGGGTGATGGGTATTTCCAACCACCGATGAATCGGTGACTGCATTAGATAATACGCCGGACCATATTGCGTATAAGTTTCTTCGTAAAGTCGCTCCCCCTGAAAAAAAGTTTGGAGCGATAACATGACGTAACTTTCGTCGTCATATTTAGCCATCATTGTAAAACTATGGCTTAAGCCAAAACAAATACAGAGTGCGATGGCCGCTACCCAACAGCCGATGAACCACCGTCGCCTACCATCGTCTGATGCTTCGATTTGTGGCAGCGATGAATGATCAGATTCCACTTCGTTACCGTTGGTTAGTCAGATCGTTAGAGAGACCGATTGAATTTGTATCAACCATTGGAAAAACGTTGGGCCGGTTGCGTTCAGATTTTACGTCGTCCAATTCTGCGAGTAAGTCCTGAATGTTTAACAATAATTCCTGCTCCGTTTTAGCCGAAGCATTGGTTTCTTTGATAGTGAGATTCTTAGCCTCTTGCACGACATACGCTGGCCGATCTCTAACTTGATCGTAGATACGAGCGATATATTCTCCTAAAATAGCAATGCCAAGTGCGTTAATGGCTCCAAAGAAAGCACTCACAGTAGTCACCGAAGCCCAACCAGGTATCGCCTGACCGGTAAACAATTTGTGATACAAAGCCCAAATAATGCATGAAAAACCAAGCATTAACGAGACGAGCGCAAGCCCGTAAAAAGCTAAAAGGGGTACCCGCGAAAAACTAAACATCGCCGTTTTCGCTAATGATACTAAACCGCGGAAGGAAACTCTCGGTTGGTCGTCATGTCGCCTAAGCCTTTCGACAGGCAGTGCACATTGTTTAAATCCAACCCAGGTTCGTAGTCCTGGAAAATAACGATCGGTTTCTCCAAGACTGACGACATGCTGTACAACCCGAGCATCCATCAATCCAAAATTACCTGCATCGCGAGGAATCGCAATCGAAGCAAGTGACTGCATGGTACGGTGAAACAAATTAAAGGCGGTGCGTTTTAAAATGTTCTCTTTGCGACCAAAGCGAACGGCATAAACGACATCATAACCAGCTTGCCATTGTTGGATCATCTGCGGCAAGACGTTTGGATCATCTTGTGCATCGCTGTCCATCAAAATCGTAGCGTCGCCTGTGGCATGCTCTAAACCCGCATGTAACGCCGATTGATGCCCAAAGTTCCTCGATAAATGTAGCACGACGATTCGTTTATCTGAATCAGCCATCCGATCGAGTACTTCTCGACTGCCGTCTGTAGAACCATCATTGACCAAAATAAATTGCCACTGACAGCCCGTTTGGTTTAAGACCGTCGCTGTCTGATCTACCAATTGTTCAATAACTGCTACTTCGTTTAGAAGCGGCATAACAATGCTAATTTTCGAATCTTCTAGTCGAGGTCGATTCATTTGCTGATAACCCCTACGAGCGAAAGTCCAAATGGCACACTCAGTTTATTGGAAACTTTCGTCTCTATTTGAGCTGCGGTAATTAACGCCTTGTTGGTTAGATTACCTACTCGCGGAAATTCCGTTCCTTTCCGTGAAGGAAAGAAACGTCGAATTGTTCTAATGAAAATCGCAGCCGGGAAAGTAAATGAGTTCCAGTATCTGAGTTTTTCTACTTTCAATCCCGCTGCCGCTACCTGATCTCGCATCATCGCTGGTGTGTAACGCCGGTAATGACCCAACCGCTCATCCCAGTCTGAAAACAGAAATGGATAGGCGGGCACTGTAAATATTATCTTACCTGTACCTTGCAGCGTCTTCGCAGCTTCCTTTAAGACTTTTACTGGATCCGCTACGTGCTCGAGTACGTCAAGCAACACTACTCCGCCAAACGAATTCTTCGCTACCGGCCATGGTTGCTGCAGATCGTGTTTATAAATTTCCTCAATGCCAATGGATTTTGCATGAGTAACTGAGTCATCCATAATATCGAGACCGGAAACATCGTAACCACATTGTTTCCAGTTCAGCAGATTCCCAGCTGCGCCAATTCCGCCTTCTACAATTCGAGCGGGGGAAGGTACGTACTTTCGAAGCAGATCAGTCGCAATGTTTCGTTTAGCAACATGCCACCAATAACGGTTCTCTAACTCGATTAATTCGTCTAAATGTGCTCGTTCCATGGGTAGCTCTCATTGAGGCGTGCAGCGTGCGTATGTATCTACGGCGTGGACGAACTGGGGTCTTCATTTCGTGACTCGAAAACTTAGCACCCGTTAGACTGTGTTTAGCTGTATTTGGCTCACAAAACCCCAACTTTGACTTTGTTTCATCGAAATTACCCCCCTAATCAGACCTATTGTTCGGTTTGAAAATTTATCAAAGTAGGTTTTTCATTGGCATTGGTAGGTCGGAATTCCTCAACTATCGCTTGCTTGCGAAATTTTTCTGTCTGATACTTTGAAACCAGCAACACCGATAATAATATTTTCCCTAATTGTCGCCGCATTTGGATAGAGAAGAGGCGTTTGACAAGGCATTTCAAATAGTGGGCTATTTTACGGGAAATAAGCCGTAAATAGACTGTATTTATCGGTCAAACCAACTCGTCGAATTGGTAGAAAACTGGTAGAATATGACTCGATTGATTAAGCATATTTTCCTGTTTTTTTAAGCTAATTATTGCATGAACCCGATGGCTGCTGAGCAGATCTTTTCGGTGCCTTTCCGCTTCCTTATGGACGGAAAATTCGGTGGTGAACAAAATCGTTCTCCATCTCGCCCCCTAGGTCTTGCGCGGTTTGTCGGTGATACCTCTAATTTACTACTGAAATACTTGATTAGCGAGGAAAGCCGAAACAACCTTGATTCACAGTGGCCAATCGTTTTGTTTGGTCCATCAGGAACTGGCAAAACTTCTCTAGCGTTGACCATCATTTCAGGTCTAACTGAGCAATCTGATCAAGAAGATAATGTTATTTCATTCAACCAATCCAAAGTTGAGTCTCAACTTGGGAAGCCTATATTTTTATCCGCATTAGAATTTGATCGCAGATTTCGTTCTGCAATTGAAACTGACTCAGTCGATGATTTTCGGAACAAAATTATTCAGTCCGCTGGGGTGATAATCGACGACGTTGATCGACTTGAAAATAAGACAGCAGCCCAAGCCGAATTAGTTCGCGTCTTGGATCAAATGTCCGCTAAAAACCGGCCAATTGTCATAACAATGCCCAGTTCACCGCAACTTTGTAATGGACTTTCAAGTCGTTTGATCTCGAGACTTTCACTCGGATTAAGTCTGCCCGTTAACCCTCCCGGCCCAGAAGCTCGGTTAGAAATCATTCGCGAATTGGCAAGTATTAATCAGATCAATCTATCAGATGATGCCACTCACTTATTAGCCGATCGACTTCAGGTCACTGTACCAAAATTGAACCACGTCTTCGCTCAAATCAAAACTTCACTTGCAGCCGATGCAAATAATCATTCCGAAATTATCGATGCTTCCAGGCTCACAAAAATCTTCAAAAAGTCAGCTAGTGAAGTTGAATCACTCTGCCACTTGATTATTAAAAGTGTTGCTAAAGAGTTTGATTTAAAAGTTTCTGATCTAAAGAGTAACTCAAGAAAACAATCCATAGTGATGGCTCGAGGGGTCTCTGTTTATCTCAGCAGAGAGCTTCTTGGTGTTAGTTTTCTTAAGATTGGTTCCTATCTTGGGAACCGGGATCACTCCACAATCATGCATGCAAATCGAAAAATAGAAAAACTAATATCCGCTGATTCTGATTCCAATGACACAGATTCAGCTATTCAATCCATCGTTTTTAAACTCAAACAGGAGTTGACCGAGAAGTTCGCCAGTCAAATTAACTTCATTTGAAAACCTGTTCTTAATTAGTTCACAAACTGGCGTTGGTTAGTGAGTTATTAACACTTCGTAACCCAAACCTATTTTTAAACATTTCTATTAACCTACTTTCAACACATTACAAACATTTCATCAACAGCTTTTCCACAAACGTTTAATAGTTGTTAATGACTACCAAATAAGCACTTAAGACTTTCAAACCACTAGTTACCTACAATTTTGGCGTCGCTTTATTACTAATACTTAAAAGAAAACTAAGACTAGTAAAACAAAAATGGATTGCCTAACCAAAGTTGAATTTAAGGACTGATTGTGAAAATAAAAATCAATCGAGAATCGTTTTTTAAAGTATTTCAAATTGCTGCCGCAGTAGCTCCTGCTCGCAGCCCAAAAACGATTCTTCAGAACATCAAACTCGATGTAACTGCTGACACTGTAATTCTTACCGCAACTGATACAGAAGTTGGTGTACGTTTAACGGTGCCTAACCCAGAAGTTATGAACCCAGGGAAGGCGGTAGTGCCGGTTTCTCGATTAAGCATGATTTTGAGAGAGTCAAACGACGAGTTTCTAACCATCAATGCGAGCGAAGATAAGATTCTGATTACAGGTCAGAACAGTCGATTTGAACTGCAAGCTCAAAACCCGGATGAATTTCCAGAGGTAGCATATTTCGACGATAAAGATTTTTATGAGGTTCAGGGAAGTGTATTTAAAGAACTGATTAAACGAACCCTATTCGCTACCGATTCAGAGAGCAGTCGTTATGCTTTGGGAGGAGTCCTTTTAGAGATGAGCGATGATACGGTTATCGCCGTAGGTACCGATGGTAGACGCTTAGCGAAAATGGAAGGCAGCTTGGAGAAAGTTGGCAATCCAAAACCGGAAACAGCCACAATTGTTCCATCCCGATCAATGCAATTGATGGAGCGGATTCTTCCTGAAGGCGATACAAAAGTTCAAATTTCTACCAGGGCTAACGACCTTCTAATGAAAGGTCCAAGTGGAGTCTTTTACACTCGTCTAGTAGAAGGAAGATTTCCAAAATGGAGAGATGTTTTACCTAAACGAGATAAAACGAATCGAATTGATATCCCGGTAGGCCAAATGTATACAGCGTTGCGGCAAGCAGCGATTGTTACGAGTGAGGAGAGCAGGGGAGTAGATTTTACATTTAAAGATGGATCTCTCGTACTCACAAATAATACAGCGGAAGTAGGTCAGTCTCGAATTGAGATGCCAGTAGCTTATACCAGTGATGAGTTAACAATTACGTTAGATCATCGTTATGTAGCAGACTTTCTCAAAGTTTTACCGCAGGAAAAGTCTTTCACATTTGATGTAGAAAACGGTGAAGCGGCTGCTTACTGCGAAACAGAAGATAAATACGGCTATGTGATTATGCCGTTATCTAAAGATCGTCGATAAGCCATTGGTAAAACTCCGTAATCACATCAATTTCCGATGCAATCAAGGACCGAGCATTGACTGATCCCTACGAAGAAGTCGACTTTAAACAAGCTAATCACTTGGTTAAATCTCGGCAACGATATTTCAGAAAGCCAAAACGGCCGGCTGATATTCTAGGGCGTTTAATGGCTCGAAAAGGCTACTCTCAAACAACCAAAGCGAATGAGCTACAACAAATTTGGGAAAAAATTGTTGGTGATAAATGGAATTCAAAAACCAAAGTAGGGTTAGTGAAATCAGGAGTGCTGGAAATTTATGTAGCCAATTCAGCAGTAAACCAACAATTAGAGTTCAAAAAGAAAAAACTACTCGACGCATTAAATAAAAGTAATCCAAAAACGAAGTTTAAAAATATTCGTTTTCGGGTTGGAAATATGTAATCTGATGAAATAACTGATTGTTGAAAACAACAGATAATTTCAAATAACCGATAGAAACTTATGGCCAAGAAAACAAAAGATACCTACGAAGGTGATGATCTCCAGCGACTCTCTGATTTAGAGCATGTTCGGGAGAGGCCGAGTATGTACATCGGTGATACAACAGCAAGAGGACTTCATCACCTTGTCTACGAAGTATCAGACAATTCAATCGATGAAGCGATGGCAGGTTACGCGTCAGTAATTCATGTAACGATCAATTCGGATGGATCGGTCACGGTACTAGATGATGGGCGAGGTATTCCGGCCGATACGCACCAACAATTAACCGAACAAGAAGGGCGAGAAATAACGACACTCGAAGGAGTGATGACGTTTTTGAAATTTGGTGGAAAGTTTGAAAAAGGAGCCTATCAGACATCAGGTGGTCTTCATGGCGTCGGTGTAACAGTTGTCAATTTTCTATCGGAATGGTGTGAAGTAGAAGTCTATCGCGAAGGTCATATCTTTCAGCAGGAATATCAACGAGGAATTCCAACAGGACCT
>Ga0206683_10003071_pt1 | contig 11152 bp, 8 predicted proteins | sample M280m12015metaG_FD_155483 | JGI IMG/M metagenome (GOLD analysis project Ga0206683, IMG submission 155483) | Ammonia-oxidizing marine archaeal communities from Monterey Bay, California, United States - M2 80m 12015 | ecosystem: Environmental > Aquatic > Marine > Intertidal zone | place: USA...
ATAAGCAAGCACATATAGCCAAAGTAATTGATTGCAATTGGAAAATCTCACAAGAAGCCTTCTGTGAGGCCTACCACGTGAACGCCACCCACCCAAACATCATGCTAAGCCTTGGTGATACAAATACCCAGACCGATATTTGGGAAAATTTCGCAAGAAATATTACTGCGGGCGGGACAGTGAGTCCGAACCTCGACTACGAAGTAACCGAAAAGCAAATAATGCGTACTCTAATGGACGTCCGTCATGATCAGGATCTGCCTATCGAGTTTCCTGAAGGTTCAACTGCTAGAGCTATGGCTGCAGCTGGAGGGCGTGAACGTTGGCGTGATGAAGCTGGTGACTGGGTGGACCGGCTTTCTGATGCCGAACTTGTAGACAATATTTATTACACGTTGTTTCCTAATTTTCATCCATGGGGAGCATTCAACAGGATTGTCTACCGTTTCAGGCCGAATGGAGATGATCACCGCTCTTCAATAATGGAATGCATTTTTATTGCACCGTTCATTGGTGAACGACCTCCCCCGGCTCCAATACACTGGCTCGAAGAACACGAAACCTTCACAGATGCGACAGAATTAGGCATGCTAGGCAAAGTATTTAATCAGGATCTTTTCAACATGGCTAAAGTCCAGACAGGTTTAGAAGCAACACATAAACCAGGAATATCTTTAGGGAACTATCAAGAATCAAAAGTTCGTTGGCTTCACCAGAAGCTAAGCGAATGGTGCGAGTAGAACTAGTCTTCGTTCTCTTTTGCTTGTTTGATTCACGCACTGCCTTTCAGGTGACTATTAATGCAATGTCCACCCTTCTGGAGGGTTTAAACCAAACTCTATTCCGGCATCAGCAAGGGCTACAAACAGGTAACGACCAAAAGATCTTTCACAGGTCAGTAAATAAGAACGACCTTCTGTCTGGTCATTTCGGATTAGGTCGCATGAAACTCCGGCTACCGCTGCAGAAAAAACCGCACCATCTGGGATCATGTCATCAGCGAAATCAATGTTACAAACCTTTGCAAGGGCAAGACTAGAACATGGCCCCGAGATCCGAATCATCGCCCTCCCATGAGTAATGTCTAAAACAGTTACAAATCCCTCCTCTGGAATAGTTTCAATCACCTCATTGGACATTTCAGGAGCTGCATAAAGAGTCCACTCATCTGGACGAGTGCCGCATACAAGTACTCCATCAATAATTTCTCGACTACAACCAAACGGGGTGGATAGATAGGTGGCAGCCGCTGTCTCAGATCCTGTTCGAACTAAAATCTTCGTTGCAGCTCCAACATCAGTGAGGGTAAGAGCATCGTTCAGTGTCGTTAGCTGTTCAGCGGTTATTGGACTTAAAAACTTCAGTTCAGACATGTTGGCGTTCTCCTTCCGGATCAACATGAGCGTGATTCTCCATCACAGTTACGGGAATACGTGACCCATCAACAAGGAGAACAGTGACAATAGTGCCAGATATTGCAAACGTTGGATGCACTTGTCCAAGACAAACAGACCGGCCCAATGTAGGCGACATACGACTAGAAGTTATACGACCCAAGATTTCATTGGAGCCTTCTGCAACTATTTGACATGCCTCATCAGGAACAATCGAACCATCAACCGGTTGAAGGCTCACAAGTACAGGCAAATCATCGCGCTCATAAGCAGCACGTAATTCGGGCAACCCAAGAGTGTCGGCTTTATCCAGTTTTACCAGACTGCCGAGACCAACTGACGGCGCTTTAGTAAGCCCATCTGTGTCTTGACCCACTATGTAATGACCTTTCTCAAGTCTAAGGATTCGTTGAGCTTCGACACCAAAAGGTGAAATACCAAGATCAGCTCCAACTTCTAAAAGGGTTTCCCATACATGAATAGCAAACCCTGAAGGAACATGAAGTTCGTACGACAACTCACCGGTAAAACCAATTCGCCAAATAATACAATTATCGACAGAAGCTACGGTTCCTTTACGAACGCTAAAATACGGGAACGCTTCAGGACTGAGGTCGATACCTGTTACCAATCTCTCTAACAGAACCCGTGACTTCGGCCCAGCAACGTTGATACTAGTTAGACCACCGGTTACCGGAGTGACATGGACATTCCATTCGGGATGCGCTGTTTGTAGCCAATCCTCTAACATTTCCCAAACTGCTCCTGCTCCAGAAGAAGTGGTGGTCATTAACCAATGATCTGAACTCAGGCGTCCGGTGACACCATCATCTAACACCACTCCATCTTCAGCAACCATCGTTCCATAACGGACACGACCAATCTCTAACTTCTGCCATCGATTTACATACACCAACTCGAGAAGTTTTGGAACATCAGGACCCCGAAGGTCAAGTTTTCCTAGTGGAGTGACATCAATAATACCTACGTTGCTCCTTACATTCTCCGCTTCACTATAAGCATCTCCGTAATGGTCAGGGCGAATCCACAGTCCTGCGAGCAGAGGAGTTGCATCATGCGCTTCATGCCAGTCCTGGAGTGCAGATCGTCTGATTGGTTCATGAATACGTCCAGCTAGAGCACCAAGCGTAACCGGTGCAAATGGAGGCCTCCATACCGTGGTGCCAATGTCTGCCAGTGGTACATCATGACTCTCAGCTAGAACAGCCGCCGCGTTAACTGTCTCGAGTTTTCCTTGGGCTGACCCCATAGTAACTGTGGTGTAACGCTTCATTAATTCAATCGAATCAAAACCTTCGGTGGCAGCCTGCATCAAATCCTTAGAAGAAACATCTTCAGACATATCAACCATCCCGTGGGTCGTACTTCGGTAACACTCTGGGTGAGGTAATCTCAATAATTGTGACCTGTTATCAGGTATTTCATCAGGTGCTGGACGATCGGGGTCATTTGCCCAGATTAATGACTTTCTACGTTTATGCCGTAAACGAAGTGCTCGATTAGCAGCTAGATCTCCAGTCGATTTCCCATGTTCAACTAGCTCTTCGATGCTTCCATCACCAACAATTCCACCAGTCGCTAGCACTTCGTTAGGAAGTGAAACAGGGAAGTATCGGGCGGCTATCGGATCATAAACCGGTCGATCTCCGGCCATATTTAGCAGTGAGGTTGGTGCAGTCCATCCAGTAGCTAGTACTAAGAGGTCCGCTTTTACGGTTCTCCCGTCGCCCAACGTAACCTTACTAACTCGCCCTCGCCCTTGAGCAGCAATAATGGTCTCACCTTTTCTCGCGTCAAGTTCAGCTACAATCTCAACTCCAGCATCTCGTAAATCAGCGATAGTCTCATCCCCTTGAGAGTTTGCCGACAGGATCACAGCTCTCTGACCGGGTTTAACTGCCCATAGATTAATAAGGCGTCTAACTGCTCCAGAGAGCATTACTCCTGGAAGATCATTTCCAGCAAATACATAAGGGCGTTCTAGTAGTCCTGGCGCAACAACTAACGAGCCGGCTCGGGCTCTGATAAGACGTTCAGGAAATTCAGGATGACTCCGATCAATAACTGAAACCCAGTTATGGTCATAACGGCCGGTTACCGTCGAGTTAACAAGGATCTCAATATTCCTATGATCGCGTACAGATGACTCAAGAACTGCTGCTGTTATCCGGTCACTGGAACATCCCCAAAGAAGATGGCCACCAAGTTGATACTCATGCTCGACGAGCATCACAGAGGCCCCTTTATCTGCTGCAGCTAATGCTGCTGCCATACCAGCGGGACCACCTCCAGCAACCAACACGTCAGGGTGAGAATAACGCTTATCGTATATATCATGAGAACTGTTTTCCCAGTAAACGCGCCCTCCAGGAGCAAAGCGACTTAAAATCTTCTGATACAACGGTCTCATAAATTTCGGTCTCATAAATGTCTTGTAGTAGAAACCCGCTGACAAAAACCGGCCGACAATCTGGTTTAAAGAGCCAAGATCTAATCGGAGGCTAGGCCACACATTTTGAGCAGAAACAGACATTCCATCAGTCAAACGGCGATGACCGGCACGAACATTAGGTTCATCTCCAACCTGAACCAGGAGATTCGGATCCCAATGGTCGGCTGAAAGAATTCCACGCCGTCGGTGATATTTCATCCCTCTTGAAAATACATCCACACCATCTGCAGCAAGAGCCGAAGCTATGGTGTCTCCAGAAAATCCAGAGTAAGTTCGACCATTCCATGTGAAAGTCAGGCACTCAGAACGGTTTATTATCTCACCATCGCGTTCAGGAAGACGGTTACAGGATGTCACGAGTTGTTCTCCCGGATCTCGTTAGTAGAAGTATTTCGTTCAATAGTGAAATATCGGCGACATCCATTACGACAGTACCAAGTTTCTGTTAGCCATCCAGCTGGGTTTTCACGGATGTACAAGTATGTTCGCCACTCTCTCAATGAAGTCGTACTCGGATTTGGCCGGACAACCGTCTCCCCGCAATTCCGAAGATCAGAAGCGTTACGCGGTCCGCAGTTTGGACAAGGAACAACAATCATTAGTGTCCCACCGCCGCTGCACCTTTTTCGCCAACCAGATCGCCTTCCGTAAATCGCTCAATACCAAACGAAGCGATCAAATCAGCGTTTCGCCCGATTGCTATAGACTCAGCCATCGTCTCCCCAGACACAGGACCCGCTTTAAAGCCATAGGTACCCCAACCGACATCCACTAAATATCCGGCTACCTGGGTGTACCCCATAACAGGAGAATAATCGGGTGTCATATCGCAGAGTCCTGACCACTGGCGTAGTAGTCGCATTTTTGAAATTCCTGGCATTAACTCAAGTACATGTCCGGCCAACTCCTCAATAAATTCAAGGGTGCCATTAACCCGATATGTACCTACAGGGTCCACAGAGGCTCCAAAGACAAGTTCACCGCGATCTGTCTGACTCACATAAACATGAAGTGATCCTGAAACGACAACGGTAGGAAGAAATACTTTACAAGGTTCTGTCACCGCTGCCTGTAAAGGGTGAGTGGTGATCGGCAACGGAACACCAGCCATATTGGATATAAGAGAAGCCCATCCAGCAGTGCAGTTCACAACCACAGGGCTGCTGATATCACCACGATTGGTACGAATCCCCGTAACCTTGCCTCCATGACCCTTACCATCGGGACCTTCGCCACCAGTCACTAAAATGTCGAGAACTTCAGTTTCTTGGTGGAGTTCCACGCCCAGATGATCGGCAGCCCGGGCATAACCCCAGACAACTGCATCGTGTCGAACAATTCCGCCAGGGGGATGATAAAGGGCTCCTAAAATCGGATAACGGGTGCTAGTTGAAACATCCAAACTAGGAGCAAGCTCTTTGACCTCCTGCGGTCCGATTACACTAGAGTCAACACCCGCCAACTTGTTCACCTCGGCGCGCCAGTTCATAGTGCGTAAAGCCGAGTCTGTATGAGCCAAGGTCAAGTGTCCTCTTCTAGAAAACATCACATTCAGATTGAGATCGGTCGCCATAGTGTTGTAAAGCTCAAGGGAACGATCGTAGAAAGCGACACCCTCAGGTGTCAGATAGTTTGATCTGACAATAGCTGTGTTGCGACCTGAACCACCACCACCGAGATAGCCCTTATCCACAACAGCCACGTTAGTAATTCCATGGTTCTTGGCGAGATAATAAGCTGTAGCTAACCCGTGAATTCCCCCACCAATGATGATCACATCGTAATGACTCTTAAGAGTATGACTACGCCACATTCGAGGCCACGAACCGCTGTTGAGTCCTTGTCTAACAAGGGAAGCTGCAGAATAGCGATAATAACTTTGGGCACTCACCAGAGACACACTACACAACTAGTCATTACCTGCTACCTCTTTTGCCTGTTTGATCCATGCTTGAGTATCGATCCCCATTTTTTCTCCGTCATAAGCAATACGTTGCGTGGGTTCCACTTCAAGAACTACTCTTCTAGGAGAATCAAGGAACTTAGCGAACCATTCAGCGGCTTCCCCATCACCACGAAGTGCTTTTGATAGTTCCGGATAAAACCAGTCTTTAATTTCTTCAGAGTCATGGATAGTACATAATCCTTTCCATGTAACTGTCTTGTTTCTAGGTAAAGGAGATCCGGTGCTCGTTACACATATTGAGACTCTGGGATCTCGTCGAACGGCATGAATGCGGGCCCGTTGAGCAGATGCTGTAAGCCAAAATTTTCCCTTTCGCCATACATATGACATTATTACGCCCACAGGCCAACCTTCTTTGTTAGCCCACATGAACGTACATTCATTATGAGCTAGAAGAAGTTCTTCTTCAGCACTTGCATCTAGATCATAAATGGTTACATCTTCATAATTTTCTGGGTGTGTACTCATGGTTTCTCCTTTGGAAGGAATTGTCCTGCGTTCGCACTCATACCTCCATCTGCTGTGACTATCGCTCCCGTAACAATGCTTGCTTGAGTTGAAATTAAAAAGCTGATTACTGACGCAATTTCATCAGAGGTACCCCATCTCTGCAATGGCATTCGTCGGCGTAAGGCTTCATAAGATTTAATATCATTCATTGCTCTCTCAGTCATTCCGGTCTCTGTAGGCCCTGGACAAACTGCATTTACTCTTATACCTCTTGGACCCAGATCTACTGCAGTGGCTCTAACCAAATTTATTACGGCCGCTTTCGAAGTGTTATAGGCCCACATGTCTGGATCTCCTCTTAAACCTGATGTTGAAGCAGTTACAGCAATCGAACCATCATTTCCTGTTCGTAACAATTCAGGGACAGCAGCTCTTATACCTAAAACTACTGCTCTAACATTAACTGCAATAGTACGATCAAAAATTTCCATATCACCTTCTAGAATGTCACCGCGCGCTGGCACCCCAGCATTAAATACAGCAGCATGAAGACCTCCAAAAACTTCTTTTGCTTGCTCTACTGCATGGTCATTTAATTCACTGTCAGTTACATCACCAACAATCGGAAAAATCCTGTCATCACTTTCAGCCCAACCAATAGAATCAGTATCTTTATCAACAGCAACGACCGAACCTCCTTCGGAAATAAACCGTTCAGTTGTGGACCTGCCGATTCCCGAACCTGCTCCCGTAACTATGGCAACTCTTCCTTCGTGTAATCCTGAACTCATAAAACTCCAATCACTCATTGACAGGTGTATTACATCAAACCCGATAACGTCAAACCATGGATGTTTATGAAGCAATTTACACTACTCGAGCGATGCGAAGAGTTAAGCCAGATCCGATCCCGGAAGACGTTTTAAAAAAGATAATGGATGCCGCTGTTCGCGGTCCATCCGGCGGCAACGCTCAGACTTTCAAGATGATATGTGTCACTGATCCTGAAATTAAGTCAAAAATGCAAAAATTCTACCGTGCATGTCTTGATGAATTAAACGCTACTCAATATGCAAGCGTTCAAGACCAGATAAAAGAAGATGAAAAAAATGCGGAAAGATCTACTCCTGCACGTATCAATGACTCGGCACAATGGCTCGCTGACAACCTTCATAATGTTCCAATGCTGATTTTCTTTTTTGGAAAACTTGGAGGGGAGTCAACAACTTTTCCAGTTCTTTGGAATCTTTGTCTGTCAGCTAGAGCAGAGGGCTTGGGCACATGTATAACAACTTTGTTGAAGCTTAAAAAAGATGAAGTTGAAAAAGTTTTAGACACGCCAGAAGATGGTTTTTGGCATATGCACGCGATGATTCCAATAGGTTATCCAATGGGTAATTGGGGAATCGCTCAAAGAAAACCTGCAAACCTGTCTACATTTCAGGATCGTTGGGATAACCCTGTTTCTTGGGAAATTCCTGAACCGCTTTGGCCTAACTCTTAACTAAAGAACCAAGTTTTAATTTGGTTTTCTTAAAATCGGAACCAAGAATCCCGCTTGGGAGTCGTATCGCAGCGAATAAAAGAAGCAACCCACTAAAAGTCATTTGGTTGGCTGATCCGGAATCACTCAGTTGCCCGAGAAGCACTGTAAGCACGCCTCCGGAAGCTAAAACACCTGCTAGCAATGCACCTGATGGCATTGATATCCCTGCCAAATAGACAATAGCTATTACGATCATTGAATCGAATAACCCAAATGAACGAGCTGAAATAATTTGTCGCTGATAGCCGATTAAAGCACCGCCGATTCCTGCTAAAAATGCCGATAAGCCAAATGCTGTTAGTTTTGCTCTAGCTACATTAATACCGATCGAAGATGCCGCACGCTCATTAGCTCTTACCGCTAACCACTGTCGACCAGTTATTCCACTTCGAACAGCGAATAGCAAAAACAAACATACAGCCAAAGTTACGAGAACAAGTATTACAAATGGACGTCTAGGGTAGTCCATCCCTACAGCACTGATACCTAGGTCAAATCCAAATATTGAAGGAGTCGACATTCGTGTTCCGAAATCTCCTCCTGTTAACCATGACCAACGAAATAACAATTCTTCAATAGCAACCGATGCAGCCAAGGTAGCAACCGCGAGTTGAAGACCCCGAACCCTTACAGCTATAAGCCCAACTGAAACTCCAACCATTACTGCAAAAATCGATGCTATAAGAGGGGCTAATGGAAAAGGTAAAACATCTAGTCGAACCGTCATAAACGCAGCTATACCCGCAAAGGCATACGTCGCAAGAGATACCTGACCTACGAAACCAGTGATAACAACTATCGATAAAGAAATGATCGCTACACAACCTGAGATTGCAATTGCTAATCGCCACTCACTTCCTGTTAAGAAAGTTGCAACTACTGCTGCACTTAGAAAGAAAAATGGTTTGACAGGAAAATTTTTTACATTTGGCACCTTCGGTAAATTAGATGCAAATTCTGTTCCTCTTAAAGGAAGAGTTTCCCCCCAGAAAGCTAAAACAAACAATATTATTAGAAGTGGAACTCCCTGCTGAATCCCAATATCAGGTAACCACGACCACTCGACTTGGATGTTCATTAACTCTGACTGGAGCATCCCTATCGATAAACCCGCAAAAGCCGCCATCAAAAATGAAGTGAGTCTGGCTAACAGTGCAGCTGCTAGGGCTGGAACGATTAAGAAGCTTGCAGCATTGACATCTAATCGTGTTGCCGGTCCCGCGAGAATCATTAAAAACCCACATGACATTGAAGCAAGGATCCAGTTAATTGCCCCAATTTTTTTAGATGAAATCCCTAATAGATAAGCACCGCGCTCATTTTCGGCAACTGCTCGAGTTTCCCTACCAAATTTTGTATACCTGTAGGTAGCCGCAAGTATTAGGGCCAGAACGAAAGTCACTGCAACCATCCAAATTCTGTCCTGGTTGATTCTTATATCACCAATTTGGATCAAACCTTCTGGAAGAATTCCATTGATCACTAATCCGGTTGCACCTTGTGCCCCAATTCTGAGTCGTGCGATTTCCATCAAATATATGAGCAAACCCAATGATGCTACTAGTGCACTTAATGGAGGCGAATTTCTTAGTGGTCTTATGATAAAGAAATAAATAATAACACCCATGACTGCGGCCAAAATCATGCACGCAATTAATGCGGTCGCAACAGTTGGTGATGAAATTATAGAGAGTCGATCAGGTAGACCTAAAATAGGAAGAATCAAGTCACCTGTAGACCTCAGTTCGTAAAATGCAACTGCTATGTACATCCCCATTGCAGCATGGGCTAGATTCAAAATTCCACTGGCTCGATGTGTTAAAACTAACCCAATCGCTATTGACCCAATTACCGCTCCCGTCCCGCAACCAAGAAAAAGGTAGGTTAAATGTTGACTAATTGGATTTCCTATCAACCAATTTCTGTAAATAAGGCAGGTGTGTCAATCCAACCTTCATGTGCGGGTACAAGCTCACCGTCTTCTATTGAAAAAAGTTTTTGTTGCGGTGCGCATAATGCTGGAAGACCGGGTATCTGGTTACCGTCACAGGTGTATGGGTGTCCCCAGAAACTTGGCCTTTGATTCGAGTTTTGAATGAGGTTAATCAAGGACTCGCTGCTAATACCTGACTCAGTTTGGTCCAATTCAAGCAAAAGATCATATAGATTCAACAATCCTCGCATAGCAACTGTTCCGACACCGCCTGCAGGTTCGTCTGCATATTGTTCTACAACTTCTTCAAAAATACTTCCTTCTAAACCTTCTGAAAGCGGACCTTCAGAATTAAAAATAACTGATTCAATGGCACTTCCAGCTACTTCTTGAATTTCTTCTGCTGCACAAGCTCCAACTAAGTAAAGCTGAGCTTCGATGCCAAGTTCCACCATCAATTGCATTATCGGTGCACAAGAAAGATCAGCAGCAGCAACCACTATCGCATCTGGGTTAAATTCTGCTGCTTTTGTGAGAACTGGAAGAAAATCAAGACTAAATAAAGGAAAAGGGATCACCTCAACTTCGAGACCTAGAGCTTCGGCGAGTGCAGCTCCGTAGTCTCGAGTCGCTATTGTAAATGATTCAAATTCACCATGTGCAAGTACAATCCGCGATGCGTCTAAATATTCAATTGCATGCCCAATAAAACCGCCATAACCACCAGGTGTAGCACCACTGAAATAAAAGGCAATTGGCGACTTCATCTCAACCATATTGGCAGGTATTCCGCCGACTATTGGAATACCATTTTGTTCTAAAATCGGTAAGGATCCGTTACTGCCCACGTCGATTCCCGTAGTTATTGCGACTACACCAGCCATAACCATTTCCTGAGCACAAGATTGAGACTTCTCTATTGAAAAATCAGTTATGCAAGTTACAAGCTCAATTGGTCTCCCATTGATTCCACCTAGTTCTGAATTAACCCAATCTGTAGCAGCTTCGATCGCTACACGTGCTTCAGGAAAAGAGCCGGCCGGTGAATTTTCCATATTGATTAGACCAACCAAAACAGGATCAAGATCAAAATTAGCCTCTACTGCCTCAACGGGTAACTGACCCATAAACCAATTGCCATCCCAGTCTTGTGACAAACGACCTACGACAGTCTCTAAGTCAGGAATAAACGTGGTTGTAGTCGGAGCGACAGTCGTAGTCGAAGCAACAGTCGTAGTCGAAGCAACAGTCGTAGTCGAAGCAACAGTCGTAGTCGAAGCAACAGTCGTAGTCGAAGCAACAGTCGTAGTCGGAGCAACAGTCGTAGTCGGAGTAGCAACTACTGGTTCAGACACCTCAGTTTCCGAACTCTCACTGCAAGCGACAAGTA
>Ga0206683_10003082_pt1 | contig 11130 bp, 4 predicted proteins | sample M280m12015metaG_FD_155483 | JGI IMG/M metagenome (GOLD analysis project Ga0206683, IMG submission 155483) | Ammonia-oxidizing marine archaeal communities from Monterey Bay, California, United States - M2 80m 12015 | ecosystem: Environmental > Aquatic > Marine > Intertidal zone | place: USA...
CAGGTCTGGGGTTCCTCTGGGATCACCAACGTTTTCCGTGCGTTAGCACCTCGTATTGGGATAATTACATAGTTTCGGATATCGAATGGACCCCTGCTGGAGTCTACTACGTCCATCTCAAAACTACCGAATACGCGTGTGGGGGCTCCGGTTGGACAGCTGATAGTAATCTTGCAGATTATTCCATGGGGTGGGTCTCCCAGAATCTCACCGTGGGTTTGATGGATTTCAATGGTACTGTGTATTGGAACAGGACATGGAGAGGGTCGAATCTGGACAATATAGACGGTGGCCCTTACTCTGCGCACGTCAGAGCCTCGTCATGGGGTTTCACATTCATCAAACCTGATGGATCCTCCTCGCAGGGCCAAGTCCATTGGGACGAGGGTGAGAACCCGTGGAACGGCTACTTCGAGACTGACTGGTCCGTGACGTTCTCACATGACGGGGATATCCTGTTTGCCTACGAACCTGCAAGCGCAAATGCGGGTTTTTCCTCTGGAAATTGTTACGAGAATCCTCCTTCTTGGGGGGCTCAGATTCACCCATTATTGGCCAATTTGAATGGGATATTCATCAGGTGTCAGAGCAGCAACTCGCAGCAGTCCTACTCGTTAGCCACTCAAATCATCACCCTAACACCAGATACTGACAGGGACGGGTACGGCCACTACTCTGACAATTTCCCACTGAACCCGACGCAACACAGCGATGTCGATGGAGACGGCTACGGCGACAACGCGATGGGACAGGACCCCGATGCCTGCCCGACGGAGCCAGGGACATCTACGGAGGACCGGTTGGGGTGTCCGGACACCGACGGTGACAACTGGTCGAACCTGTTCGATGCGTTTCCTTTCGAAGCGAGTCAGTGGGAGGACACCGATTCTGATGGATATGGGGACAACACGGATGGTTACCAAGGCGACGACTGTCCTGAACAGTATGGGGAGTCCAACAGGGACCTGCTCGGATGCCCCGATGCAGACTACGACGGCTGGAGCGATGATGGTGATGTCTTTCCATCGGACTCGAGCCAGTGGGCAGACTCTGACGGGGACGGCTACGGCGACCAGTTCAACGGCTTCCAGGGCGACTCTTGCCCGGGTGACTCCGGCACGAGTTACATCGACAGGTTCGGTTGCCCAGACACGGATGCTGATGGTTGGTCAGACATAGGTGATGCCTTCCCACATGATTCAACCCAGTGGGCGGATCGAGACGGTGACGGATATGGCGACAATCCCCTTGGCACAGATGCCGATGTATTCCCAAACAACCCGACACAGTGGGCAGACTCTGACGGGGACGGTTACGGGGACGACCCATTCGGCCTGCAGGGCGACGCTTTTCCACTGGATCCAACACAGACGGCAGATAGAGACGGTGACGGATATGGCGACAATCCCACTGGCACAGATGCCGATGCGTTCCCCTCGAATCCAATGCAATGGGCAGACACCGATGGGGATGGCTACGGTGACGACCCATTCGGCCTGCAGGGCGACAGTTGCCCGACCGAGTGGGGCTCATCAACCCAGGACGTCTACGGCTGCCCCGACACCGATGGAGACGGGGTCTCGGACGGGAACGACGCGTTCCCCCTCGACCCCGACTACTGGCTCGACTCCGACCGCGATGGCACCCCGGACGCCAACGACGACTTTCCCTTCGACTCGACGCAGTGGTTGGACGCTGACGGGGACGGCTGGGGCGACAACCCGACGGGTCCGCTCGCCGACGCCTTCCCGAACGACCCGACACAGTGGAAGGACTCCGACGGAGACGGGCTGGGCGAGAACCCGGACGGGAACAACCCCGACCCGTACCTGAACGACTTCGACAACGACGGCTACAACGACAGCGTGGACATCCTGCCTCAGTTGGCGAGCCCGGGCGACCTCGACAACGACGGGGTGCCGGACGAGCAGGACGAGTTCGTCGACGACCCACAGGAATGGAACGACAATGACGGCGACGGAGATGGTGACAACATCGATTCCGACGACGACAATGACGGATGGTCCGACGTAGACGAAGATAGGCATGGTACAGACCCGCTTGATTCCTCCAGCGTCCCTGTGGAGGCTTTCCAGATTATCCTGCCCGGCACCACGATTGGCCTAGACTCTTGGGACCTGATCGGCATCTTCGGCGGTGGCCCGATATTGCTCTGGCTGATGTTCGGTTTCGTTACTAGGAACCGCAGGACGCGGGGCATCGAAATCAAGATGGAGGCTGCGCAGTCGAGGCAGGAGCTTGAGGAGATAGCCCAGAGTTCCGAGTTCCTGCTGATGCTGCGCCTGCTCGGAACCCACCAAGGCATCAAACTAGAGCGTGTGCGTGCTGAGCTCGATGATGTTCTGGAGGCCATGGAAGGCAGCCCGGTGGAGAGTTTTGACCATACTGGAGTGGTAGCAAGGGACATAGCAGCGGAAGAACGGGGTCCTGAAGTGCCGCCTGCACCTCCTACCGCTGCGGAATCATCCAAGCCCGATCCCATGGAATCCTACATCCCTCCCGCACCCAAGCTATCGAAGCGAGTTTCGGATGACTTAATGGGGATTGAGGATGACCCTGAGATTGATGATCTCGTAGACCTAGCAGACGGATTGGAGTGAATGCAATGAGTCAGGGGGTTCGAGATAGGAGGTCCGCGATTTTCCTTCTAGTGGCGCTGGTAATCGCCAGTTGGTTGCCTCTCGCTCAGAATGGTGTGATTCTGGAGTCAGAGCACCCAGGACCCAAATTCACATCAGAAGCCACGGGCGTTTCCTCGGTGTCGGCGGGATCAACACACACCTGTGCCGTGCTCGACAACGCCTCACTGTACTGCTGGGGATGGAACTCCAGCGGCTCCACTCCGGATGCAGTGAGCCTGCCCAGTGGACGGACTGCCGCCTCGGTTTCGGGAGGGGCGGGAACCTGTGCCGTGCTCGACGACGGTTCGCTTTACTGTGGTGGATTCAGTGACGGCTCCACGGCGAATGCTGTGAGCCTGCCCAGTGGACGGACTGCCGCCTCGGTGTCGGCCGGGATGGGTCACATCTGCGCCGTGCTCGACGACGGTTCGCTGTACTGCTGGGGGGACAACGGGTTCGGCCAACTCGGAGACGGCACGACCACATCAACAGGCACCCCAGTGGCAGTCAGCCTGCCCAGTGGACGGACTGCCGCCTCGGTGTCGGCCGGGGCCTACCACACCTGCGCCGTGCTTGACAACGCCTCGCTGTACTGTTGGGGTCAGAACGACTACGGCATGCTCGGTGACGGCACGGTCACGGCTAATATCGGAAACAGCTACGATCCCATTCCAGGGCCGGTCAGCCTGCCCAGCGGACGCACGGCCTCCTCGGTTTCCCTGGGGGAATGGCATGCCTGCACAGTCCTAGACAACGCCTCGTTGTACTGTTGGGGTCAGAACGGCGACGGTCAACTCGGCACCGGTGGTGGACAACAAAACACGCCGGCGGCAGTCCTCCTGCCCAGCGGACGGACCGTTACATCAGTATCTGCAGGAGAGGGGCACACCTGCGCCGTTCTCGACAACGCCTCGCTGTACTGCTGGGGGGGGAACGGTTACGGCATGCTCGGTGATGGTACATTCACGAATAGAGCCGCGCCAGTGGCAGTTAACCTGCCAAGCGGGCGAACCGCCGTCGCGGTGTCGGCAGGAGGTGGAACTACTTCCATCGGTCACACCTGCGCCGTGCTCGACAACGACTCGCTGTACTGCTGGGGCCACAACGGGTTTGGCCAGCTCGGCGACGGCACCACCACCCAGCAACTCACCCCGCAATTGGTCGATCTTGGCCTTGGTGGTAGCGACCCGCCTGACCCGCGCAGTGTTGTTAGTGTGTCAGCTGGACATGAACACACCTGCTCTGTCATGGACGATGGTGCTCTGCTGTGCTGGGGCAGTGGCTCATCGGGACAATTGGGAGATGGGGGCACCACATTTCATGCAATGCCGAATGAGGTCGATTTGGGCAGCGGCAGGTCGGCGGTGTCGGTCTCTGCAGGATCTCGCCACACCTGCGCTATCCTTGATGACGGGTCGCTGAAGTGTTGGGGAAACAACCCTAGCGGTCAACTGGGCTTGGGGCACACACAGAGTCAGCTCACACCAAGCCAAGTGAACCTAGGAGCCGGGAGGACGGCGGTAGCCGTTTCGGGTGGATCTTCTCACACCTGCGCTATCCTTGATGACGGGTCGCTGAAGTGTTGGGGAATGAATAATTACGGACAGATTGGAGATGGTAGCATTGCCACTAGGCTTACGCCGAGACCTGTCAATTTAGGCTTGGGGATGATGGCCGTGGAGATCTCATTAGGATCTGGGCACACATGCGCTATCCTGAATGATAGTTCGGTCAAATGTTGGGGGGCCAATTACGACGGGCAACTGGGAGACGGGACTCAGCAGGATAGAGTCACACCGACCTCCGTCCAATTGGATGCTGGTCGCACCGCCGTCGCTATCTCTGCGAGCTCAGAGCGATTCACCTGCGCGGCTCTGGACAATGGCTCGGTCGCATGCTGGGGCAACAATGGTAACGGACAACAGGGTCATGACAATTCGACAAATCAACTCATTCCTAGTTACGCGGGCCTGGACCTGAGTGATGTCGCCGTGGACATCTCAATTGGGGGGAATGCGGATTACCAGACCTGTGCGGTCATGGATTCTGGTACCTTGAAGTGCTGGGGCAGCAATAGTAACGGACAACTCGGTGATGGTTGTAACCTCGGCGACACGTGTTATACTCCAACACAAATCAACTTGGGCGCGCACGCGTTGTCGGTTTCGGTTGGTAACTCTCACGTCTGCGCCACTCTATCGAACGGTTGGCTATCTTGCTGGGGGGGCAATGAATACGGCCAACTCGGAGATGGTTCCAGCTGCGGACACGATATTGTCGCCAATGGATGCAATGGAGAGGAGGGCAAGAGTTTGCCTCGAAGAGTGTATCTTCGGACTCAGACGGCTGTCCTATCGGTGTCTGCCGGCTCAGGTCATACCTGTGCCACCTTGACGAATGGATCCGTCGCATGCTGGGGCTCAAACAATCGTGGGCAACTCGGTGATGGAACGGTCAACGAGCGGCATACTCCCACGGTTGTCGAAGTCGATGAGATTCCAAATTGGGCCTTAGAAGCCGCAATTTCAGTGGATGTGGGCCTAGAGTACTCCTGCGCAACATACGCAGTCGCCGGATCGAATCCTCCATCATATGGACAATTGTGGTGTTGGGGGGATGGAGTATGGGGTCAACTACAGAACGAAAGCGAGAATAATACACCTCTCCCTGTCAACGTCTCGGCTGATTGGAGTGGTTTTGGTAGTGGTATCGGAGCAGGTCACGAGACCCATGTGTGTTTCATGAGGGTCGGCGGAGATGTGAAGTGCTGGGGCCGAAATATCAATGGCTCAATCGGTGACGGTAGCCCTGTAAGCGAGGATTACGACTCTGGCATAGCAACCGGTTTGCACGATACTCAAGCGATAAGTGCGGGGTCTGGACATACCTGCATTATCGAGAAGGGAGGGAGTAATGGTGGCGCCCTCAAGTGTTGGGGAAGGAACGATGCGGGACAGATTGGAGAGGGTTCAACGATAGATGCCACAATCCCATCTGCGATATACCTGGGCTCTGGCAGGAAGGCCATCTCGGTCTCGGCCGGGCCGTGGCATACCTGCGCTGTCCTAGACGATTCTACTTTGAAGTGCTGGGGGGCAAACTGGGGGTTCCAACTGGGCAGTGGAGTCATTCAGTCAGGCAACGAGTTCCCGGTCTCCGAACTTACTCCCATCCCAGTGAATCTTGGTGGTCAGAGCGTTGTTGGTGTGGCTTCTGGATACGCACACACCTGTGCGATACTGGATGGAGGCAGTGTGAGTTGCTGGGGTGACAACGAATTCGGTCAGATTGGCGATGGCACCAACGACGACGTGAACGACAGTTCGCAAGCGAGCGTTGTCAATCTGGGAGCCGGAAGGACCGCGGTATCGATAGATGCGGGCTACTACCACACTTGCGCAGTACTGGATGACTACTCGCTGAAGTGCTGGGGCCTCAATGACCATGGACAAATCGGTGATGGGTCGACAAACAACAGTAATTCTCCGGTTCGTCTGTCTTTCGGTGTTGACTCGGCAGGAGAGGAGGGGCCAATAGAGGATATGGACGAGGATGGAATACCGGATTCATCTGATGATGACATGGACGGCGATGGGATTCTGAACATAGAGGACGATTTTCCGACTGATTCAACAGAATGGGGTGATGCGGACAGCGATGGAACTGGCGACAACGCCGATACAGATGATGACAACGATGGATGGAGCGACATGATTGAGGGAGATTGTTTCGCGGACCCCCTGGACAGTTCGAGTAATCCCCTAGATTCGGATGAGGATGGTGAATGTGATGAGATTGATTCTGATGATGACAACGATGGTGTGGCAGATGAGACTGATGCATTCCCTATCGATTCGTCCGAGTGGGACGACAATGACCTAGATGGGGTTGGCGACAATGCCGACACTGACGACGACAACGATGGATGGAGTGATGAGGACGAGCTGTCTTGTGGAAATAGCACCACGGATTCGGATTCGGTTCCCTCAGACACTGATGGTGATGGTCTATGTGACGCCCTAGAAGACGACAGCGACAACGACTCCTTCATTGATGATGTGGATATTTTCCCCTACGATCAATGTGCAGCGGTCGACATCGATGGCGACGGAATGCCGGACTGGATCTTGCTGAACTGCAACACGACCCTGATAGAGGACTCGGACGACGACAACGATGGTTATCTAGACACAGAGGACGATTTCCCAGAGGATTCGAGTGAGTGGTCCGACAACGATTGGGATGGTGTGGGCGACAATGCTGACACTGACGATGATGATGATGGCGTACCTGATGAGTATGATGAATTCCCGTTCGATGGGAGTGAGTGGGAAGATAATGATGGCGACGGCACGGGAGACAATGCCGATACTGATGACGACAACGATGGTGTGGAGGATTCTTTGGATGCGTTTCCGTATGATGCTGCTGCCTCGATAGATACGGATGGGGATGGGATGCCTGACTCGTTGGACACGAACATAACTACAGATTTGGTCGAGGACATGGACGATGATGGCGATGGTTGGTTAGATGTGTACGATGAATTCCCGCTCGATTCGACCGAATGGGTTGACACAGACGCAGATGGTATCGGAAACAATGCTGACATGGACGATGATGGCGATGGTTGGAGTGATAGTGATGAATACCTATGCGACACAAACCATCTCGACTACAACGACGTTCCCTCTGATGAGGATAATGACGGTGTATGCGACGAGGACGAGGGAGAAGGTTCCTTGTCTTCGTTAATCAAATTAATTCCAGGAGGTGGCATGACTGTAGTGGGGTTGCTGCTTCTCCTTGCAGGAGCGATTTTCGGTGGGTCAATCGGAAGGAGGAATGCGTTCGAGTTAGCTAGGAGGGATGCAGAGAAGGCAATTCTTTGGACTGATGAGTATGAAGGAAAAGAAGACAAGGAAGAAGAGCCGGTGATTGAAGACCTGAGCTCTCTTGCCGATGATCTGGACGATTTGTACGAGCTGACGAAGGAGTGAGTCAGGCGATATCCTCGATGATATCGGTCTTCAGCTCCCCCTTCGATGCGTTGTAGGAGAGGTTGCTGAAGGCGACTTTGATTTCGCCACCCTCGAACGGTTCCAGAATCCTAGGCTGGGGGCCCCTGAACACCTCAATCAATTCGAGGTATTGCTCCAGAGTGACTTTTGCAGAGATCGTGTAAAGCGCTGATTCCGAGCCCTGGTCATCCATGTCGTCACCTTCTCCCCCCCTCAGTATGGTTCTCTGCAGTCTGCGTTCGATAGACACCTGTATTTCCTTGCAGGAGACTATGATGCGGCTGTTGTCGGGCTTGATTATCGTCAGTTCAAGATGGTTAGACCTCTCTCGAATCGAATCTTGTGTCTGGTGGTCCGGCCTGATATCTAGCCAATCTGGTTCGTCTGCCATGGAATCTGAGAGAAGGTGCGAGTTGATTAGTTATTCTAGTTGGATAATAATGAGTTACATCTTCCACTTGACCGAGCAGCCGATGCTGTCCGTCCGGGGTTTAGTTACGCTGCGTCCGGCGGCCATGTCGTCCATGGCATCTGCCAGTTCTGAGGTCGAGGAATGGGATGGATCCCGAGGGGAGTCATCGAGTCGCCCACGGTATGTGACTGCGCCTGAGGAGTCGAGGAGATAGAACTCGGGCGTCCTCTCGGCTCCGTACGCGCGCGCGATGTCTTGATTGTCGTCATGCAGGTAGGAGTAACTCATACCTCGGCCTGCCCGTTTGAGCATGTTCTCCCAAGAGTCCGACTCGTAGTTCACCGGGTCGTTGGAGTTGATTCCAGCAAAACCGAGGCCTTCAGAACGTGCCCTTGTGGCCATCGCTTCGATGCGCGGCTCGGAGCCGACAACGTACGGGCAATGGTTGCAAGTGAACATGATGATGGCTCCGTTCGGCCCGATGACATCGCTCAGCGACATCGCTTCACTGCCTACAGGAGGATTGGCATTCGGGAGATGAAAGTCGGGGGCGGCGTCACCTGGTTCGATTCCTCGTAGTTCCTGCATGTTACTAGGGGGGTAATGGGAAGCAGTTCAACCCTCTGACTGAGGATTGGGTCTGGGGGGGTTCGAACTCCCCCTACACTCCTCCAGTCGGCGTCTCGCCAGTCGATGCTCTGGGTCTACATCGAGGACCTTTCTCCAGGCTGCTGTGGCCCCCTTCATGTCCTCGGCCTCGTGCAACAAGGTGGCTATCCTGAGTCGCGCGTCGATGTGGTGCTCGTCATTCTCGGCTGCATTCTCAAAATCGTGCATGGCGTCTTCGAGGCGACCGAAGTCAAGGTACAGGAGTCCGCGTTGATACCACGCATCGGAATGTGTGGAATCAATCTGTAACGCTGTGTTGAGGGGCTTCTCAGCCTGTTCAGCCCGTCCCCTTGCGATTAGGCAGGTCCCGAGGTGGACCAGTGCCATTGTGTGGTCGGGCCTGTTCCCAAGCAGCCTGCGCAACTCGGCCTCGGCTTCGTCCCAGTCTCCGTGACTCATCAGAATCTCTGAGCGGCGCAGCCGCGCCATGTCGAGCCTAGGCCAGTTGGACACCAGATAGTCGGCGTCATCGAGGGCGGTAGCTAGGTCGCCCTTCAATAACGAGGCCGAGCATTTGTTGAGGCGGGCGCGGACATGGTCGGGCTCGTTCGCGAGCACCTTGCTGAACAGAGATATTGCCTCAGTGAGCCTGTTCTGACGGGCAGCGATCATGCCCCTGACGAAGGGTATGGCCGAGTGGTCATTCAACTGAGTGGCGGCCTCGGACACCAGTGTGTCAGCCTGCTCGAGGCGGCCGAGGTCGAGGCATAGTTGTGCCTCCTCGAGAGGGATGGAGGGGTGCTCGGGGATTAGCCGCCTGGCTCGTGTGAGCGCGACTTCGGCTTCGTTAGGGGCGCCCTGGTAGCGCAGGGCCCTAGATCGACCCAGCCAGGCTAAGCCGGATTCCCTATCTCGATCAATTGCTCCATCGAAGGCAACTAATGCGTCGAGCAGGACCAACTGGTCATGGTGACCGGTATTATCACGGTGGCTCTCACTGGTAAGTAGGTGGAGTCTTCCATCCATGACATGCAATGGGGCACTCTCCCATGATCCAGGCGGAGCCTCGTCGAGCACTTTGCGTGACCACTCGTTCGCCCCGGCTCGCAGAAGCACCAGACTCAGGCGGGCTCTGGCCTCGGCGTCCTCGGGATTGGTCTCGAGTCTTTCCTCGAGCACGGCCCTGGCCGCGTCGAGTCTACTGTCATTCTCGAATATTTCCGACTCGAGAATGACTCCGTACTGACCCAAAGCGGTAGCACGGCGTATGCTCTGTAGAGACTCCTTTGTCCTCTCTTCATCAGCCGACAGTAACTTGGCGTGCAGCATCCACGCCTCACCGTTGTCAGGATTGACTTCGATTGCATTTTCAACTGATTCTAGGGCGACGGCAATCTCTCCTATCATCAGCAGTCTAGCTGCGCGTTCGAGCCATCCTGTGGATGTCTCTGGCTCGATCGTCCTCGGGTCGACCTCCCTATTGACCTCCCTGGCCCTCTCGACGATGTCAGAGAGCTCGGTTGTCGCCAGAGAGATGTCGAACTCGACTCCAAGTCCCTCCAGCCTGCGGTGGTTGCGGGAGACCCTCTCCTCGTCTGCGCCAGAGAGCAACAGAGCTTGTTCCTTGAGCACGGCGATGTCGTCCGGGTCAACCGCGAGTAACCTCTCTAGGCTACGGTCGAGTGCTTCCATGTCGCCTTCCTCCCGGTGAATAGATGCAAGGGAGCGTAGAGCGTCGGCATCTTCAGCGCTGAGGCTGTGGGCGCGTCTGTAGAAATCTGATGCTCGAATTGTCCGGTCAATGCCATGGAACAGCTCTCCGAGTCTACGGTGCTGATTACCTGTCAGCTCGAGGTCTTCAGACTGCATCTCTGCTTCGTTGAGTATCGCATCCAGTCGCTCGACTAGGGGGAGCAAACCAGGAACGACATCCTTGTGACCGTCCTCATCGGCGAGCCCGGGGTAGTGCACGAGGATGGTCTTGGCCGTGTGGCTCGCTATCGCGACTGATTCACTGGAACTTACATTGACATCCTGCTCGAACAACAGGGTCTCGGCTGCCTCGAGGGATTTGTGGGCATCCAGCAGGCCCTGCATCCCCGGAGTCTCGCTGAGCACGGTGTCGACGCCCCTCGAAAGCAGGTCGAGTCGTTGTGAGGTGTCTGAGAGGTCGCCCTGTAGGGCCCCCATCTTCTCCCTCATCCTCTCTCTTTGACGAAGCACCGCCCGATGCCTGAGCCAGAGGGTCAGCAGCGCCAGCCCCAGCAGGGCATACAATGCCATAACGCCCAATGTCGAGTCTTCCATCCAGTCCCAGCGGACCTGTACGACTTTTGATGGCTTCTGCGGATGACAAGGCTCTCGCCGTCATTGTAGGCGGGACTATGTCCCGCCGGAGGATTCGCTGTTGAGCGAATCAGAGGTCTTCAGACGAGTAGGCTTGCAC
>Ga0206683_10003086_pt1 | contig 11125 bp, 10 predicted proteins | sample M280m12015metaG_FD_155483 | JGI IMG/M metagenome (GOLD analysis project Ga0206683, IMG submission 155483) | Ammonia-oxidizing marine archaeal communities from Monterey Bay, California, United States - M2 80m 12015 | ecosystem: Environmental > Aquatic > Marine > Intertidal zone | place: USA...
CTGGGGGTTGGACAGGCAAGAAACTGATCGATCTCGGGTTGTCGCTCAACGCAGCAAGAAAGGTCGTCATTTGGATCGGCGCACTACTCGCATTGGCTGTCTTTCCCGCCGCAAATACAGAATCCACTAGCATGTTTATATTCCTGGTCTGCGTTGGTTTATTTGGCATCCAGTTCAAATCTTCAAACATGTTCGCGCTACCAGCTGATATGTTCGCCGCAAAGGAAGTGGCGACGATCTGGGGAATATTTGGCGCAGCGGGTAGTTTAGGCGGCGCGCTATTTCAGACTCAGGTGGGCATACTAATAGATACGTTTTCCTATCACCCAGTCTTCGCCGCCGTCGCCTGCATGCATATTATTTCGGCGCTGGCGGTGATGATTTTTATCCCCAAAGCCGAACGGCTGGGATCACGAATAAACAAGCGTTCAACAATGAAGCAGAGCTAACGAGGTATCACTTGATTCATCAGAAACCGGGGCTAACCCTGTTCGAAAAAATCTGGAAGGATCATACCGTAGCAGAAAACGATGATGGTTCTTCTCTCATCTATATCGATCGAGTATTTCTGCATGAACGCACCGGCAGCCTCGCATTGAGCGGCCTGTCCGCCAGTGACAGAACAACCAAGAACCCGAACCACGTATTCTGCACCATGGATCATATCGTCGATACGACGCCCGGGCGCGGCGATGATACCCAGGTGCCCGGTGGCATCGAGTTCATCCAGGTCACCCGGAAGCTTGCGCACCAGGAAGGTATCACTCTCTTTGATCTGAACAACCCGCGGCAGGGTATCTCTCACGTTGTCGCCGCCGAACAGGGTATCGCACTACCCGGGTGCACAATGATTTGCCCCGACAGTCATACCTGCACTCTGGGCGGCATTGGCGCACTGGCAACCGGTGTCGGGTCCAGTGACTGTGAGCATGCGCTGGCGACGGAAACATTGTCTTTCTTCAAACCACGGCAAATGAGGATCAACTTTTCCGGGCAGTTACCTCTCGGCGTAACCGCAAAGGACATGATGCTTCATCTAATAGCAAATGAATCTGCCGCCGGAGGTTCAGGGTTTGCAGTGGAATTTGCCGGTCCCGCGATAGCAGACCTTGAGGTAGAAGCCCGACAAACCCTCTGCAACATGGCAGTTGAGTTCTCCGCTTTCACCGGTATTGTCGCGCCCGATGAAAAAGTCATCACCTATCTTAAGGATAAGCCCTACGCACCCAAAGGCCAGGAATGGGATCAAGCGGTCAACTATTGGAAAACCCTGAAGAGCGATGTTGATGCTAGCTTTGACGCTGAAATCGATATTGACTGCACGGACATTGCACCAACCGTTACCTGGGGAACCAGCCCTCAACATGCTATTTCAATCGACGACAAAATACCCGATCCGAAACAAGCCGATGATCCTGCCGACGGTGATGCGATAAGCCGAGCACTGGACTATATAGGTTTGTCTCCCGGCAGGCCTATATCGGGTACACCAATACAGGCAGCTTTTATAGGCTCCTGCACTAACAGTCGACTCAGTGATTTACGAATAGCGGCGGATATCCTCAAAGGCAAATCTGTCGCACCGGGTATTCGCGCTATCTGTGTGCCTGGTTCGAGCCAGGTCAAAAGGAAAGCAGAGAAGGAGGGTTTAGATGTGATATTCAAACAGTCTGGCTTTGAATGGCGTGAGTCCGGGTGTTCTCTGTGTTTTTACGCCGGTGGCGAAGGGTTTTCACCGGGAGATCGCATCATCACCACAACCAACAGAAACTTCGAAGGACGCCAGGGACCAATGACACGCTCCCACCTCGCCAGCCCTGCTACCGTTGCAGCGTCAGCTATTGAAGGTTGCATCACTGACTTCAGAACTCAGGGAGCAAGATGAAAAAGTTTACTACCCACTCTGGGGTTGCTGCACCAATCCTTCGAATTAATATTGACACCGATGCAATTATTCCATCCCGAGAGATGAAACGTGTGTCGAGGAAGGGGCTCGGCGCCAGTCTGTTCGCCGACTGGCGTTATGAGAACGGTGTCGTTCAACAGGGCAACGAAAGCCCCGATTTTGTCCTCAACCAGCCCGCCTATCTGAATGCTTCAATACTACTTGCGGGGCAAAATATGGGTTGTGGGTCCTCCCGTGAGTTTGCGGTCTGGGCCTTAACGGATTTCGGAATTCAGGCGGTCATCGCCCCAAGCTTCGGTGCGATTTTTTACCTCAACTGTGTCCGAAACGGCTTGTTACCCATCATTCTTGATGCCTCAACCATCAACGATATTGTTGCTGTAATCGACCAGGACCCACAGGCAACCAAAATCGCAATAGACCTCAAGCAATCTACGGTGGCCGTCTCAGGTCAGCAGTACACATTCAAAATCGAAGCGTCTTATCAAAAATTGCTGCTAGAGGGACTCGACCCGATAGACCTGACCCTTCGGCGGACCCAGAGCATCGATCAATTCATCGCCAAAGATCGACTAAAGCGCCCCTGGGCGCACCTGGGCGGACCTGCTTTGAGCCAATGACCGAATGGGGGCAAAGACAAATGCTAGTCAACCTGCCTTATGGGTCAATTTCAAAGCACTCGGAGCGGGTATGGAGCTAGCTGCGACACAGACGATGGCTTCGGCTACTGCTTCGACAGCCAGCGGTTTATAAGGACACGCGGCATAACCTGCTGCAGGTTAACCCAGCCATACAACCAGCCCACTCTACGTCGAAGCACAACGAACCAGTTCAATACTGGCACTGTTCACGCTTACATTTCTAATAGCGGGTCGGTGTAACTTAAAACATCAGACCTGGCAACCAGGTCGCAAGCCCGGGGAACACGATTACCAGCACAGCTACAAACAGCATCAGCAGCCAATAAGGAACAGCTCCGATAAATATTTCTGAAAGAGTCACCGAACTATCAGGGACTGAGGATTTTACCGTGAAGACCAGCAAACCTAATGGCGGCGTCAGCAACCCAGCTTCGATGATAATGATGCCGTAAATGGCAAATGCGACCGGGTCGATACCAACAGCCATGGCCATAGGGACGAAGATTGGCACAGTCAGCAGGATATCCGAAATCGAATCGATCAAGGCACCCAACAGCAACCATACGACGGTCATGATCGCGAGGAGGCCGAGCGTGCCCAACCCTGTGTCCGTTAACAACATTTGGATCATATCAAGACTGCCGCTAACCGCCAGGAGCTTCGCGTACATCGATCCAGCAATCAAAAGAAACATGACCGGCGCCGTAAAACGCCCAGCGTCGAGTATAGCCTCAATAAATTCCTTTCTACCCATGCCTTTGGCGAAACCGAGCACAATGCTACCTGCCACGCCAAATCCTGCAGCTTCAGTGGGCGTGAACACGCCCGCCCAGATACCACCCAGCACAAGAAAAATCAGCAGGATGATACCCGTCCCGCTAATTTTCTCTGAACGCCTCTGACCGGGGCTATCAGGAACTTCTTCTTCAACCGCCATCGGCACACGGTCTGGATGACGAATCGCCGAAACGATGCAGTAAATCACAAAGACCAGACCAAGCAGCAGGCCCGGGATTACACCGGCGAGGAACAATGCGCCAACCGAAACTTCGGTGAGAATCGCCCAAACAATGAGTAACACACTGGGAGGGATCAGCATCCCCAGTGAACCGCTACCCGCAATAACACCTAGAGCATAAGACTTGTCGTATCCAAACCGTCGCATCTCTGGATAGGCAATACGACTGAAAGTCGCCGCAGACGCTATCGCGACGCCGGATACCGCCGCGAATCCGGCGTTGCCTATTACAGTCGCAACTGCAAGGCGCCCCGGCAATAACTTTAACGCTCGATTGCACAGGGCATAAAGGTCTGCAGCAGCACCAGAACGACTGATGACTTCGCCCATCAACATAAACAATGGGATAACCGCTAGCGCCTGATTTCGAATGGCGTCGTAGGCGGTCGAGCCTAATATTGAAAGAGCGATATCTATATCACCGTAAGCAAGATAAGCACCAATAACACTCGCGACACCGAGCGCAATGCCAATTGGTACACTCGCCACAACCAGCACCAGCAAGATCGCCAGCGAGACAAAAATAAGCTCTGGACCCATCATGGCAGGGCTCTCACTACGAATTTCATCGACTTAAACACTGGCGGCCTGCCGCTGCTCAGGATCAAGGCGCCCTGTCCAATCCAGTATCATTAAATGCAGATAAATGTAGGAAGCGATCACCGACGTCACTACCACTAGAAATCTGACCGGGTAGGTGGGTACTCTGAGTGCTCCCTCGCCCTCGTATTCACTGACATCCAGCGCTTCAAGCGCTGGTCCCCAGCCACTAAATGCCATACCCAGAAAAAGCAATAAGCCCAACACATTAGAGAAGCTCCTCAATCCTCGTTGCAAGTTCGGCCCTAGCGCATCATAGAGAATGGTGCTGCGAATCATGCCACCTCGATAAATTGCCAGTGGCAACTGAAGAAATGTAATCGACACTACTGAGTTCTTAATGACCTCCGTCGCACCCAACAATGGCTGACCGAACAAATAGCGGCCAAGAACATCCACCAAGACAATGGCAGCCAAAACCAGAACCCAGAACGTGGAGACAACATGCGTCGTTTGCGCAATCCGCTCAATCACGATTTCTCTCAACACTATTGTTGTTATCAATCAATACGGTACTCCACGGGCCACTCGTAGCCACTTTGGTTAACAGACTCAATATAGGTACGTAGCACTGCAGATCCAGGCAAGGCTCTTGCATCAGCTTCTTCGGCCATCTGTCTCGGAAAATCTCGTAGCGAATGTGCCCAAGCTGAGCGGGTATCAGGTGCTAGAGTACGCACATCAGCGCCCGACTGACGTAAACTTTCAAGCCCGAGCGCCTGGCGATGATCCAGCTCAAGGCCAGATTCCGTTTCATATTGCCGCGCTACTTCCCTGACTATCTTCCGAACTGAGGCAGGCAGTCGGTTCATCGATCGGTTGTTCATCGTAACAACGACGGCACCTCCCATCGCGCCAAAGCCGATTAGCGTGTAGTAAGGTGCCGGCTCATGATATTTGTAAGCAAAATAGGCAGACGGGAACATCACCCAACCCGAGTAGACACCTGTCTGGAGCGACATATACCCATCCGGCAACGTCGACTGGACTGGCACAACGCCAGCGAACCTGAGCCATGGCAGATTGGGTCCCGCGCCCGCGATCTTTACGCCTTGCAATTCATCTACGGTCTTCCAGGGCATGCTGGTACCCAGGTGATAATTATCAAAGCCACTAATCGCGATAATGGTTTGAGAGAATTTTTCCTGAACGAGCGTTGATAGCCAGGGATGAGCTTCATAAACCCGTCGAGCCATCCGAATCCCAAGCTCGGCATCCTGCGGGCCAAACGGTACAAAATATTGGAAGTTATGTAAGAACATTTTGGCGGGCTCGAAGCAGGTACAAAATGCCCCAATATCAAGGATTCCCGCTTGCACAGCTTCCAGCGTCTCTGACACCGTTGCGATCGAACCGCCATAGCCCTCGATGATCCTCAACTCATGTTCGGTTTCCGCTTCCACCCGGCGCTTGAGCTCGGGTACCAAATAGTCCCGTAGCACCGTCACATATACCGTTGGTCCCGCCGGATGACCTGAACCAATACGTAGTGTGTACTGCGCAGCAGATAACGAAGACGGCACCAAAACTTCTCCAACTAGAACTGCAAGGAGAACAAGAACCAGACGCTTTTTCTTGCGCTTAGGCGAAAATAGACAACGGGTCGTCATGCACAATTCACGATGGTATTTCCTCATATTTCAGCATTCGATTCAGCTTCACTGAAAATTCGCTCAGGCTGATCAGAGCCCCCAAGGTAAAGGTTCCGTAGGTATCTCAGCACTACGCCACAACACCGGTTTTAAAAAACTCTTCGATTTCTTTATCAGACATGCCTGCTTGCTCGAGAATTTCCTTCGTGTGTTGCCCATGTTTTGGCAGATCATGGCGTAGCCCGAAGCGCTTGCCGTCCATCTGCAGGGGCAATGCTGGTAGCCGAGTCGACTTCCCATCCTCCATCGTGACATCAATCAGACCGCCTGAAGCCAGCAGGTGAGGCTCATCAAAAAGGTCACCGGGTGTGCCAATACCTGCAAAGGGCAAACCACAATCTTCCAAACGTTCCATTAGCTCATGTTTCGGGAGGGTCGAAAACAAATTCTGTATCACCGGTAGTATTCTGTCCCGCGCCAGCACACGATCACCATTTGCAGCGAGTGACGCGTCTGCAAGGAATTCATGAAATTCGAACGACTGACAAAAAGCTCGCCATTGGGTATCGCTGACGACCGCCACAAATACTTTTTCGTCATCCTGTGTCTGGAAAATATCGTAGACCGCCCAGGCTGAGGTTCGAATAGACATAGGCTTGACCGGCTCATCCTGGGCAACCTGCTGCGCCATATGCTGCCCCATGAGAAATGCCGTACTTTCAAAGAGAGAACTCACGACTTCTTTACCTCGGCCTGTTTGATGACGAAGCTCCAGCGCCGCCAGTATGCCTATGACAGCGAACATACCACCCATGACGTCAACGACTGAGGCTCCAGCCCGCATCGGCTGGCCCGGAAGTCCTGTCATGTATGCCAACCCGGCCATCATCTGGACGACTTCATCCAGTGCGGTTCGATTCTCGTAAGGCCCCTTGAGGAACCCACGGGCAGAGCAATAAATTAATCCAGGGTTTTCGGCACTAAGTTCATCGTAGCCATACCCTAACTTGTCCATCGCCCCCGGCCGAAAGTTTTCAACCAGGACATCTGCCCCATTGATCAGCCTCTTCGCCAAAGCGCTGCCCGCTTCAGATTTCAGATCAACGCAAATGCTTCGCTTGTTCCGATTGTACATCGCGAAGTAACCCGCACCGGAACCTCGCAACCTACGGGTATTGTCGCCATTAATGGGCTCAATCTTGACAACATCCGCACCCAGATCTGCCAGTATCACGCCCACGGTAGGGCCCATCACCATGTGCGAAAATTCTATGACCCTAACACCGCTCAGCGGCAACCCGCTTTGTTCCGCCATATCGTAACCCTCCTGGAGGCGACCTGATTCAAGTTGTTAATTTATCAGATGATAAACTATACTGCTAAAATATTTCTCTAATCACTCACTAATTAGAGAAATAAAGGCTTTTTTGGGGGAACCAATAGGCGGAGGCGGTATGCGGAACAAATTTAAAACCTGGTGGCAACTTGACGCAGAACTGGAGCAGGCAAGCCCAGACAATCCACTGACACCACTGACTGCAGAACAGCGGAGAGAAGCATTGCCCTTGCTGACCCTGGCATTTGGCTGGGGCTTTCTCGTCACTGGACTCTTTGTAGGTGGCGCTCTTGGTGCCGGTGTGAATTTTTGGCCGGAACTCATTTATGCTACTTTTCTCGGCAATTTTACCAATTTCGTTATCGGTGCTCTTGTAGGCTACATCGGCTACAAAACCGCCTGTAACAGCGGACTGCTTTACCGATTTGTCTACGGCGGCGTCGGCGCCTATCTGCCGGTGCTCTTTCTGGCGTTACTGCTTATTGGCTGGCAGGGTATCGTTATAGGCGCATTTGGATTTGCCTGGGCTCAGGATTTTGACAGCCCAACCTTTTACCTTGTCGCTCTGTTCGCTGGTTTTTTGTTCACTGCCACAACCTATTTTGGGGTTAGAGGACTTGAACTCGTCAGCATGCCATCGGTCGTCATCCTGATACTGGTTGGGCTTTATGCAGCCTTCATCAATGTCAATCAGGCTGGTGGCTGGCAAGCTTTTCTGGCACTTTCATCGGATACCGCGTCGAAAGCACCATTGACCCAAATGCAGGCAATCAACATCGTGATCGGTTCCTGGATCGCGGGCGCAATCGTCATGGCGGAATACACTCGATTCGCTAAAAAGGCGTGGGTTGCGGTCGCTATCCCTTTTATCGTTCTAATTATTGCTCAATGGTTTTTACAAATCATCGGGTCCATGGGCGGCATCGTGGCAGGAACGCATGACTTTACGACCTATATGAGACTCCAGGGGTTTTTCGTCGCAGGCCTGGGCCTGGTTGGTATGAGCATGGCACTTTGGACGACTGGCGATGCCAACCTTTATCTACCGGTGATCCAAACCTCCAGCGTCCTGAAGCGCCCCCAACGAGTCATGACCCTCATTTGTGGTGTCCTCGGAACAATTCTTGGTTTAGGCATCTATCAGCATTTCATCGATTGGATAAATTTGCTGGCAAATCTCGTGCCACCCTTGATCGGCCCTGTGATAGCCGACTACTACATCGTTAACAAAAGACGGTTCGATGCAACACGCATCGATGAATTACCCGCCTGGAATCCAGCCGCGTTTATCGCTTATTTCGTTGGTGCCGGGAGCACTTTTGTCGAACAGGACTGGATGATCGGTGCGTTGGCGGGTCTATTTGTTTCAATCATCGTCTACCTAGTTGTCTACTATGGTGCTGCTTTGTTTGGTATCCAGATGGGACACGCAAAACTCAATCAATCGAAAACAGAATAGGTCACCCCGTGCATCAATCAAATGATAAAAGATTTTCAAATGAGTAACCCCGACATATTAGTAAGCGAAGTTGGGCCCCGTGACGGCTTACAGAACATCGATGCGGTCATCCCGACAGCCGAAAAAAAACGATGGATAAAAGCAGAAGCTCAAGCTGGCGTGCGGGAAATAGAAGTCGGCTCATTTGTACCGGCAAAATACATGCCTCAGCTTGCCGATACGCTTGAACTCGTAACGTTCGCGCTTGCTATTGAAGATTTATCCGTCGCGGTACTGGTTCCCAATTTTCATGGTGCCAAAGCCGCGGTTGAGGCCGGAGTTGATAAAATGTCGATTCCTTTTTCTGTCAGCGAGACTCACTGTCAACGCAACTTGAATCGGTCACATGAACAGATGTTCGCTGAAATCGACCGCATTATCGAAATGCTCGATAGTCAACCCGAAGGAAAGCGGCCTTATTTCGAAGTTGGTTTGTCTACTGCATTTGGCTGTTCTCTGGAAGGTAAAATCGCAGATCAAAAAATCGTCGCCATCGCCGACAAAGTGATGCAATCAGGATGTGACGAAGTCGGCCTCTCGGATACTACAGGCTCTGCGAACCCGCAGCAGGTACGGCACCTCATCAGACTGGTTCGGTCTGTTGTCGGTGATGACAAACTGACCGGCGTACATCTGCACAATACAAGGGGTTTGGGTCTTGCGAACGCACTTGCTGCTCTTGAAGAAGGCATCACCACTATCGACAGTTCACTTGGAGGCCTGGGTGGCTGCCCTGCTGCCCCGGGGGCCAGTGGCAACATTGTCACGGAAGACCTCGTGTTCATGCTGGAATCCATGGGATTGAGCACGGGTATCGACATTCATAAGTTATTGGTTGTGCGCGAAACCCTAGCCGAAGCGATCCCTCAGGAATCGCTCTTTGGTTTCACTGCTGATGCCGGTTTGCCACTAGGCTACTAACTGAAGGTTGCCGTTAGTATGACAAAAAGTCTATTTGACAAAATCTGGGACAGCCACTGTGTCGACACCAACGAAAACGGTACATCGTTACTTTATATTGACAGACACGTCGTTCATGAGGTGACTTCTGCCCAGGCATTTGAGGGTTTGCGTGCAGCGAACCGAAGGCCCTGGCGCAAGGGTTCTATCCTCGCAACGCCCGACCATCAGGTGCCAACGACACAACGCAATCAAGGTATCGCAGCAATCTCCGATGGTCTGGCAAGACTTCAGGTGAAGACGCTCGATGAAAATTGTAACGAGCATGATATTTTACAGTTTGACCTCGACGACATTCGTCAAGGTATAGTGCACGTAGTCGGACCGGAACAGGGAGCAACCCTGCCGGGAATGACCCTGGTTTGTGGTGATTCTCATACTTCTACTCACGGCGCATTCGCGGCTCTGGCTCAAGGTATTGGCACTAGCGAAGTAGAACATGTACTTGCGACCCAATGCCTCATTCAAAAGAAACCCCTATCAATGCGCATCACCGTTGACGGAAGATTACCTAGCGGCAGCACCGCAAAAGACCTAATTCTTTACATCATCGGGCAAGTGGGCATGGCCGGTGCGAACGGCTACGTTATCGAATATGCCGGGACAACAATTCGCGGACTATCTATGGAGGGGCGAATGACTGTTTGTAACATGTCGATTGAAATGGGCGCAAGAGCCGGTTTTATTGGCTTCGACAAGACCACCGAAACCTACCTGAGCGGACGCCCATTCGCGCCTAGAGCTGCACTGCAGCAGCAGGCACTAGAGCACTGGCTGACGCTTCACAGCGATAAAGGTGCGAGCTTTGACAAAGAGTACATTTTCAATAGCGATGACATAACGCCCCATGTCACCTGGGGCACTAGCCCGGAGCACGTCCTACCCATCACAGGATCTGTACCAACCCCTTCAAACCTGGACGAAACCCAGCGTAACCAACATGAACGAGCGTTGGAATATATGGGCCTGTCAGCTGGGATGCCTCTAATTGGCATACCCATCGATCGAGTATTTGTAGGCTCATGCACAAACGGACGTATCGAAGACATACGCGCTGTGGCTGCCTTGCTCGATGGAAAAACCATCGCCAGCACTATCAAAGAAGCTATCGTGGTTCCAGGCTCAGGCCTCGTCAAGGCACAGGCCGAGCAGGAAGGCTTGCACGAAATCATCCTATCAGCGGGGTTTGAATGGCGCCATCCCGGATGTTCTATGTGCAATGCTATGAACCCGGACCGGCTAGAAGCAGGAGAACGCTGCGCATCAACGTCCAACAGAAATTTCGAAGGCCGCCAGGGAAACGGCGGTAGAACGCACCTTGTCAGCCCCGTGATGGCAGCAGCAGCCGCTGTTACGGGATGTTTGACGGATGCCAGAACATTCGATCAGGAAGAGTAAATGGAAAAGTTTATCAGGCACTCTGGGCGTGTCATCCCAATGAACCGGGTCAACGTTGATACCGATGCAATCATGCCAAAGCAATACCTGAAATGTATCAGCAGGTATGGCTACGGTGACTGGGTGTTTGACTCATGGCGCTATCTGGACCCTGGCGATGTCGACACCCCTATATC
>Ga0206683_10003089_pt1 | contig 11122 bp, 10 predicted proteins | sample M280m12015metaG_FD_155483 | JGI IMG/M metagenome (GOLD analysis project Ga0206683, IMG submission 155483) | Ammonia-oxidizing marine archaeal communities from Monterey Bay, California, United States - M2 80m 12015 | ecosystem: Environmental > Aquatic > Marine > Intertidal zone | place: USA...
TTTCTGGAGCCCATCTTATTTCTTCTTCAGAGGTTGGGGGTATAAGTAAGCCAAAACATTTGGGCCAATCAGGACACCCCATGCCAGACCCGGTCATTCTAACAACAGATCCCGCAAGCACAACAACAAAAGTTAGAATAAATGCTATATTAGTAGTCTTCTTCACTCTTCAGTGGATGAGGCGGCAGGAGCAAAATATGTAACCTCCACAGACCGAACTCCATAAAGTTTGCCGTCTGCTATCTCATTTACAACCGCTGAAAGTGAATGAACATCCCTGTTAGTAGGGTCGTATTCAATTGAGGCAAAATTATATTCTCTTCCTTTTTCAAAATCAATTTTCACATTGGACACTCCGTCCTGAGCGAGCAGTTCCTTCTTCACTTTTGCCACACATCCAACTTCACACATCATCCCATTGATTTCTAATTGTGCAATTGTCTTTTCAATAAGCCCCACTTTTGTGAATTCTGAAATAGTTATTTCTCCAGTATAGGGTTGATCACCACAACTCTGTAGGAAGCTGAAACTTCCAAAGCAGATAAGAGAAAATAACAATGTGAATCTATTCATAACTGCAAAGATAGTTGGGAGTATAGATGAAAGAGGTGCTTACATTTGCCAAACTGTGCAAAACAAAGAGTCGACAATAATTATTTGGGGAACATTACTCCTGCTAGCATTCGTATGGGGTAGTTCTTTCATTCTTATGAAAATTGCTCTTTTTGATTCTGCCGGGGAGGCCGTTTATACAGCATTAGAGGTCGCAGCCCTTAGAATTTCAATTGCGGGACTTGTACTATTGCCTATCAGTTTTCGGCACTTAAGAAAGATTGACCGGTCTAAGTGGCTACCAATTCTTGCAATAGGGGTTTTTGGAAATATGCTACCTGCCTATCTTTTTGCTTCAGCCCAAACCCAAATCCCTTCTGCCATTGCCGGTATGCTCAATGCTCTTACACCACTGTTTACTATGGTTATCGCCGCTATTATTTTTAAAACGGTGATCTCCAATCGACAATTTTCTGGGCTAACTATTGGTTTCCTTGGAGCGTTAATGTTAGCTGTGGGAGGAAGTCTAGAAGGTATAGTAATTAATGACGGAATAGAGTGGTGGGCATGTGGTAGAGTAACCCTTGCAACATTATTTTATGGGGCTAGTGTAAATATCTTGAAGAATAAACTTCAGGACGTGCCATCTACTGCTATAGCTGCTATAGCCCTCTTCCTTGTGATGCCCCCTGCGATAATTGTGCTTGCTTATTCAAATGTAGGTTCAACCCTAATACATAATACCCATGGAGTAAATGGCATGCTAGCAGTATTTGTACTCGCAGCAATAGGAACCGCTGGCGCTCTAGTGCTTTTTAACTCTCTAATTAAAAAAACAAATGCGCTCACTGCTAGTTCCGTAACCTATATTATCCCAGTATTTGCGGCTATGTGGGGATGGTTAGACGGAGAGGGGTTAACAGCTATTCACTTACTAGGAGGAGGTGTAATATTATTTGGCGTTGCACTTGTTAATGGAGTGGGGAAGAAAAAACTTGGGCATTTCGACTGAAAGTCCTATCTTTGCGCCCCCTTTAGGTATAAATCTAGAGGCAAAATAATTTTTCATGTATGCAATCGTAGAGATAGCAGGGCACCAGTACAAGGTAGAGAAAGACCAACAGGTTTTCGTAAACCGCCTAGACGCTAAGGAAGGAGCGAAGATTAAGTTCGACCGCGTTCTCCTTACTGACAAGAGCGGAGACGTAACAGTTGGCGCCCCAGCTATAGACGGCTTAGCCGTTCATGCCACTGTTGAGAGGCATTTAAAGGGAGACAAGGTTCTTGTCTTCAAAAAGAAACGTCGTAAAGGATACCAAAAGCTTAATGGCTTTCGTCCTTACCTTACTGAAATCCGTGTAACGGATATTAAAAAGGCGGCAAAGAAGAAAGAAGCAGCTCCGAAGAAAGAAGCAGCTCCGAAAAAAGCTGCTACTAAGAAAGCAACAGCTACGAAAAAAACTAAAGAAGCGTAATAGGCAATAGCCTAAAAACTCATATATCATGGCGCATAAAAAAGGTGTAGGTAGTTCAAAGAACGGACGTGATTCACAGTCTAATCGACTTGGCGTAAAGATCTTTGGTGGTCAATTTTGTATTGCGGGTAATATTCTTGTTCGTCAACGCGGAACAGCTCACCACCCAGGTACTAATGTAGGAATCGGCAAGGATCACACCTTGTACGCCCTAACTGACGGAATAGTTGAATTCCGCAAGAAACGTAATAATCGCTCGTTTGTTTCTGTTGTCTCTGCTGAGGAGGCTGCGGGAGGCGAAGCGTAAAAGGATTTATTTCCTCAAACTCTTTAAGGACTCCCGTCCCCTTCGGGGCGGGAGTTTTTGTTTTAAAAACAATTTTATTTTGGGCAAAAACACCCGAAATTACACCCTAGAAAATGCTTACACTTACTTATTTACGGGAAAGACGCGATAGCGTAATAAGCTCTCTAGCAAAACGAGGCTTAGACGTTACACAATCAGTAGATCGTGTAATTGCACTAGATGCTGAACGTCGGGGGGTTCAGAAAGAACTCGATGACACTCTAGCAGAGAGTAATACTCTTAGTCGCCAAATTGGTGAACTCATGAGCGAAGGCAAGCGAGAAGAAGCCGAAACTATCAAGACTGCTACTTCTGGTCTTAAAACTAGATCGGGAGAACTGAAAGAAAAGATGGCCACTCTTGAGGAGGAGGTACATGAGCTTCTTACTCAACTACCTAATACACCTAGCGATTTGGTAGTTGCTGGAAATTCTGAAGAGGATAACGAATTAATAGTAAGTTGGGGGGATATACCAAATCTGGGTGACAATAAGAAGCCACATTGGGATATCGCGAAGGAAAAAGATATAATAGATTTTGATCTTGGAGCAAAAGTTACAGGAGCTGGATTCCCGTTTTATAAAGGCAAGGGCGCAAAACTACAACGTGGACTTATTCGTTTTTTCCTTGATAAGGCGGATGAAGCTGGATATACTGAATACATTCCGCCACTGATGATTAATGACGATAGCGGGTTTGGAACTGGACAGCTTCCTGATAAAGAGGGTCAGATGTACCACATGAAACTAGATGACCTCTTTATGATTCCTACTGCCGAGGTTCCACTCACAAATATTTATAGGAATTCTTTACTCAACACTTCCGATCTTCCCATTAAGCTTTGTGGATACACTCCTTGTTTCCGTCGTGAGGCTGGTTCTTATGGCAAGGAAGTTCGTGGACTAAATCGTTTACATCAATTTGACAAAGTTGAGATAGTCCAAATACAACATCCCGAAAAATCTGCAGAGACATTAGATTCTATGGTAGAGCATGTAAAAGGATTGCTTGAGGAGCTTAAGCTCCCTTATAGAGTTTTACGATTATGTGCTGGAGACATGGGATTTACAGCGGCCATTACCTACGATTTTGAGGTTTGGAGTGCTGCTCAAGAGATGTGGCTTGAAGTGAGTTCTGTATCAAATTTTGAGACTTTCCAAGCAAATAGGCTCAAGTGTCGATTTAAAAGCGCTGACGGGAAAAACCAACTCGTACATACTTTAAACGGGTCTGCTTTAGCGCTCCCAAGAATTGTTGCTGCGCTGCTTGAAAATCATCAAGACGCTGAAGGAGTTAAAATCCCTGAGAGTTTAGTACCTTATTTGGGCTTTGACAGAATCTAAACTCCAGATGAAAAACAACAACCTATCTAGTCTTTTCCTCTTTTGTGTTGTTTCATTCTTTGTATTAACCCCTGTTGGATGTGGCGAAAATGAAACTCAAATTGAAATTAATAAAGCAATAGATAGGGTTGAGATTATTGCTGAAAAACTTGGGGAATTACCTCTAGATTCAATTTCATCTGTTAGAATTAGATTGATTGAAGCAAAAGAGGATCTTCAATGGTTAGGTATAGATAGCAATGTGGTTTTTGTTAGGGCAGATGCTAAAGTTATAGAGGAGCTATCTAGGGCAAGCCGATATTTAAAGGATACTCCGAGTAGGCTTGAGGGGCTTTTAAATGAAATCGGCCGCTGTCGAATACAACTTTCCGGATTAGGAGAGGTTATTGAATCCGGGGCAAATATTGACTCTCTAGGAGACACAATAGACGAGTTATATATAAAGCTTAACACTCGCGTAGAGGTCGAAGCCGTTGAGAAACTGGAATCTGTTTTGGATGAAACGCTTAGGTTAATTCGGTTGGGGCTTGAAACTGATTCTGCGGGTTGGAGCGCAATTGATAGTTTGCTTTTAGCAAAAAAAGGGCAATGGGCACGTGGCGTTTCCGAAAAAGAAACTGAGGACGGATTATGAAAATCGCAAAGAAAATATTCTATGGTCTGTTCTTATTATCTATAGGATTGTACTTTTCTTCATTTGAAGTTTCAGCCCAAACCGATCTCGAACTTGCTGAATTCTATTATAACGAAGGGAGTTACGAGCAAGCACGGCTGTACCTCGTTGAAATATACAAGCGAAATAAGACGAATGCAGTATATCAGATGTACTATCAATCGCTACTTGCAATGGACGATTTCGAAGCCGCAGAAAGTCTTGTGGAGAAACGGCTTAAGAGGATGCATAAGAACAGCAAGAGTACAGCATACGTCGATTTAGGATCTTTATATCTACATTTTGATAAAACTGAGTTAGCACGGGAATCGTTTGACAAAGCTCTAGAGCTACTACAACCCGGAAAGAATCAAGCAATTAGGTTGGCAAACGCTTTTATCACTCTCGACGAGTTAGATATGGCGTACAAAACATACAGAAAGGCGCAGGATTTAGGTACGACAGATTTTCATTACCAATTCGCTAACCTCCAAGGGATGCGCCGGGACTATCAAGGTATGGTTGAAAGTTTTTTAGAGCTTCTTCATAAGACTCCAACTTACTTAAGAACTGTTCAGAATAGTTTAAGCAGAAATCTACGATTACAGACTGAACCTGAAAATGGCGAAATGGTTAGGATGGAACTCCTAAAAGCAGTCCAGAGATATCCGGATGACACAATCTTTCCTGAAATGTTGGTTTGGTACTTTACACAAGAGAAAGATTTTGCCTCTGCATTTATACATGCTAGATCCATAGACTTAAGGACAATGGGGATAGGCTTGAGCGTTATGGAACTTGGGAATACCGCCGCCGCAAACGACGATTTAGAAACGGCTATTGAGTGTTATGGATATGTCGCTGCCAAGGGAATAGGCTCGCCATATTTCTACACAGCTAGAAATGAATTATTACAAGTCCGTTTTCATGCGCTTACAAAAGAAACTCCTCCAAATTTCGATGGATTAACATTATTAGAAGAGGATTATGCGGCAAGCATTAGGGATCTTGGTGTCAAATCCGAGACTGCAATAATGCTCAAAAACCAAGCTCATATTCTTGCTTTCTTTATAGCTAGAGGAGATGAGGCAATGGCGATTATGGAGGAAGTATTAAGTATTGCTGGTTTAAATCAGCGGGTAGCCGCTGTATGCAAATTGGAACTTGGAGACATCTATGTTTTTGAAGATCTCGTTTGGGATGCATCACTCCTATTCTCTCAGGTAATTCTCGACTTTAAAGATGACCCCTTGGGGCATGAGGCCAAATATAGAAATGCCCGAATTAGTTATTACATAGGCGATTTCTCTTGGGCTCAAACCCAACTCGACGCCCTTAAAGCTTCCACTTCTAAACTCATAAGTAACGACGCCATAAACCTCAGTCTCCTCATTACAGATAACTTTAATCTAGACACGATTGTAGAGCCGATGGAAATGTATGCAAGAGCTGATCTTCTTATTATGCAGAGAAAATATGGTGAAGCAGTTTCCACATTGGATACATTACTTGGGGTTTGGCCAGGCCACGCTTTAGAAGATGAGATATTAATGTTAAAGGGGGATTTGGCCCTTCAAAATGGAGATGTAGAAAATGCTCTTACCTTTTATCAAGAAGTAGCAGATCTACATTTCGACGATATCACAGGAGATGACGCTATATATAATCTAGCAGTGATATATGATCAAAAGCTGAATGATTTAGTAAAAGCTGAGGAGCTATATGAGAAGCTGATATTTGAATACTCTGGATCGCTTCATGTTATAGAGGCTCGCAAACGATTCCGAGAATTAAAAGGAGATGATGCTGGAGTGCTGGAAGGTTTTGATAGTTATGATAATTCTGATGAGGAATCCATTTCCAAGCCATGATACTATACAACATTACTATTTCCGTGGATGCCGAATGTGCAAACGAATGGGTAGAATACATGGTAAACGATCATATTCCTGCTGTACTTGCCACTGGTCATTTCCGAGATTACAAATTGTGTCGCGTAGAGGGTGATGAGCAAGGGGGTGAGACTTACGCTGTTCAATATATTGCCCATTCTCCCGCTGCTTTTAATACTTACCAAACAGAATGTGCTCCTACACTTCAAGCCGATTTTATGAAAAAGTGGGGCAATAAGGCGGCAGCGTTTCGGACAATTTTGCCTATACTTTATGAAGGAAAGGCTAAGGAGGATTAGTAAGGCAAATAATGGTAAAAGCAAAAAAATATCTCGGACAGCATTTCCTAATCGGACCGGGAATAGCGCATAGAATAGCCGAATCTATCACTTGCCATAGAGATTGCACTGCTGTATTGGAAGTTGGCCCTGGAACGGGGGCTTTAACCGTTCCTCTTTTGGATAGAGGAGATTTGAACCTTCACGTGGTAGAGTTAGACGAGGAAAGCGTCGATTTTCTAATCACAGAAGAATTACTTCCTTCAAATAGAGTTCATGGAGTAGATCTATTGAAGTGGAATCCCGATCTCGCATTTCCCAATGGAGAGCCTTTTATTGTTGCCGGTAATTTCCCGTACAACATCTCCTCTCAGATACTATTCCAAGTCTTAGACTGGCGAGAAAGAGTCCCCGAAGTAGTAGGGATGTTCCAAAAAGAAGTTGCCGAACGTATCGCTGAGGGACCAGGATCTCGGACTTATGGAATACTAAGCGTCCTTCTTCAAACCTATTACGATATCGAATACCTCTTTACGGTTGATGAAGACGCTTTCGACCCTCCACCAAAAGTAAAAAGTGGAGTTCTACGCCTACGCCGTAATGATTTGGTGGACCCTGGTTGCTCGTTCTCACATCTAAAAAGAGTTGTGAAAGGGGCTTTCAATCAAAGACGTAAAACTCTTAGAAATGCATTAATGAGCGCTGGATTCCCTGAAGAAAAAATCCCTGTAGAGTTCTTGAAAAAGCGCGCCGAGCAGCTTAGCCCTATAGATTTTCACCTACTTTCTGTTGCTCTTCTCCCCTCTTAATTCTTGCTAGCTTAACTTTGCATCGGATTTACTGATAAATGAGTTGTAGAACTCAAAAAAGTCTAAAGATGAGTAGAGCCATAACATTTGGGGAGTTTATAATGGATGGACAGGCGGCATTCCCGTTTGTGTCTGGCCAATTGACGCGTCTTCTGACGGACATAGGCGTCGCTTCAAAAATTGTTAATCATCAGGTTAATAGAGCTGGTTTGGCAGGGATTTTAGGAGAAGCTGGTTCTGTAAATATTCAAGATGAGGCACAGCAGAAACTCGATGTTTTTGCAGACCAAACCTTTATGAGAATACTCTCCGTTGGAGGGTCTGTCGCAGGCATCGGGTCTGAGGAACAGGATGAACCAATTATTTGTGGTGACAAGGGGAAGTCTGGAAAGTACATTGTTCTAATCGACCCTTTAGATGGAAGCTCAAATGTCGATGTGAACGTAAGCATCGGTACTATTTTCAGTATTCAACGTCGCAAAACCCCTATGGGTGAGCCAATAGCTAAAGAGGATTTCCTTCAAGTAGGCACAAGTCAAATTGCCTCAGGTTATATTCTCTATGGTTCTTCTACAATGCTGGTTTATACAACTGGAACAGGAGTAAATGGTTTTACACTCGACCCTGCTGTGGGAGAGTTCTTTCTGTCTCACCCCTCTATGCAGTTTCCCGAAAAAGGACGGATTTATTCTATTAATGATGCATTACTTGCAAAATGTTCAACTCCCGCTCAAGCCTTCGTTGATGGATGTCGCAAAACTCGAGGCGCAAGGTTTAGAGCACGTTATATCGGGTCATTAGTTGCCGACTTTCATCGCAATCTTATTCATGGAGGCATATACCTCTATCCTTCTCTTATTAAAAAGCCCAATGGAAAGCTGCGACTACTTTACGAGTGTGCCCCACTAGCCTTTATTGCCGAACAGGCGGGTGGAATGGCTCTAGATGACGAAGGAAGAATAATGGATCGAATGCCGACAGAATTGCATCAGAGGGTCCCATATTATGTAGGAAATAAAAATCTTGTCCAAGCCTTTATGGCATGTCAATTGGCTGAGAAAAATCCCGAAATCGAAACTTCACAACAAGAAAAGTAGGCTTATCTTTATCGTCTCTTGAAAAGCTCGATGAGACCGGACGACCTATTAAATTTCTACCGCAGAGATTTGCGGACAGGGACACTTATGGGTGGACTCGAAAAAACAGGGTCTAAAATTGAGCTAAAGGGAATCGTCGGATCATCGCTAGCACTTGTCGCAGCAGGTGTCCTAGAGCGGGAATCTGAAAACTTGCACGAGGATAGAAGTAAGTTAAAGCATCACATTTTCGTTCTTGAGGATAAAGAACATGCTGCTTATTTCATGAACGATTTAGAGCAGATTCTTGTAGAAAACCCAAGACCTATTTTTCTTTTTCCTAGGTCTGCTCGTGTTCCCTATCAAGAAGAAGTTACCGAGAATGCAAATGTTGCAATGAGGGCGGAGGTTCTGAATGAAATTAATGGGGGGCGTGAGGGATGTATAATCGTAACCTATCCCGGTGCGTTGAGCGAAAAGGTCATCACCCAAAAAGAGCTAAGCGCTCAAACATTTTCTTTGGGTTTAGGAGATACTTTCACTTTGGACTTTTTAGATGAAGTCTTTTTGGAGTACGGATTTGAAAAGGTTGACTTTGTATATGAGCCCGGGCAATATGCTATGAGGGGAGGAATCGTCGATGTATTCAGCTATTCATTTGATCACCCGTACAGGATAGAATTCTTCGGTGAAGAAATTGAGAGCATTCGTAAATTCGATCCGGTATCCCAGCTCAGTGTAAATAAACTTACTCGTGCAACTATTGTCCCAAACGTGGGAAACAAAGCTCTGCACGAAAATAATGAAGCATTCTTAAGTTTTATCCCTTCGGAATCTGTGGTTTGGATGACAGATGTAAAAAGCTGTGAGATGGGGTTAAAAAAGGAACTCGAAAAAGCAACTGCTCACTTCGACAGATTAACCGGAGAGACAAAGAGAACACCTCCCGACGAACTTTACCTCGATCCGAAGATATTCAAAGGTCTCATAAATGACTTCTCCGTAATAGAGTTTGGAGGAGGTACGACATTCCCAGACCGCTTGACTATAGCATATGGAATGACCGAACAGCCTGCTTTTAATAAGCATTTCGATATGATCGCCACGAACCTGATTGCAAACAACAGGAACGGGTACGTAAATGTCATAGTCTCGGGCCAGGCCACCCAATTGGAGCGTCTGCACGATATTTTCACAGACAGACAAGATGAAAATGGGGAGAAAAGTCCTGACGTGCCCTATACACCTCTTCCTATGGAACTAAGTGGGGGGTTTGTGGATAAGGATCTAAAGATTTTGGTCTATACCGATCATCAACTATTTGACAGATATCACCGATTCCGACTCAAAGACGGGTTTAGAAAAAGTAAAGAAGCTCTAACGATTAAAGAGCTTATGTCACTTGAGGTAGGAGATTTTGTGGTGCATGTAGATCATGGGATTGGGGAGTTTTCTGGGCTTCATAAGATTGAGGTAAACGGAAAAGAACAGGAGGCTATTCGGCTTTCATATAAAGGTGGCGATGTGCTGTATGTGAGTATTCATTCTCTACATCGCATTTCAAAGTTCACTTCAAAAGAGGGAACGAAACCTTCAGTAAATAAACTGGGGACTGCAACTTGGGCAAAAACAAAGGCTAAAACAAAAACTAGGGTTAAGCAAATTGCTTACGACCTGCTTCAGCTCTATGCAAAACGAAAAGCTTCAGAAGGTTTTGCCTATACCCCAGATAGTTATCTGCAGCATGAGCTGGAGGCGAGTTTTATGTTTGAAGACACCCCAGACCAGCACTCAGCCACTAAATCAGTTAAGGAGGATATGGAAAAGGTCGTCCCCATGGATAGACTTATTTGTGGAGATGTTGGGTTTGGAAAGACGGAAGTAGCAATACGCGCAGCTTTTAAAGCAGCAACTGACGGTAAACAAGTTGCAATGCTCGTGCCTACAACCATTCTTTCTATGCAACACGCGAAAAGTTTTACTCGGCGACTTAAGGAATTTCCCGTAACGGTAGATTATATCAATCGATTTAAAACTGGGAAAGCTTTGAGCGAAACACTCGCTAAGGTTGAGTCTGGAGAAGTAGATATTCTAATCGGAACGCATGCTCTTGTGGGGAAGCGTATTAAGTTCAAAGACCTTGGCTTACTCATCGTTGATGAAGAACAAAAATTTGGTGTCGGAGTAAAAGACAAGTTGAAAACTATGCGGGCAAACGTCGACACCCTCACTTTGACCGCAACTCCTATTCCTAGAACACTTCAGTTTTCACTTATGGGTGCGAGAGATTTGAGTATCATCAGAACCCCACCTCCGAATAGACATCCTGTCGAAACTATTCTCACATCTTTCAATGAAGAGATTATTCGTGATGCCATTAGTTATGAGGTAAGTCGAGGTGGTCAGGTTTATTTCGTTCACAACCGGGTACAAAATATTAAAGAGGTCGCTGGTATCATCCAGCGGCTATGTCCCGACGTTCGTGTTGGCATAGGTCATGGCCAACTAGATGGCAAGCAGCTCGAAAATGTTATGGCTCGCTTTATAGAAGGAGGGTACGATGTCTTAGTTGCAACGACTATTATCGAAAGCGGGATAGATATTAGTAACGCTAACACGATTTTGATAAACGATGCGCATAAGTTTGGGCTGAGTGACCTACATCAACTTCGCGGTCGAGTAGGTAGATCAAATAGAAA
>Ga0206683_10003096_pt1 | contig 11102 bp, 10 predicted proteins | sample M280m12015metaG_FD_155483 | JGI IMG/M metagenome (GOLD analysis project Ga0206683, IMG submission 155483) | Ammonia-oxidizing marine archaeal communities from Monterey Bay, California, United States - M2 80m 12015 | ecosystem: Environmental > Aquatic > Marine > Intertidal zone | place: USA...
TTATAGAAGAGGCATGGGTGCGATAACTATGACTGAAGGAGCATCAGACAAAGACTGGACTACATTATTGATTTTGAGTATTCTACTTGGTTCGCTTGGTGTAGATCATTTCTACACTGGCAAAATAGGAACGGGTATTCTAAAGTTAATCACCCTTGGTGGATGCTATATCTGGTGGATTATTGATATCGTCAATGTTGTATCCGAAAAGTTCGTAGATTCAGACGGAAACGTTGTAATGAAGTCCTGAATTCTGTTCTTTACAGAATCAGAGACCAATTTGGCGGGCTAGGAAGCTTAGGCGTTTAGCGTGTTTTTTTTCAAGTATTTCTAACAGAAACAGAGTAATCTGATCTGTTATGAATATAGGGCGGCATAGTTCATTCCCAATTCCCGTTTATATCTGACCACATCAGCAAAGTTAGGGCATTGAGACCTGTTTGCATACCCGCCTCTAGGCCTCCGCGTCCGCCGGCTAATGTGTAAAGTACATCGACTCTATCAGTAGGGGCATGTTTCGGAGACTGCTCACATGTATCATCTCCTTCTTGCAAGTACTCATGCATACCACGAAACCAAGTTGCTGGCCAACCTCGTGAAATGAAATTGTAATGATCTGAGTTGCCCTTTGTATCATCAAGAACAGTAACCCACTCAAGAGGATAATTCAACTCATCTAGTGTTCTACCTAGTCGATCCTGTAGAATCGATGCCTCCTCTCTCATCTCATCAGTCACATTCAGACCTCTGTCCTCGTAATACGACCAGTCGTCGACCGGCGATGTGAACAAGTAGAGGTGAAAGTAATCCTCATCACAGCCGCTGAGTTGGCTTATTAATTGGGTCTCAACTGGCCAATTGAGCCCATACATGTCGAGATTGATGTATGTGGCAATCTCTACGTCCTCAGGCAGCGTAGTGACGAAAGTCTCACTACCGTACCCAGCTCCTTCTGGAGAACCACTGCCCTGCCATTCCTCATAGTCCCAAACTGCAAACTTCCATGTGTGCTTTGGTCTGGTGTCAAAAAACGGATTTAGCGAGCCATTATTGAGTTCGACTTGGAATGTTTCTTGCCATTCCATCATCAGCCTAGCAAGTTCTAGAACCGATGCAGTGCCTGTTGCATCATCATAGGCGCCCTCAGAAGTGCATCCAGGATATTCTATGCCTATGACAATTTGCTGACTATAACAGATCGCATCATAATGCCCCCCTACTACTATCCAAGAGTCAGGATCTTGTCCCTCCATAGTTGCAATATAATTCCGACAATCTTGACATAATTCTGTAGTAAATTCCTGCACTTCAACCTCATAACCCAAATCTTCGAATCTAAATTGAACAAAATCTCCTGCATTCGCGTGAGCTACTGTATCGATTTTCCTATATCCAAAATCAGATAGAGTTTCTATGTCATCTACAACAAAAGTTGGGTTCGCCCAAGACATCGGGGGTTGATTCATGAAGTCCTCTTCAAAAGCATCTTTTTCAATCTCGATGATAGCCTTGACTGCAATGAAAAAACCTATGCCTGCAATGCTAGCTAATAGGATCATTCCAGCCATTATGTATGCAGCCAGTTTCAGTTGTGACTCTCCCGCAGCAGCTTTTGCTTTCAATCTGGGAAAAAGTGTCAACAACCCATCTAACAATCCATCTAGTCCGGCTTGCCCACCCACAATGGGCAAGCAGGGGCCTAATCAATAGGATTTATGCCGTCAATAAAAATGGTGCAGAGGACAGGATTTGAACCTGCGAAGCACTACGCACTGGGACCTCATCCCAGCCCCTTTGACCACTCGGGTACCTCTGCTTGGGATGAACGAAAGACCTCGTGTATTTCACGGTGGCGAAGATGAATCATTGAGAACCAACCACAGCGGTAGTATTGAGAGTGAGAGATAGTATGGGCCATCATGACTTGGTTGAGTCTGATTGGAAAAGGGTTGTTCAGTGGCGCAATAATTGTCGCCGCTAGTGAGATTGCAAAGAAGTCAGCGGCTTTCGGAGCAATGGTGATTTCTCTGCCGCTTGCGAGCATAATGGCGATGACTATTCTGTATCAAGAGACGAAGGATTCAGCTCAGGTCGCAGACTTCGCTGAAGGCATACTTTGGCTTGTATTACCATCAATGACTCTGTTCTTTGTCACGCCTTGGATGTTAAGGCGTGATTACGGATTCGAAGTTTCTATGGCTGCGGGAATCGCATGCACCATTCTCGCATACGCTGTGGGCATATGGGCCGCTGAATCAATAGGAAATGTTAGTTGATTATTCGTCATCGAATACTTCGATTTCCACATTACGCTTGACAAGGTCGGTGAACTTGGAAGTATAGCGTGTTGCACGGACGACGTGGTTGTCTATCCAGTGGTAATTTCCACCTCTCGGTTTACCCATCAATAATGTGTGATATTGGAATCCTTTCTCTTCCAACCAAGTCTCCGTTACTTCTCGGTGATCTTCAGTTCGGGCTGTGAAGAAACATATGTGGTGTCCTTCACTATACCATCTGTTGATTGTTTCAACAGCATCTGGGTATGCCTCGGCGGTAACCATTCTTTCGGGTTCTTCGTTTGGAATATCTTCTCCAACCGTGCCATCTATATCGATAAGGTAGTTCTTTTTATCTCCAGAAATAATTGGGCTGACTCGGTTTCCATCTTCTCCGATGCTATCTACCAACTCACCCATGTCCTACCTCCACCGGAGACAGCCTTTCAACAAAATGGATTAGCACCCTCTATTCGCTTATTTTCCTGATTGTGGAACTAATTAACCGGATTCCGAACGATTATGAATGGCAAGGCGGGCGGCCAATCATGCCTGGTGCATACGACAGGAGTCGTCAAGCAGCGGTTGTACGGGCGATATCGCCTAATTTCGATAATGCACTCGCTGTATATTTTGGTAATTCAACCCCAGACCCAATTGCTGCTCAAGGGGCTCATGATGCCTATGTTGCGGCTCTACGTGCACATGGGACAGAAGTTACAGTTCTACCTGCGCTGGCTAATTTTCCTGATTGTTGCTTTGTTGAAGATACTGCGGTAATGGTTGATGGAAAGGCTATCATTCCTAACATGGGTCATCACTCTAGAGAAGGTGAGCAGGATGCTGTTGCTGAGCACATGGCTTCTACAGCAGAGGTGTTGCGAATGCCGAAGGGCGCAACACTTGATGGCGGAGATGTTGTTTTCTTCGATGACAGGTATTTGGTCGGAGTTTCGACGCGTACTAATCAAGCGGGTGCTGATTTCCTCGCTAAACATGTAAAGGAAGAGGATTATGATATTGAGTACATCAAAATTCCAGATTCAACTCTCCACCTAACTACTGTTTGTTCATCACCACGCCCTGGGATGATTATTGCAGCAGAAGGGCATCTAACTGCCTCTCAACTCGAGCCTTTAGCTGAAGATCTTGTTTGGGTGCCAAATTCAGAAAGTTATGCAGCCAATACAATTGGTTACAAAGGAGACAAGGTTATTGTTGCAGGTGGTTTTTCTGTAACAAGACAAATCCTACTTGATGAAGGATTCCAGATAACCAGTATCGACATGAATCCAATTATGCAAGCGGATGGTTCCTTGACTTGTTTATCTGTGTTTACTCAATAGAAAATGAGTGTATATTTAGGCCGCCCTCCTGTCCTTTGTTCGATGAATACGGGTGCGAAGGCTATCCTTTACCTTGGCGCCTTCATGTTGATTGGTGGCATTTTGGCTACTGTAATGGGATTTGGCAACGTTGCCGAGGCCGATAGTTGGAAGCCAACTGATGACATCTATTTAGAAGGTGAAAGTGGAGATAATAGTTTCATACATGTTGAGGGAGGAAATGGGACCTCCGTTGCAGTATTCGTAACTGATGACGTTAGATGTGATGATTTTACACTCGAAATAGTTGGAGGGGATGCATGGTGGAAAGTAGATGATTGTGTCGACCTAGAAGGTAGGTCCGTGCCGAGGGGGTATGAAAATGACCCCGAGGGGTGGTTACATATCGGTACGATTGTGGAGCTTGAAGATGGTGTTGAGTATACAATTACAACCAGTCACGACGTTGTTTTAGTAGGATGGGAAGTCATTGAGGGGGTGCTTGGAGAATTCTTTGGAGGTCTTGCTGCAATATGTGGAGGGCCAACTTTCCTATGCTGTGGTTTGATTTTTCTGTTGATTGGAATTGTTATGGCGATTACACAAAAGGGCAATGAAAAAACAGAAACTAGGATTGAAATTAATCAAGAAATTGAAGCTGGTTCTGAAGGTACTGAGTTTTCGTATGATAAACAAGAAGACCCGTTCAATTGAACTGCTCCAAACTACTCGGCAGGGTGTGCGGCCACAAAGACTGGTGTCTCTTTTCGTTGTTGGCCTAATGCTGACTGTACCACTCAGTGGTTGCTTTGGTAGTGACTCGGTCTCGGTTTCTCCGGACAATCTTGAGATTACGTTTTCAAGTAATGAAGCTGGATTTTTTCAAGAATTGACATTTGATGTAACAACTAAAATGTCGGTTTTCATTCCATACCTTTTGAAAGATCCGAATACTCAATTCATACAAAATTCAACAGTTCTAGATTTGGCAAAAGGTGAATCTGTGACTCTGTCTATATTGACTCCTCCGAGAACTGAAACCATGTTATTCATGGTAGGTGATTCCGGTAGGGATAATTGGCCTATTCGAAATCAAGAAGAATCGTGGGATACATGGTTGGCTCGTGGCGGTAATTCTGGAGAGTTCAGTGACGCGATTATGAGGATTCCTGCGGGACTCAACTCAACCTTTGATACTGTAAATCGTAGTATTGAAACCGGTGGTTCGGTTGGAATTAAAACTCTGAATATTCAGAGAAGTGTGAACATTGGATTGGATGAAGGAGGGGCGCACTCGACTGGTTTACTACATGGAAGAATAGTTTACGACCGACTTTACGAAATTACCGACCCGGCAAATTCGCTTGATATTGTAGATGGAAAGGCTGGCTATTACGATAGGTGGGCTGGGCAAGGAAATGCTGCCTATGAGGATGCAGCGCAATACCTCATTTCTGAATTGCAAGGTTTTGGATTAGAAGTGAAAACTCATAGGTTTGAATTTACTGATATTTTCAATGTGCAAAATATCGAGGCGTACAATATCTGTGCCTACAAATGGGGCAGTTTAGAAATTAATGAATGGCTTGTTTTTGGTGCTCATTTCGATATCGCACCGCCAGCAAATGCGGTTCTTCTAGACCCTCATGTTACTGGCTCGAGGACTTATGGAACTAGAGTCGGTGCTTACGATAACACAGCGGGAACTTCCATGGTTCTAGAAACTGCAAGAGCCTTGGCTGATTTTGAGAGTCGGCGTACTATGGTATTCTGCCTTTGGTCTGGAGAAGAAGGTGGAAAGAGAGGATCGGATTACTGGACTGATTATTACGTCAAGGAAGACAACCCAGATGTTACCGTTACAAATTACATCAACCTCGACATGGCTGGTGTGAACTGGCCTGGTGGAGGAGGTGCGCCACATGGTGATCCTGACCCTCAAATTGACGAGGATGGGTACCCCAAGGATGAGGAGGTCTGGCCAATGAGAGTGTACATCGGGCCCGGGCCAAATCACGATAAATTAGACCAACCCGGAATGGTGGGACTTTCGAATTGGATTGGATCTGATGCTTTGGGGTTAGAGGAACAAATGGGCACACTAGTAGGAACTAACTATTCTGCAGATACATGGAAAACCAATGTCTGGCTTGATTCCGACCGGCCAGAAATTATCGTCTACGAAGACACAACCGCAAGGAGTGATCACGCCAGCTTCCAGGATAATCTAGGAACTGTGACTGTGGGTTTCGGTGGATTGGTGGATGGATACTGGTGCTATCATCAGACCTGCGACACCCTAGAAGAAATGGAAGAGTGGATGGATACAACCGGCAAGGATTACGGAGAAGACAACACTGGTGTTGCCAATCTTGTGAACAGTCTCGATATGATTACGTGGTGGGCTCTGATGACCTTCTTCCACTGTGATGAGAAGCCCGTATTGAACGCTATACCATGATGACCTAACTTAGGAGGCCATTGAGGTATTCCATATTGAACCAAATTAAACTAAGGCAAATAACTAGCCAGATATAGAAATAAACATTTGACCATGTTTTGATTTTCTTTCCATCAAGTGGGCCGAAAGGAAGCATGTTGAATGTCGCTAAGACCGCATTGCCCCACATCCAAGGACTTAGAATGGCGCTCAGATAATCTATATCTCCAGCCCCCAAAGAGATTGTTGCAAGCCCTATGATCCAAAGTGCTACATTGGTAACAGGCCCGGCAAGGGCTATTTTTCCAAACTGGCTTTTTGTTGTATGTCCCATCACCATTACTGCACCGGGTGCCATGAATACAATACCAAGAATTGCGGCCAAAACGACACCGAATCTAAGCCCAGCTGGTGAGGCTCTGAATTCGGCCCAACAACCATAATGACGAGCCATAATTTTGTGAGCTATTTCATGGAGAAGGAAGGCCGGGGCAAGAGCAAGAAAATAGACTATTCCTCCAATAACGAAAACTTTTGGAGCTGATAATGCACCAATTATCCCTCCAGTTGACATGAATGCTAAAGCGAGAGTGAATGCTAATGTAGCTTGAACTAAATGCTCTATTTCTATCTTAGAAAAATGCCAAATTGGGCCTTTGTGAATGTAGATTTGTTTGGGTTGTGGTTCTTCACCAAAAACTCGGAAAAATGGTTGTCCGCCTTGGTTATTGTTGGATAAAACAACTCTGACGTGTGGCTTTCGCCAATTGCCATCATCTCGCGCGCGACTATGACTTGGAGGAGTTCTAGTTCGCTCAAAGGGGTCATCCTCTAAGCGCGAGGCACGAGGGTCTCTCTCTGCTGCCATTATGCTTGCCTTGCTGCCGACTGGTTTGAAGTCTCGCGCTAATCAATCCTCATCCAGAAGCTCTCCAACTTCGGCAATGAGTTCGTCCCAAGTAGGAACATCTAGAGGTTCTTCGGTCTTGAATAATGAGAGAAATTCTGCTCTTTGTTCTGCTTCTGGGGGTTTTTTCGCCCAGGGGCTCTGGTTAGCGACATCGCGAATTAGTGACTTGTCTTCTTTCGCTCTTTGTTTCGCAAAGCGCGCCTCAATTTGTTCTTGTGTAATCACCTCTTCTTTGCCTTGATGAGAATCGATTAACTGTTGGTAAACTAACATTGAGTCGCCGTGAGTCGCATCATCAATGTGCTTTCCTGGTTCGGAAAGCATTGAAACAAATTCGCGGGCTAATCGGTGTGCTTTTGTTGTCGATGGCCCACTTGTTAGTTTGTCGCGAGCTCGCGCATGAGAACCAATACAAGCACGACAGCGTTCTGTTCCTGCCTCGTCCAAGGCGTCGCAAGTCAAACAGCATACTGCGAAGCCCATTTGCTCCATCGCGCGCCTTGGCAGTGACATACTCAATCAAGGGGTGAGAGCATTGCAGATGAATGCTCCCAAAGAAATAGGAGTTGAATGAAAAAATTATTCGATCTGAGGAGTGATTAGGATATTGGAATCATCGCGTGTGATGATTGGTGCTTCAAAGGTTGATGAAGAAGGAAGAACATGTACCGTGCATGCAGTTCCGCAAGCGGGAGCGAGGTAATCCTCTCCTGTATCCGTCAAAACAAATTTTAGGCCATGTCCTGCGGGTAAAAATGCATCAATTGCTTGGAATTCCATCATCATAGTAATTTGTTCTCCGGGGATGACGGTTTTGGGTTCAGAGCCCCCCTCATGATATCTCACATCCATGGTTGCGTGGCCTATTCTCATACCTGTCTCTGCATCCTGCATTTCCACAAATACCTGCCCGCCATCAAATGTAGGAACTGCTGAAAGATGGAATGTGGATAGGCCGGAAATATGCAAATCGAATTCCTCATTTATTGAGGGGCATTCGATGACTACTGATTGCCCCCCTCCGACTACTGGCGCTCCTCCTCCTGTGAAAGCGCCATCATTCCAACAGTCTGCTAAATCTACAGAGAGTCTCTCGCCGTCCTCGGGCGGCCATACAGTCTCTATCCTCCACTGCCCATCATTTCTCTGAATTTGGGCCATAAGATCTGGTTTAGGTCCTCTTTCTTGTAAATAATACTCAAACCACTCAAACAAATCTTGGCCCCAGTCCCACCTAGTCATATTGTGTAAGGCCTCGAATCCGTACCCTGGGTCTACTCCGTCGTGACTATTCACTTGGTCTGGATAATGATGGCCCCATTGGCCTAATATCCCTCTTACTTCGAATCCCGCATCGACGTAATCTTGGTACCAATTTACACCCAGCGGACCGCCGAAAACCTGGTGTGGATCTACATTCCAATCTTGCATTCCTTGGACCCAATAAATACTGCCATTCCAATTACTAAATGCCTTGTCAATATGACTGCGCTCGTCGTAATAGTTCTGCATGTAAGGATCCATCTCTCCGCCTACATAAGTCACCGGACCGGCGAATAATCCCTCTACAATATCAGGGCACACATTGTCTAAATCGTCCTCATTATAATCCACTGTGCTAGAAAAATAATTCATGTGCATAACTTGACTGCGTGCCTCCGCGCTACCATTCTTGTACAACAAAGGATGCAACGCAGTCGTCCCAGAAATTGGCACTATTGTCTTCAGATATTGACTCCCTATTGCTGCTGCTTCCCACTGAGTAGCGCCCTCATATGATTTACCGTAAAGACCCACGTTACCATTACTCCAATTTTGGGTACCAAGCCACTCAACTGCGTGATGAATGCCCCAACCTTCTCCCGCTCCTCGATAATCAAAACATCCACTAGAGAGTTCTGTGCCAAATACTGCGACTTGGGCAAAAGCATAGCCGTGTGGGATGAAATTATCGAAGATAAATTCACCACGGCCCCCACCCACAATATTGGTTGGTGTGGATTCGTCGCCTTGTTGACCATATGAAAAATAAGGACTGATTACTGCAATTACTGGTACTTGTTCGCCGTCGAGTGTGTTGTTTGGTAGCCAATAAGAAAGGTGAACTGTTGACTGACTGGGGCCAGTTTCCCAGACTTCGCTTGTATCTACTTCTATGTATGCTTCCTGAACCTCTAGAGCATGATATGGCCCGTTTTCTAGAGTAAAAGAATGGGAATGTTCCATCCCCCATTCCAAAGTGTGGCGATCCCAAATTGAGGGATAAGTTACTTCATCTACAGTACTATTTGCTGAGGATTCGCCCCAAGAAAGACAACCTGATAGGCTCATAGTAAGCAGAAACAATACTACCACCCCCACACCAAGGCGCCCCCTCATGATAAGATGCGGAGAGTTCTCTGTCGAAAACCTGTGGATTCAAAGAGGACTGGCTTCTCGCCTGATTATGGATTCAGAAACTGTGTATCAAAGACGGTGGGCTATACTTGGTGTAATGAGTCTGAGTCTTGTTATTGTGATGCTCAACAATGTGACTCTAAACGTCGCATTACCTGAATTATCTAAGGACCTTCAAGCGGACAATACAGAACTTCAATGGATAATGGACGCTTATGCACTAATCTTCGGAGGAACACTCCTTGTAATGGGAGCTATTGGAGATAGATTTGGAAGAAAAGGGGCTTTACAACTTGGATTGATTATGGTAGCCGGAGCATCTGCACTTACTGCGTTGTATGCCGACTCATCTAACGATGTGATTGTTGCGAGGGCTGTTATGGGCCTTGGGGCTGCTTTAGTGATGCCAGCAACTCTCTCTGTAGTCGTAGTTGTATTTCCCCCAGAAGAAAGGGGGAAGGCCGTTGGGATTTGGGCGGCGATGGCCGGTGTTGGAGCCCCAATTGGTTTGATAGTAGGGGGATGGGCTGTTGAGAACTATGATTGGCAGATGGTTTTCTGGATTAATGTACCAATTATTATCATCGCACTATTACTAGGTTTGATACTTGTACCGAAAACTAAGGATGAAAAAGAGCGCCCCCTCGATCCAATTGGTGCATTCATTTCTGTAGCGGCTCTCGGTTCTATTCTGTATGCTATTATCGAAGGTCCAAGCGTTGGGTGGACTTCTTCTGAAATTCTAGGAATTGGTGCGCTAGGTGTCATTTTATCTGCTATATTCGTAAGTTGGGAACGTCGAGTGGAGTTCCCTATGTTGCCTCTTGATTTCTTCAAAAATAGGGGTTTCACAATGGGCTTAGTGGCGTTAATGCTCACTTTCTATGTGATGTTTTCATTCATGTTCACGCAGATGTTGCACTTCCAATTAGTAAGAGAGCACACTGCTCTGGAAGCCGCTTTGAGATTCTTGCCTCTGCCTTTCGGTTTGATGCCCGCGGCAGCAAATTCTGATCGCCTTGTAGAGAAATTTGGCAGCAATAATGTCGTAGCGACTGGTCTCACATTAGTTACTATTGGGATGTTGATTTTCACTACTGTAACCATCGATACGGATTACACTAAACTTGCACTAATATTCTTCCTATTAGGACTCGGAATGGGGCTCACCATGGCACCAGCTACTACCTTAGTTATGGATTCAATTCCGGCAGATAAAGCAGGAGTTGGTAGTGCTACTAATGACACCAGCAGAGAAATTGGAGGGGCTCTTGGAATAGCCATAGGAGGCAGTGTGTTGAATGAATACTATCGGAGAAATCTGATTATCCCTGAAGGTTTGGAGGCACAATCTGCAATTTTGACGGAATCGTTTCCTGCGGCTATACAAATCGGGCTGGAAATGGGTAACGTGGAGTTAGTTAAGAATGCTCAATTGGCATTTGTAGAGGGAATGGTCGCTTCAGTCTATGTGGCTGCTGCAATTGCTTTCATCGCAGCCATCCTCGTAAAGCGATTTATGCCTAAACGTGCAATCTACGAACACGATTGACATCAACCTTTCAGAAAGGTCAAATTTTCTTTTGCCGCTTGGGTTTTGGGATATCGGGGAACCAAGTATCTACGCCATTCCAGTCAACAGGAATCTGCAAGTCGGAAATAACTAGTTTGCTGCTAATTCTAGCACTCTCAAATATAGTGGGGAGGCCGCTTCCGGGATGGGTTCCACCCCCAACTAAGTTGAGTCCGTT
>Ga0206683_10003097_pt1 | contig 11098 bp, 10 predicted proteins | sample M280m12015metaG_FD_155483 | JGI IMG/M metagenome (GOLD analysis project Ga0206683, IMG submission 155483) | Ammonia-oxidizing marine archaeal communities from Monterey Bay, California, United States - M2 80m 12015 | ecosystem: Environmental > Aquatic > Marine > Intertidal zone | place: USA...
AATATGTGTTAGTTCCATCTGTTACGGGATAGGAATCTAATTCTTTTCCAAACATGTTATACAAGAAATAAGGATAAAGTGTCTGCATTCTTTCGTTAACATCTTTGTATCTCATAATGTGAAGTGACTCTCCAGGATATGAGAGAATAAAGTTTGGTTCAAATATCCATGATAGTGGTGGGGCTACATCAACTCCTCCTGTTCCTTCATATTTTGCACCGTTAAGTTCTGCACTTACATCACGATTTACAGGATATCCAGACCAGGTATCGTCAAGTAATCCACCTTCACCATAGTAAATTGCTCTTTGTTGGAACAATTCAGAACTATCAACAATCTTTCCTTCAGTTGCTTCTAGTGTAAGAAATCCATCAGGTACGTGAGTGTATACTAGATGCTCGTTATACCATTGATTTTCAAGACTGACAGATGAAGGAAGAATTGGTTTCATTGATGCAGTCCAGTAAAGTTTATCGTCAAATCTCAAAATATCATTATCTTCAAAGTCTACATAAGGAATAAGACCAATTTCTGGTTTTAGTTTTGCAAATGCAGCGTTCCAGTCCCACACACGAATTTTACTTAGTACATCTTCATTATCATCAATGTAAGAATCAATTAAATTTGGATTAACAGATGTGATTTGTACTTCGTGAGTGTTTTCATTAATCAGATCAAGTTCTGCAAGATGACGATTGACGCCTATTTGTTGTGCCGTATATGGTCCAAGATATTCTATCTTTTTTGCGTCTGCAACACTATTGTTTACACCCATTGCGACTCCCACTATAAGAGCAATAGCAATGATTGCTGCAACTCGAATGTATACATCACGCTTGAACATATGTGTTAGGACACGTGCACGCATTCTATCAAATATTGAAAATGCAATTAATGCAAATCCCACAACAAAAGTTCCACCAATTGCATATCTCGTGTTATAGTCAATAGTATCTGTGAAAAACATGTTAAAGGCAGCCCAAATTATTCCTATTCCAATTACAGCCTCAATTGTTGCCATGTAATTTAGATATCTTGGTTTTCCTTCCTTTGTATCATGTAAGTAAAGTGTTACAACTTTGATTACGTAATGAATTCCTACAAAGAGGATTAAACGAAGTCCAATTGCAGCAATAATTGGCGGTATTACAATAAGAAGTGAAGGAATCATCGGAGTAACATTGTCCATTGCAAATGCTGGATCATTTGGTGGAGTTACAAAGGGAAGTGAAAATAATGTGGTAATGTTTTCAACTCCCAGATCATTTCCTTCTACCATATACAATAAACCAAATCCAAACATGAGATTTGCAAAGAAAGCACCAAAGAGAAGAATTTTTGTTATTTGCCAGATTGCAAATTGTACTCCAGATAATCTGAATTCTGAAAAGTTTGGAACTGTTTGCTGAACCTGATCTTGTGGACCACGATTCATCATGTTAATTACGCTGGTTATGGCAAACCAGAAAATTGATGATCTGTTTATTATGTTGACTCGAAGTAATGCAATACTTGCAAGAGTGACTCCACCTATCAGTGCAAACATTAGTGGTTTTGTAAAAACGTCAGCAAATTCTGTTACATTCATTGACAAAACTACTGCTTGATTTCCTGCCAATGCAAAGATAACAACTGCAATTAATGCAATAATACCAATTTTGATAAATTTGCCAGCATCTGGTGGGGATTGACTGCTGTCTTCGTTTTTAGCACTGTACAAGTTGAATAAACTCGATTTTCATTTAATTAATACCTTATTGGTAGAATTCCAAAAAATGTATAATTACACGCTTGATGCTATACCTTTACACATCATATAGACAGCTGCAAACTTTGGAACAGATACTTGTTCATTATTAAATGGTCCAAACTTTTTCTTTTTTAATGAAAACTCGATCGGACAATTCGCTGCAACCTCTATTTGCTCATCATCAATAAAACAAGCATCAACATAAGGATCAAATTTTTTCAAATCCTCTACGAAAATTTTCGTAAGACCACTTTTACTATTAATTGATCCTGGCAATCTAAAAATTCGGTGTATGTCTTGTGTGACATTTGGATCAATCTTTATTCCAATTGAATCTCTATAATCTTCCAATCTTTTTTGAAATAATGCATAACCACCAGAGATTATTTCTTGAGAAATTTTTGGACGATTTGATTTTGTTCCATACAAATGCTTTGCAAGTCTTCCACCCCAACCACCATCCTCAAATTTTGGAAGAGATGATTTGTTCATGTTAAATTTTCTAAATCCAAATGTTTCAGGTATACTTCCACGAAACATAATGTAATCAGCAATTTCAGCTCTTTCCTTTGATCCTACATTTTCATATTCAGATTTTGGTGCATAGATATGAAATCCCTCATTTCCAGAAAAAAAGATCTTAATGCTTTGTTGATCAATTCCTAAATCATCTGTGAGAATTTGATTTAATTTTACTACCTCATCTTTTGTAGATTTTATACAATCATTACAGGTAAGTGTTGTAAAGGAAAGTTTTGTTGATTTACAGTTTGGACATGATTCATTCAATGAAAAAATTTCATTACACTCAGAGCATTTGATTAGCGTATTGTCTTTTGGATGTTCTTTTCTTAGATCTTTTGCATCAATATCAAATATTAGTTCTGCATCGTGCCAGTCTTTTTCAGCCATTGGCAAATTAGGAAATGTATAACGTGCATTAGAACAATAAACATCAGAAGGTTTGTTTTGCATTAAAAGTAAATGAAGTTCTTTATCAGATTTGAGCGATATGTGTCTATTCATTCCACCATTAAATTTTTGATATCCAAATTCTCTTTGGTTAGGAGTATCTGGAACATGTAAAAGATCAAAATGTTCAAAATAAAATTTTTTGAATGTATCTTCAAGGAATGTAACATCTTTTGCATTCATACTCTTTTTCTCCCAAATTGAAGAGGGTTGATTATTGTATCACATGCAGGAACAGGAAAACAGAGATTTTGGCTCTTTACCTTTTCACATGAGGGACATTTGTATTCTGTAGTTCCAGATATTCCAGAGAGTTGATTTAACTGATAAATTGTAACTTTTGGATTATAGTCAGGTGCATTTTTGAATAGTGGTGCAATTTGTTCTACAGTTTGTCCCTTGTTTAACAGAAAAGTTGCAAGCATGAATCTTCCAGAGTGAGGTAAATTTTCACCCTTTTCTAAAACTTCTATTGCATGTTTTATACAAGGAGGAAACTCTTTCGACTCTACTGTTTTTACCTCGAATTTTTTTGCAAGTTGTTTTAGTTTATCAACATAAGTCTCAAAACCTATTATCATTTCAGGAGATGACGAAGAATTAATTTTTGTATAGATGTGTCTATCTAATTCTTTTCGTACCAATCTGACGGTTTCATGTGGCGTTAGGTGAACTTTTCCATTTACAACCTTTCTGTTAATTAACTTCCATTCTCTTTCATGAAAATTAATAGAATGTTTAAGATAGTCACTCACAAGAATTGTGAATTCATCATCAATTTTCTCTACAGTTACAGAAAATAATTCTTGGAGTATTTGTAAAGAAAGTTTAGCTTTTGTAACATCTTGATGATTCATCAAGTCTTTTTCTAGAAATTTTTCTGCACGACGTGCTTCTGCTAGAGAAAATCTTCGAATTAACGTATTCATGCCAGAGAGTTTTAGCAAAATAACTGCGATTAGAAATGAAAATATCTCTAAAGGTAATGCAGAGTTATTAGATGCAGGATCAGATTTGAAAATTTTCCCTTCTGATGCAGTGATAATTCTTTCAAAGGCATTATCAACAATTTTTTTTAGATCGGGATCAGTTCCAAATTGATTTGGTGAAAATCCTTTATCACTGAGATATTTTCCTGCTTCTGCTAAAAATGGATATTTTAGAATCTCATCATTTCCAAGATTAACCATAATTATAATGCACCAACTTAGTTTAAAAATTACAATTATAAAATTGATATTTTTGTTAGATCCCTAGTTTAAATTATAACAAATTTTAGGTAAAGTATGCAGATTGGTGTGCATATATCCAAATCTGGAACTCTAGATAGTTGGGTTGATAACGCAATTGAAAGAGAATGTTCAGCATTTCAGGTTTTTACTAGGAGTCCAAGAAGCTGGTTTGCAAAAGAGTTGGATTCAGATGAAGCAAAAAAGTTTAGAGAAAAGCTTGAAGAGTCAGATATCGATAGAATGGCAACATGTGCACACATGCCATACTTACCAAATCTTTCGACACCAGAAGATGAAGGGTATGAAAAATCAATAAAATCAATGATTGAGGAAGTTAGAAGATGTGATGAATTAGGAATTCCATATCTTGTTACACATCTTGGTAGTCACAAAGGTTCAGGAGAAGAAAATGGAATTAAGAGACTTACCAATGCACTAAATGAAGTTGCAAAGATAAAAGCAGATGTAATGATTTTGCTTGAAAATACAGCTGGACAAAAAAATTCTGTTGGTTCAGATTTTAAACAACTTGCAGAAATTTTTTCTAAATGTAAACCTGCAAAGAGATTTGGAATTTGTTTAGATACATGTCATGCATTTGTTGCAGGATATGATTTGAGAACAAAAGATGCTGCAAAGAAAACAATGAAAGAGTTTGGTGATGTAATTGGATTTGAAAATTTGAAAATTCTACATCTTAATGATTCTAAAGGAGAATTAAATTCCAATTTGGATAGACATAATCACATAGGATTAGGAGAGATTGGTAATGAAGGGTTGTCAGAAGTTGTTAAAACTATGAATAAAAACAAGATTCCAATTGTGTTAGAAACACCAATTGACGATACAAGGGATGATTTTGAGAATATTAGAAAGGCAAAAGCACTTGCATGAGTAATTACGCATTTATTCCATGATTGTTTTAGAGTTGTAGTATGAATTACGAAAGTGTCATGAAACTTGCACTCGAAAGAGCATTTTATTTTCCAAGTTGCGAGGTTTATGGAGATGCTCAAGCAGGTTTTTGGGAATATGGCCCAACAGGGGTTAGTATAAAAAATAAGTTTCTTGAATTGTGGAGAAGAGAATTAGTAAGAAGAGATAGAATGCTTGAGATTGATGGTTCACAAATAATGTCAAAATCAGTGTTTGAAGCATCAGGTCATCTCGGAAATTTTGCAGATCCAATCATAAAATGTAAAAAATGTGGATTAACATTTAGAGCTGATAAATTAATTTCAGAAATTTCAAATGTAGAAATTCCTGAAAGTGCTGATTTAGATGATTTTGATAAAATAATTCAAGAAAAAAATATTGTTTGTACAAAATGTAAAGGAGAATTTGATTCTGCAAAAAAATTCAACATGATGTTTAGAGTAGGAATTGGTCCGGAGGATGAAGAAGCATATCTTAGACCAGAAACATGTCAATCAATATTTGTGGATTTTCCAAGATTATTCAAAACTATGCGTGGAAAACTTCCACTAGGAATAGCACAGGTAGGAAAAAGTTTCAGAAATGAGATCGCTCCAAGACAAAGTCTTTTGCGATTAAGAGAGTTTTATCAAGCAGAAATTGAGGTTTTTTGTAATCCAGGGAAATTAAATGAGTTAGAAAAATTCTCAGAGATTGAAAATACTACACTACGAATTCAAATTTCAGATGAAATTCAAGTGATGACTTGTAAAGATGCAGTAGACAAAGGAGTGATTCCAAACAAGTTTGTTGCATATTACCTTGGATTATTAACAGAGTTTTATGGAAAAACAGGAATTGACATTGAGAAAAGTAGATTCAGAAAACTTGGAGAAAAAGAGAAAGCATTCTACGCAGATGTTGCATTTGATTTTGAAGTAAACACAACAATTGGATGGTTAGAACTTGTAGCATGTAATTATAGATCTGATTATGATTTATCAAGTCATGCAAAGAAGAGTAAAGAAAAATTTGAGGTCATGGATAATGATGAGAAAGTTTTACCACATGTATTTGAAATTTCAATGGGTATTGATAGAAGTCTTTACACAATTTTAGAACATTCACTAAGAGAAGATAAAGAAAATGAAAGAATGGTTTTATCAATTAAACCATATTTGGCTCCAACTCATGTAGGAGTATTATCATTAGTGAAAAAAGATGGACTTGCAGAAAAAACGGATGAGATTTATCGTTTAATTAGAACAAAATTTGATTCATTTTTAGATCATTCAGGTGCAATTGGACGAAGATATAGAAGATTGGATGAGATTGGAGCTCCATTTGCAATAACTGTAGACCATCAAACAAAAGAAGACAATACAGTAACCATTCGTAGAAGAGATGATATGGCCCAAAATCGTGTTAATATTTCAGAATTAGAGTCAATTCTTGCAAAAGAGACAGCATATCCATAAGATATTTCTTCTAAGAAAAAGGTGAAGTTTTATGAAACTAGCTATTGTAATTCCAACTTACAATGAAGCAGAAACTATTCCAAGTCTAATCAAAGAGTTATTTGAAAAAATAAAACAGTTAGTTGAAAAATTAGATGTTTTAATAATTGATGATTCCTCTCCAGATGGAACTGCAGATATTGTTAGAAAATTAGGTGAGAAATATGAAAAGATTACAGTAATTCAAAGACCAAAAAAAATGGGACTGGGGGCAGCATACAAAGAAGGATTTAGACATATTTTGGAGAAATTTGATTCAGAATTAATTGTTCAAATGGATGCGGATCATTCACATCAACCTAAAGAGATTCCAAACATGTTAGAGAAAATTAAGAATTTTGATTTTGTTGTTGCAAGTAGACATGTAGAAGGATCAGATGTCATAGGATGGGGAATTGGAAGAAAAACAACACATTCTATTGCAGGAGCAATTGCAAGTGCATGTGCAAAAATAGAGATAAAAGATTCAACTAGTGGTTTTAGAATGTTTAAGAAAAAAACACTTGAAAAAATTGATTTTAGAAAGATAAGATCAGATGGTTTTGCGTTTCAAATAGAGGTTTTACATCAGTTAAAACAGTTAGGTATGAAGGGATTAGAAGTACCAACTATTTTTATGAATAGGACTGAAGGTAACTCAAAAATGGGAAGTTCAGAAATGATACAATTTATTATAATGTGCATTAGTTACATTGGAAGAAAATAAAAAGAAGAAGGCTAACTACTCAAAAGTTGAAGTCGAGGTTTTTTGTTGATATTCTTGAGTTGGAAGCTCCAGTGAAGGTACTGATGGAAACTTGTCACCGATTTGTTGCTCTGCAACTGCGGATGCTTCTTGAAGAATTTTATTGGTTTCTTCACTAGATGCATCTGATTCCATGTTAAATGAATCACCGGCAATAGAGTCGACCATAAGTCCGTTTAATGTCTGGGTCATTGCGTTCAATTCTGAATCTGCTTCTGGCATGAATTTGCCTAATGATGATTGTAGGCTCTTCATTGTACCCATTGCAGGTCCAATTGCAACCATTGCATCACCTAGGTCATGAATTGTTGAAAGTCTTAACTGAACTTGTTCCAAGGACATTCTTGCACCGCCAAGCATTTTCTTTACTTTTCTAACTTCTGCTAGTTCGTTTGATAAAACAGTGCTTGCACTTTTATCATGATTTTGAACTGCTGTGACTACACGTTGGAATAATTGTTGATCTCGTTGTTCGAGTTTTCCCAACATAGCATCCATCTTAGAAGTTTGTGTCTGTAATTTGTTAACAGCGTTCTGAATTCTTGGTTTCAATGCTCCTTGAGGTTTCAAGGTATCAGAAATCTTAGAAGACATACTTGATGTTTCTTGACGTGCCCATGCTTTATGGAATGATGGCATGTGTAGTCTCGAAAAAATTGCTCTTAATTAGAAGTGTGGAATAAGATCAACACTAGACTAAATTTAGCTAACCAATTATACATGAATGAAGATGAAAATTGTTGTTTTTGACTCAGGATTAGGTTCTTTATCGATAATTAAAGCGATTCAAAAAAAGACAAAATCAGATATCATCTATTTGGCAGATAAAAAGAATTTTCCATATGGAAAAAAAACAAGATCACAATTATATAAAATCATCACAGACACAATTAAAAAAATTTCAGAAAAATTTGATCCAGATGTAATAGTACTTGCATCAAATACACCATCATTGCTTTTTAGAAAAAAACTACCAAAAAACGTAATTACCATTTTACCCCCACTTGAAAAAATTCAGAAACCAGGTAACGTTGCAATACTTGCAACAGAGATTGTTGTAAAAAGTAAAGAATTGGATAATTATATATCAGAATTTAATAATTTGAAAGATGTTCTAGCAATAAATTGCTCAGAGTTAGTCGAATTAGTAGAAAGTGGAAAATTTCTAACTCATGAAAGAGATTGTGTTAAAACCATACTAAAAGTACTAAAAGATGAGTTTAAAGAAAATAAAATAAAGATCGCTACACTTTCTAGTACTCATCTTCCATTTCTTTTACCATTTTTGAAGAAGTATTTCAGAGAAGTAGAATTTTTAGATCCAGCTGATGATGTGGCATTTAAAATTTCTAAACTAAAAGGATTAGAATCTACAAGAAATTCATTATCTATCTATACAACAAAGAGCCCAAAAGCCCTACAAAGAAATCTCAAAAGTATAGGAATTTCTAACAAAGTAAATCTTTTTTCTTAGATTTCTTTGCTTGCCTAAAACCATGTGAGAAGGTTTTATCATATAATTTTGAATATTCATATGATTTTGGTTTTATTACATCACCAATTATGATAATTGCAGTCATTGTAATTCTTTCAGCCTTTACTTTTTTTGCTATATCTTCAAGTGTTCCAAGAATTATTTTTTGATCTTTTCTACTTGCTTTGTAAACTACTGCAACAGGCGTAGTCTTTTTGTATCCACCTTCAATTGCTTCTTTTGTAATTTTATTTAATAGATGAACACTAAGATAAAAAATTAAAGTTGCTTGATGTTTTGCAAGTTCAGAAATTTTTTCACGTTTTGGGACTTTAGTTCTTGATTCTGCACGTGTAATAATCATTGTTTGTGTAATTCCAGGTAAAGTTAATTGTGTTCCAAGTGCAGCTGCAGATGCTAAAAATGATGTAACTCCAGGAATTACAATTGATTCTATTCCTTCTTTTTCTAAATTATCAATCTGCTCTCTAATTGCACCATAAATTGCTGGATCACCATCATGCAATCTAACTACAGTTTTTCCTTTTTTTGAATTTTTTAAAAGTAAATCAAGGATTTCTTCACGAACAAGTTTCGCTGCATCGTGTTTTTTTCCTTTTTTATTATATTTCAAAATCTCAGGAGGAATCAATGAGCCTGAATAAACTATGACATCTGCTTTCTGAACCAGTTTTTTTGCCTTTATTGTGATTAAATCAGGGTCTCCTGGACCACAGCCAACAAAATATACCTTAGACACGTTTTATCACCAAAATTGAAAAGTACTTTGTAGTAAGAGTGTCATCATTTACATCACCTAGTCTTAATTTTCTGATAATTTCTTTGTCTGTTCCTAAATCTTGACCAATTGCAAATATAGAATCATCAGGGAACCCAGACTCTCTGACTAATTCAATCACTTGATCAAAATAACGACCATCTTTAAGAAATACTAGTACTTCAGAATGTTTTGCAATCTCTTTGACAGAACTCAGATCATAACATGATGGAATAATTGCAACTTTTTCTGCACCTTCTGCTATACTTATTCCAACTTTAGATGCAAATGTGAACATCGATACAATACCAGGTATTACAGTAATTTTCATTTCAGGATGGTTTTGACTAATTTCTCGGTGCATGTAGATCCATGTACTGTAAAGATATGGATCACCAACTGTCAGATAAACAACATTTTTTCCTGACAAAACTTTTTCTGCCATAATTTTTGAGTTTACTTTCCAGTGGGATTCAAGAACATCTTTATCTTTAGTCATTGGAAAAATTAATTTTACAATTTCTTGATTTTTTGATTTATCAATTAATGAATCAACAACTGATAAAGCAATACTAGGTCTGTCTTCTGCTGATGCAGGACACATTATGGTATCAGCATTTTGAATTGCTTTTACTGCTTTTACAGTAAGTAAATCAGGATCGCCAGGACCGACACCAATTCCTGTTAATTGAGACATAAGAGACATAAAATTATGCCTAATTAAAAAGTTAGATTATTTTTTTGTTGCAGATATGACAGTTACTGGATTTCGTGCAAGCATCATAGTGCCTGTTTTTGTCTTTCTACTTTTTCCAATTGTAATTTGTGTAATATCAATTGATTCAAAATCTAATTTTTCAATTGTTTGTAATACAGAATAAAGTGTTTCAATTAGTATAACACCTATTACAATTCTTCCACCAGATTTTATCTTCTCCTGACATAATTCGACTATATCTTTTGTATCACCACCTGTTCCACCAATGAAGATAGTATCTGCTTGAGGAAGGTCAGAAATCTTCTCTATTGCATTTCCTTCAATTAATGTATAATTTGTGATTCCAAATTTTTTTAGATTTTTTTCTGTCAATTCAATTGCATTAGGATCAATATCAACACCAATTACTTTGCCTGACTCTTCAACTTGAATTGCAGCCTCTATTGTTACAGAACCACTACCACACCCAATATCTAAAACAGTTTGTCCTGCAGAAAGTCTACCTTTACTAATTTGTATAGCACGAATCTCTTCTTTAGTAATTGGTACAGATTCAGCTCTTTCAAATTCTTCATCTGGAATTCCAGGAGTTTTTGATTTCCACATTTTGTAATTATATACCAGGAATCACTGATTGACTGGTGCCAGTGTTAACAACAGTGTAAGTAAATATCCAAAAGAACAGATACATGAAAACGAAACTACCAATCCCTGTTGTGATGTATTTTTTCTTTTTTGCAATTCTAATTCTCCAAGATTTGGCAATTATGTAAGTGGCAATAAACAATGCTATCATAAAACCAATTGATGTCCAACGTTTTTCTTCGACATCGGCAATATCTTCAAATGCAAATGTGGCTATTACACCACCAGCGATTGCAACAACAATTCTTAACCAAAATAGTCTATCTGTAAGTTTTTTTGTTGCAGATTTATCTAAAGGATCATCAGCAGGGTCTGGTTTTGATTCAGATTGAGTTTCTTCAGTAGGTTCTTT
>Ga0206683_10003108_pt1 | contig 11083 bp, 13 predicted proteins | sample M280m12015metaG_FD_155483 | JGI IMG/M metagenome (GOLD analysis project Ga0206683, IMG submission 155483) | Ammonia-oxidizing marine archaeal communities from Monterey Bay, California, United States - M2 80m 12015 | ecosystem: Environmental > Aquatic > Marine > Intertidal zone | place: USA...
CTGGGTCTCCATCAAGACCAGGATGTTGGCTATTCCTGGAGTAATCGCGACAACGTCATCGGTAAGTATGAAATCTCCACCCGCAACACGATCAGCACGACAATGCACTTGATCGACTCAGAAGGCGGAGAAATGCACTTCCCCTATGCCAATCTGAACATCAAGGCCCAGGAAGGGGACATTCTCATCTTCCCGGCCAACTATCTTGCCGCTCATGAAATTACGCCAGTGGAAGAGGGCAGCCGACGAATGTCGTACCTAGCTTGGTACGGACAGGGTTCAGAGCTTCCATTGGTACAACCCAACGGTCCTTTGGACATTGTTGAACCCAGACCAGGCGTGGTAGACCCGTTTATGTGGTGCCCCAATATCGAAAAAGACTTCATAGACCTATCAGGCTGGACTGACGACGAAATGAAGATGGAATACCCAGCATGGCGAAGGCAGTCTGTTCCCCAATACTCAATTAGCAAGCCAAAAGACTGAGATGTGGGCTGACCACCTGGGCGGAGGTGTAGTCAAATTCCACGACACCATCGATGTTGACGATGGAATTGTCAGCCACCTAGCAGACATGGCTGACGAGGCCCTTGTCGAAATGTACGACATGGACCCCAAGGGTAGATTCGGTATCAACCAAAGCGGGCATGTCATTCCCGCAGAACATATTGCCGCTATGCCTATTCGGATAAACCAACCGTTAGATTCAGATTTTTTTGATCGTTGCGACAAGGCCATTTACAAGAACCTTGTAACCTATTGCACCTTCTACCCGGATGCCATGCCATCGTGTTGGTGGGAAGCTGGAGGCCACGTTGCCGTATATCGAACTGGAGCCCTACTTGGGATGCACGGCGACAACGACGTGAACTACAGCTATGGAGATCACCCCAAAGATCAAACCGCCCTATTCAACGCCGTATCGTCAACACTGGTGCTGGGAACTGGTTTCAATGGGGGGAACTTGAAGTTCGAGCACTTGAAGCTCGAAGTTCGAATAGGTCCAGGTGACCACGTCCTATTCCCAAGCAACTATATGGGGGCTCACGAAATCACACCGGTGACGGAGGGCACCCGGTATTCATACATCTCGACATTTGGACAGGGAACTTCAGCCCCCGACAGAGGAATTGTGATTCAACCAGAACGCAAACCAGGGCTACAGGGACGAGCATGGCTACCAAATCTCCAGAAAGATGTGATGGCGGAGTTGGAACCAGACCATCGTCTTACACGACGAGTTGTCGACCATGAATGAAATTAAAACCCAGACAAACTTCCTAAGTGTTGAGGAATGTGAATGGTTCATTCGTTTCTTCGAAGGGAATAGAACGAGGGTAGAAAGAGAAAATGAAGGACCTCAGGCTTATCAGGTATTAGATCTATATGAACACTATCGGTCCTACGAAGTGAAGTATCTCCTTGGCCAGCTAATCCGATTTTGCCCGATCCCTAACTCTTTTGTCGAGTATTTCCAAGTAGTTAAACGCACCAAAGGCAACGAACTACCCGAACACATCGATTTCGATGACACCGCGTATAGCGGAGTGGTCTACCTCAATGACGACTTTGAGGAGGGGGGAACTTTCATAGGGTCGGAATCAGAACAAACAGTGATTCAACCTGAACGTGGGAAGATTCTCGGATTTCCGGGATCTCAACTTTCACATGGGGTATTACCGACTACCAAAGGTGTTCGGTATGTCATTACCTGTTGGTGGAAAACCAATGAATGGGTTGTCGAGGATGTGATTGCGGCGTCTAAACGACGGCATCAGTTGCTTGACCGCCCGCTGTTTCAGGAATCGGGGAGGAAAAATCCTGATTTCCCGTATGCGGATTGATGAGGTTGGAGAACCAAATCTGTCCTGTCCCTTGCCCTCCCGGTGGAGTGCCCTGTCCATAGAACTCGATATATGAGATTCTTTCGCCTTCCCTAACGGAGGTCACAGCATGGGCTCCGATGTAGTTCGAGGGATAAAACACCACAGTGCCAGGAACCGGAGGAATAGCTGCTCCGTCCAGAGCAAATTTTAGAAATCCGCCTTCTTCGCAACCCTGCAGAATTAATGACCCGGTGATTTCATTGAAAACCGGTGCCTCGCTAAGGGGAATTTCCCCAGGCGTGTACTCGATTTCACGATCCTGGTGGCTCCCCATGCTCTGGCCGTTTTTATAGGTGGCGATCTGACCGTCCGTGCGCCACCAAATGGAACGAGCAACGGAAGGGTATTCCTGGACATACTTGACCAAACAGTCGTACATGACTGCCCTGATCTGATCATGGAAAGTTGTATCTTCACCATCTGGAGTGAGGTTTAGAAAGCGAGTAGGCGATCCTGCGTATTGCTCAGGGGTAAATGTGTAACCACCCCTGTTGACATAGTTGCCGTCTTCGTTGAGAGTGAAGTCTTCTGGTTCGCACTCTCGGCGCAGCTCCATCCAGGCAGTCAAGGCGTCTGGGTCGATTTCTAAAGCATCCGGGAATTCGACCAACCCACCGTTATGGACTACATACTCAACCATTTTTGACCCCAATCTGATGGTGGGTTGTCAGCATTATCTTCCTTGAACTCTCTTGCGCGCACTCCATCTGGCAAGATTATAGGCGCACATGAGGTTTCAGGATCATCTTCGAAGTAATTTCCGATCGTTCCCGCGTCTTTTCCGCTTAACCATAGGAAACGTCTAAGGTCACCATGTTCGTGAGTTAGCGGATAACCATAAATCCCACATTCAACATAGCTTTCTAAAGCATCTGTTCGTTTCCACCAGTCCTCGTAGTGTTCTGGGTGGACCCAATTGGCATCAACAAAGATGCCTTTGAAATTGCGTTCGACAAGCTTGTCTACAAGAGGAAATCTGAGAGCCCTCGGGTAACGGCCATCGGCAGTTACCATCGTTTGTAACTCTTCGCTCCAGTCCGCCATTTCTCCTTCTATCGAAGCGAGACAGATAGAGATAATGGCGTCGGCCTCGTCGGCCATTTTCTCAATGGTACCGACTTCTCGTGTTCCAACTCTGACAGCTCTTGACCGGGTTACTTCTGAGCGTCCATCACAGGCGGAGATTACGTCGTGGCCTCCACGAATCAGGGCGTCTGCCATCGTGTATCCCATTGTTCCGATATGGAGAATCCCAATTGTGCTCATCCGGCAACACCGTCTGCTCCCCGAGAAGCTCCTCCACCAAGAGGGACATCGCCAGGTTGCCTCCCTGACCTAAGGTGTTTGGGGTATTCCCCTATCATGCCGAAAGCGACATCGAGTATTCTGTCTCCCTCTGCAAATCCACCCTTGACTGAATGGGCTGTGACAACCAAGTCCGCAAAAATGTAGTCACCCTTCGTCCATTCCCACCACGCCTGATTATCCGGATCGAGTATTAGTTCTGTGACTGCGGCGTCAGCAACTGTTCTTTGTTCCTCGAACTCTGACAGCACCACAAACTCGAATTGAGGCATGTACCTAAGTGTTAATTCGTTAGTGAGTGGATGTGGAATAGCTGCTTTTCGAACCGGGGTTTCAATGATTCCGGATCCCAATCTGAATGCCTGAGTTGGCTGTTGTGAAATCATTGTTTCGCCTGCAGCCATTTTCTTGCGAATTTCGATAATTCCAGCGAAGTCTTGTCGCGCATTGAGAAATGTCATGAAGGAGAGGTCGTTGTAGAAGTCCTGATGCTCCTGATCCAGTTTCGAATAGACGTTCATCATGTTGACAAACCCGGTGTTCCCATGACCTTTGGGGCAATCAAGTTTTGTCATATTCCACCCGACGGCATCCGGTGGATATGGATCATCGAGATTTTCCAAATGCCAGGGAACCAACTGATCTCTAGGCCCGGCTAAATCGACATGTTGCTCTATGGCAAATTTGTGAGTTTCGTCATGGTGGCCGTAGTAACCGTATCCGAAAGCTTCCCGAACCTGAGCGTTCTGTTCTTCCGAAAGATGCAGTTCAGGAAAGATGAGAAGTTTTGATTCTCTGAATAGCTTTACGAAGTGGTCGGGATCATCTATGAGATCTTCGAAAGAAGCGTCTTCTATGATGAGAGGGTAAGTCATGGGGTTGCCCATAGGTCGTCGCTCGTCACGCCTTGACGCATCTCTCGTTGTATCGGGATGCCTGTGGGCTCATACGGATAAAGATTACCAGCTATGGACACCCGGTCTCTATCTGGAAACTGCCTAGTTGTCATGTGCTGGTAGTACGCCCCAAAGATGACCATCAAGCCAGGGCGAAGTGAAATGCTTTCAAGCTTTTCGAGACGATTGCAATACATGATGTGCATGACCATGTCGGCATCATCTTCTTGGCCAAGGGGGTAATAGCAGAAGGAATAGTGTTCCTCTGGATTCAGCCAGGTATTTGACCAGTGGGAATGGGCCATGACCGACTGTCCAGGTCCTGTGTACACGCCCCAAATGGCATCTATGTAATACGGTCGACCCAACAATGCACAAGCAGCACTTGTGATTTCCTGCCGTAAATCCATAGTGATACTGCCGGTGGGCAGATCGAAATCCGTATGCTCTTCGTGTTTGTCAACGACGAGTCTATGAATGGCCTCGCCGTTGCTGTTATCTAACTCGCATGTCCAGTACCCGATATCAACGATCGAGTGTCGTTTAAGATTTCGCATCGGGAAGTTTGTAACCTTCGGGCATGTAGATGTTTGTTTCGAGTTTCGCCCGCTCTGGCTCAGCTAAAGGGTCCACAACATATTCGTTATAGTCCGGATTGGGCGTTCCATGACAATACCAGCCGACATGAGAGTAGCGAGGACCGCCTCCGATTGGCGTAACGCCGTGAGCTGCCATGTAGTTCGAGGGAAATACGAGAATGTCACCTTTGACAGGCGCATACTCGATATCGAGGTATCCGAACTTAACTAATCCGCCAGTGAAGTTGGTGCCGTCCAACTCTTCCTCGGTTTCGACATGGTCATTGAGAAAGGCCAGCGTGGAGACCACTGTCCGTGTGGCTATTTGATCGGTGGGATGAGGAGATCCGTATTCGTAATCCGTACTCTGATCAGAATGCAGTCCTAAAAACCCTGGGGGGTTATAGACCAAGATGTGTCCCTTGATCTTCCACCAGATGCATTTACCGGCTAGTGGGTATTCGTGGAGGTAATACCACAAACACTTGTCTCTGGCTTCTTCTAGGGCTCGTAGGGCTTCTCTAGCTTCCGGACGCGTGTCTCGGTGAACGTGGGCACAGTGCCGAGGCATAAGCCACATTGATTCGACAGGAAAGAAGTATCCGTTTCGATTAATGAACCCTTCTTCACCACTAATGGGATCTGCTCCCGGGGTGTACATTTCAGCCATTTCTTTGTCAGCTGACTCGTCCGCAAAGTTGCGAATGAAATCCCAATCAAGATCGACAGCACCCCTGTAGAGAACTACTCCAGGACCGAGTACTTCAGCGTCCAATCTCATGCTCATTCATTTCCAGCATGATGTTCAAGAAATCGCGGATTTCCTCAATGATTTCTTTACGCTTTTCATTTGTTTCAAGATGATTGAAACAACCGAATACGGTATCGATGGCGAATTGCACCAAGAAATCTTTAGGTGGGGGTTCAGAAAAGTTCGCGTAATCCATAAACGCAAGGTTTTCCCAGCGATACGGTCGAACTTTGTGGCTGGGATAATCCATAAAGTCCGGATAATGCCAAGCGTGTCCTGCATGACGCAAATCTCTACGGGCTAATAGCATGCCTTCGATTTGTTCCAAAGCTCTGCTGGCCAACAAATCTGCTTCTGATTCGTATGCCCTGGCAATGTCGCCATTTTTAGTGAACAAGAGTATCTGTCCAATTGGGTCGATCTCTGGATTCCAGTATTTGGCGTACTTGGAAATCAGAATGTGATCAGGGTCGTAAGCAACTTGAACCCCCTTGAAATCTGGGTTATCAATTTGGCTGCATAGCTCTTGAACTCCAGTAGGAATAACGGAATAAGCGTCTTGAGTAATAACAAACAGCGTTACAGAATTGACAAGGTACTTGTATTCTGGAAGAGCGTAAATCCCTTCGGTGAGCACCAAGGGTATGTGATCCGGATTGCCGATCGCATTTTCCCAATCATCGATACTCGGAGCATCTACCGAGTCATCAAATTCAGCCGTCGCTGTTGGGCGTGCAGCTGTAGCTGGATTAGGTTGTTCAACTTTAGATGAACCAATAGAAGCTGAACTTGGATCAAAATCCTGTTGAATCATAGAGGGATTGTAATAGGGGGCCTCCGCTCCTGTTTCATATCGGCGAAAGACCCTGTCACCTACTTTGAATTCTGGGCTAAACGCATGAAGGAGATTTCTATTATCCCAAATGAATAGATCGCCTTCGTCCCATGTCCATGAAAATCGAAGTTCTTTACGCTTTAATTGTTGCTGCATCCACTGTTTGATTTTTTCCCATTGTTCGGGGTCTCCGCCAATAGGGCTAACTTCTGTCGGGCTAAACCAAAACGATGTCTTTCCCGTTACGGGATGAGTCCTCAAAGCAGGATGAGGAACCCCAGTTCCGTAGTGAGATGTGCTTTGGACTTCTGTGCCATGCTCGACTTCATTGTCGACACCCAGGGAGTGGAGACATTGGAGGTCTTCTAAATAGTCTTTCATGTGTTGGGGCATGGTGTCATATAGGTGTTCAAGACTGACAACCATTGTGTCGTCATTCCGAACCTCCTCCAAACGCTTTATCATCGACATGCTTTGGATGCTGGGTGGCTTTTCCACAAATGGATTGTCTGAATGCCAGTTCCCCTGAATGAAGTCTTCTGTATCCTCAAATTGGTTTTGAGGATTTCCCAGCTCATCCTCATTCATCCAAGAATGATCGATATCTTGGGTACCCCCTTGGGAAGGCAGGTCCTCGTCTCCGCGATACAACGTGTCGACAATAGCTATCTGCTCATCGCTGGTTGCATGTAGAAATTTGAAACCAAGAGCCTGATGCCTGATGAGCAGGTCAGCATAAAATTCAGAATCTCCAAGAATCTCCGCAACAGAAACGCCCTGGACCCTTAAGCCCAGTTTGCCTAAATGTAATCCTGAAGCGACCCCACCACCGCTGGGGGAATCTCTACCGTCACCACGTTGGCGTGGTCGATCCGCGTCTGCCATTGACGTGTCATGACGTGTCTGTTCCGACATCAGTTCTCCCAAATGGGGACATCCAGAACCGGATGTCCTTCAAATTTGGGTCCAACTCGCTTGCCTTCGGGTTCCAATAGTCCAGTCCGGATACCGCCCACCCATGTCCACGGTTCCTCGATCTCCTTACGAGTCTTTTCCTCCCCGTAAGTTTGGCGCTCCTCCATTTGGCTCTCGTCATCCCAAGTGTTACCTACATTGAACCTGATGTCCGGAAGAAAATCGTCCTTCACGAAAGTGAACCACATGTACGGCATCCCTTTCGGGAATGTGACCGGAGTGTTGTACTGAGTGATCTTCCAATTCATGGCAAAGGGATCGGGCCACCAACCCGGGATAACGGCGGTAAGGGGAACTGCGCCTTCCATAAAGTAATTGGGCGGACCAGAAATCATAGTGCTGTAACCCTCAGGGGGGTTCATAACCCAGTCAACAGCTAATGAGATGATTCCAATAATTGACGGCATTCCAATATCGCGTTCATAGGAATGTTCTATTACTTCTGGCTCCGACTCCGGTTCCAGTCGAAACTGCTGTAAGCACTCTTGGTTCTTTTCGTTACTCCAACTTTTAGGTGGATCTCCATCCCATCTACGGTCTGGTTCTGGTTCCGGTTCTGGCTGAACTTCGGGAGCCTGAGGTTGGGTATGGATTAGTTTATGAGTGATTGTTTGACCGTCGACCACCCTAGGTATGTCGGTGGGACTGTCTAGGACGACAGTAACGTCCTGCTGCAAGATAACTTCCCAGCCGTGCGTATTGGCAGAAGTCAACGGCAGACATTTGTAAGCATGCTTTTTGTAACTCTCGTCCATCCAATCTCGTCGAGGACGAGACTGTCGAATCTCGGGAGGATTCTGATGGTTGCGTATTAGACTTACTTCCATGTTTCGCCCTTGAGTTTTTTGCCATCTATTCGCTTTAGATTGACAGTTCCAGAACCGAGGGCAACCAGACGACCGTTGTTTTCAATGCGGGTTGTAACAACGGCAGCGCTCTTACTCAACGATTCAATCGTTGAATAGGCATCACAAATGCCCCCCTCGACGCTCTTCAAGTAGTTGATACTGAGATTGGAGGTCGCTACCCAGGTGCCTGGAGGAACGAAAGGATAAACAACTAAAGGCATAGCTGTATCAACAAGAGAAGCTAAGCAAGCACCATGCAACTGTCCGGTAAACATCAAGTGCTGGTCTTTGACCAAGAAAGCGCAATGACACACGCCAGACACAGCATCGATATCTACGATCGCAACCTCAAGCCAAGCAGCGACTCCAGCAGAGAATCCATTTTCCCCAAATCTAGTTCCGACCATGTTGTCGATGAATTCGGGGTGGAGAACCTCAAGTTGCGGAGGCAGATTGGACTTGTCCATCATGCTGTTGTGCCTCCAGTGAATACTGAACCGATGCGTGTGGTTGGCCTTGGTCTTGATGATTTCGATCGTTGTAGTCATACATCGTTACCGCCGAATACTTCGGCTTGTCTCCGATGATTGGCAACGACTGATGAACGTAGGGATAGTTGGAAGGAAAGACCATGAGGTCCCCAGCTTCCGGAGTGAACTTGATATCCATATAGGGGATGACCAGCTCGCCGCCCTCGTATCCATCATTGAGCCAAGCGATAGTCGAGGTCGTGGCGCAATAAGAGAATCCGTGATCGGGGTGTAACGAGAAATGCTGACCCTCGTTGTACCGGACAAAGTTGGTTGCTTCTTCAAACTCCAGGGTGAGGTTGTACCTCTTCGCGTAGTCGCCGTGAACGCACTCTCTGACGGGCTCAATGAAGTCCCTGTAGACAGCTTCCAGGTCCTCAAAGCCTTCAGCGGTGACGGGCAAGGCCATTTCGCCGATTTTGAAATCACTGCAATCTCGATAATCGAGCATTTCCTCAACATCTCCGACAGTGGCCTTCTTCCAGCAGAAGAATTCGTGCTCACTGTCGGCGAGGACGTTCTCTAAACGCTCAACCAAGCCCTCTGGGTCAGGCCACACCTCCTTGTAGAGCATGATGGCCATGAACGGGTTACCGCAGTACCCAGCAATCTTCATTATTCGTCTCCCAAGTCAAGGATTGTTGTAAACGCCGGGCTGGTCCAACGCACTCCCGATGTTATCGGCTTGACGCCATGAAGGTAGTGAACGTCACCTGGATGGGCCACAGCCATACCGGCTTCGATTTTCAGATCTATATTGTGGTCTTTGTAGTAGAATTCTCCACCCTCGAAATCATCATTCCAATATATGACTGAGTTAATGTCGTAGGTGGGAAACGGGTTGGGTGTTCCGTCGTTTAACTGCTTGTCCGCATGGGGTTCTTGGAGACAACCTGGTATCCAGCGCACTATGCAGGGTGGTCTCATCCAGACCGTATAACCAAATTTCTCCTCAATGGCATACTTGACGAGCATGTTGTACTTGTCGACGAGATCATGCAATTCGAGATAATGATCATAAAGAATTCTCGTATTGACTACACGATCCCACCAGTACGAGGCATCGTAAATACACACGCCCTCATCGTTGAAGATGTCCGGACTGGGGTTATACCAATGTTCGATCTCCGGGAGAAGCTTCTGGACTATCTTGAGGTCTTCGGGTGTAACAAGATTCTTAATAATTATGATGTTATCTGAAGAGTCTCCGAAGTGTCCAGGCTCGATTAGCGAGTGCTCTAGCTCAACGTCAATCTGCGTGTCGGGCATAAGGTGCAGCTTAGCACCGGTCTATTGCACTCCCCGACCTGCCTGGAACTTGGCTCCGTATTCCTGCTGTGCCTCAACGGCTGTCCGCGTGGGTGGTCCCCACTGCTTGACCCAGCCCTTCCGGCCAACACCGTCCCCGTCCACCTCGTTACCTTCGTTTTCAGTAGATCCGCCTTGCCCAACATTTTCCTCGTTAGAGGGGCCACGATTCGCTGGAATTTTCCCGGTGAGCATGTCGTCGATGTCCGCACACAGGATCGCAAGCGATTCCTCAATTCCACGTCTTTGCATGCCATTTGGATAAACGGATTGTCCCTTTGCGTCGATGCCGTATTTTTCCATGATTTCTGGACGGGTGTTGCCGTTGTGGTCATACCACTCTGGGTCATCCCAGTCGGGTATTGGCGGTGGGTTTATTTCATCCATCCACCACGAGAAGAACCGTCCGTCTGTATGTCGTTCCCCGAGAAGGAATCCGTTGGCATACCGACGTAGGTGTTTACCATCTCTACCGATAAGGAACTTTTCAAAGTTGCCTTGAAGCCCGGCAAATCCTGGCTTGGAGGAATCAACTGTCTGCGGTTCTGCAGACCAGGGACTTTCCTCATAGTGATGGGGCAAATTATTTTCGTCTCGCGGAAGATCATCACACTTCACCAGATATTGCCAAAATGGATGCATTTCCTGCTCATACACTGTTCCAGGCTGCCATTCAGGATCGTAGATGTGCTTGTCGAACCTTCCGTTAGTGCATTCGGAGAATTCAAATTCGACGCCGTAGTTGTCTCGGGCATACTTTTCAGAGATTTGACCAGAAGTTAGGTTCTCATACTCGCCACTCTCTTCATTTTCGGCAAACACTTCTAACCCATCATTGAAGGGTCCGTAGCCGTGGCAAGTAAAGTCATCGACAACGATGCCTTTCATTTGGAAGTCAGGTTCATCCTTATAGCGATCATCCAACTCTTTTAGTGCAACGAGTTGGGGATAGTTGCCACATCCTCCGGCGATGTTGAAGATAAGAGTGACCTTGCCAGCGCAGTCGGCCAGAATATCGGGATTGGTTCCATCCGCCGAGGCGATTTTGAACTCATACGCAGATTTTACGCTGTGTTGGATCCTGCTGTGGAGTTGCGCTGTTTCGTCTGTGCCGTTTTCGTCCATATTCTCAGTTTACCCCTTAAAGCTTGGAGGGAAGAATGGCGGGAAG
>Ga0206683_10003109_pt1 | contig 11076 bp, 9 predicted proteins | sample M280m12015metaG_FD_155483 | JGI IMG/M metagenome (GOLD analysis project Ga0206683, IMG submission 155483) | Ammonia-oxidizing marine archaeal communities from Monterey Bay, California, United States - M2 80m 12015 | ecosystem: Environmental > Aquatic > Marine > Intertidal zone | place: USA...
CAAGTTCTTATATTGAGCATCTCATCCACTGGAATTTCGCTTACAACTAAAGATGTTCCTTTTTTGAATTCTTCTATAACAGCCTTTGATACTTTATTTTTTTCAGCTATCTCTAAAACTTCATCAAACTTGTTAGGATAAATAACGTCCTCTCCAGGTACGTCTACATCTCCTAATACCTCGCCTATCTTGTCCTGAACACTTTGCTTTTTAGGATCTAAAGCAACTTTTTCACCTTTCATTATTCTAGTAACTAAAAGACTTTCGTCTATTTCGTTATTAGAATTTATATTATCGATAAAATCATCGATATTGTTTTGTTTAAATTTGGCGCCGAACTTTTTAAGAATATTTTTTATCGCTGTTTTTAATTTAGTAAACCAACTTTCAATATTATTAACTTTTGGAGAGGCTTGGTAAGCAGCCATTTCCGTCAGCATAATAAACATAGCTTTAGAAGCCATTGTTTGATGTTGAGCTAGCGATATAGGTTTAGAGGTTTCTCTAAATAACACATCTAAACCTATTAATGCCTCTCTGTTGTTTTCTGCGCCAAGAATTTCATCTAGTTGAAAAATCTGGAATGCATCTTTACCTTCTGATCTAATAAACTTAAGTATATCAGATCTAAGATGTTTATATAATAGAGATCTTCTTCTAGATATAATCCTATTATTCCATCTGTGAGAGCTTCCACCTAATACTTCCCTCTCCCAGGCGAAGTGATTAACATGAGTAAATTCATGATTTATGGTAGACTGTATAGCGTACTCTAGATCTGTTATGCCCCTATTTTTTATTTTTCTTCTTAACGCTTTTTCGGATATATTGGCTCTTCTTGCGTCATCTTGTATTACGCCATTAACAGCTTCTTTACTGAACGATGCTAGGTTTATAGCAACCTGATAAGTGCTGGTTTCCTTAGCATCTGTGCTGATCCCTAAAGAACCTCTTGCCTGTTCTTCGAAAGCCTGGTAAATTGTAAGATTATCATTATACGGAACATAGACAAACGACATATTAACACCGGCTTTTCTGTTGCCGGGTACTCTATGAGCTCTTCCTCCGAGCTCTACGTTGTTTAAAACCTTGTCATAGTCTACGCCATCCAACCACTTAAAGCCGGTAATACTAACTACTCTACCAGTGTTATTGTCCTCAAACGATATTGGACCCAATAGATCTGGATTAGGAACCCTGTCAGAATCTATTACATTTAAATTTAAAGATTTTGTAACAGTACCCTTTTTCGCTCTTTTTGCGTCTTCAGCAATTAATTCGTCTATTTCCTGTCTTGATATGAAATTTCGTTTTTTAGAATTATCTTTTGCTTTAATTACTCGCAAATTAGCCGAGGTGCTAAGCCCAACACCCTGTGCTTCAGCGCCTCTTGCAAGTTCGTGTACATAACCACCCTTAGATTCTCCGTCTACAACCCTAGGATTACCAATTGGAAGTATATGATCAACAGCATATAACTCTTGGTTTTGTATCGTTTTTAAAGAGGCTTCTTCAAAAAGAGCTAAAATTTTTCTTTCTTCTTCTTTATTTCCTTTCCCTAGAAATAGATTGCCTGCGTCTTCCGCGCCGGTTGCTATCCTTTCTTTACCATCAACAGTTTCATACTGCCTAACGCGAGATCTATTCTTGAATTGACTATAGTTTCTAGAAGCGGCTTCTTTAGCCAAAGCTCGCTGTTCATCTGCTGGCAATTGGTTAGCACCAACCCACCAATTTTTTCCTAAAGGTTTTCTATTCTCTTTCTTTTGTTTTGCCTTTTTAGATGCTCTATACCGTTCATAAGAAAAGCGCTCTCGACCTTTTATAAGTTCGTGAATAGCTATAGCATCTTCTTCTTGCTCGGTTAATGTTTCACCAAGATCTTTTTTGAGAGCTGCTTCCCTTCCGAGCCTTTTGGCTTCTTTCATAGATTTGTGATCTAGTGGAATTTTTTTGCCTTTGTGCATCAAAGGTGGAAGCTTAACACCTTTGGCTCCCTCGCTTAATCCTAAATCTTTGATTATTGCGTAAACGGTTGCATAAAGACTAGAATTCTTAGCACCCGGAGTGAACTCTGTATAGTCTATGTTATTAGGATAAGGATAACTGGAGGGTTGAACTTCAGGTTTTATTTTTTCATAAAGGGAATCCGCGCGATAACCTTGCTCAAATAGCTCTATAACTCTTTTTTGTAAATCTTCGTTAGAGTTTATAAGACCAGTATAAGCCTGCTGCTGTCTTCTATTTCTGTTATATTGCGGACTTGCCTTGAAACCCTCTTCCTTTGCTATTTCATATATTTCTTTTCTTAACCCTTGTTGCCCCTTAACACCTCTATAAGTTATGTTGTTAGGTCTCAGCTTATGAGAAGGTTGAACCTCGGGTTTTATAGTTTCATAAAGATCATTTATAGCAACACCTTCTTCGTAAAATAACTCTCTAAGCCTTTTCCTTAGATCTTCATTAGAGTTTATAAGATCAGATTTTTCAGGCCTCTTCATGCGAAGAACAGTTTTATCTTCTTCTTTAACCTCCTTAGATTCTGCTTCTATAGGTTCTTCCTGTTTAATCCTGGACTCTTCTTCTAAAGCTTCTATATTAGATTTTTCTAATCTAATATCTTCTTCTATCTCTTCTTGAGTATAGTCATCTTCAAACCCTAGAGGAGGGTTTCCAGCCTCTAAAGATTTGAGTCTATCTCTTGCTTCAGATAATTTTCTGTCTAGAACAGGTAAACGCGGAATAGCCTCAGTAACCTCTCTATCCCTGGCTAGTTCTTCTATCCTTTCTTGCTCTGCAAGCTTTTCAGCGTCTCTTGCTATTTGTGCCTCAAACGGGGAATCCCAGTCTGAATCTTCCCGCTCCGTAGGATCTCTGACTATTGGTCTTCTAGGATAAGTCGTGTGCTCGAAACCACCAGTTAGAATATTCTTACGTGTAGAGGTGCTGCCTTTTTGTAATCTAGGCTCTGTTGGCTTTGACTCTGTCCTAGAGTAACCACCTAATCTTTTGTCTTGTCTACCAGTTCCTCCGCTAAGGTATGCATCGCGCTGAAGCATCACATTGTCAAATATACCTTCAGGATCATTCTTTTCCTCTATCCGCTCTATCTCTTCGAATGTTGCTGGTCCAGCATTATTACCAGCTTCGTCGTAATAACGTCTTACATCACCCAAGAAGAATTCGTCATCTACACCGATAAGATTATCTTGAATGGCTCTAGCAACTGCTTTATCTATATCTACTTGAGATATTTCTTCTACAGGATCTAGGTAATCTTTTAAATCAATATGGTTAGGAACGCCTGGTGGTAAGTCATCTCCACCCATTTCATCAGAAAACTGTACAAACGTATCTCCGCGCTCTATTTCAACATGATCTGGCGTCATAGCATAGAAACCCTTGCCGTTGATATCGAACACGTAATCGGTCGGCATCGGGATGTTGAGATAATCCAAGCTAATTTTTGGAGCAACAACAGGAGCAGCAGTCTCAACCGCTGCAGGAGCAACATCAGCAAGGTTCGGGAGTAGATCAGTGGGTGTGGTTGCGGCTACAGTAGCGATATCGCCCATGTTTCGCATGAAATCGCGTCTGCTTTGATTCTCAGGAGGGCCAAAGCCTGGAGGTGTCCTGTAGGGATCCTGAGTCGCGCTAGGATCAACAGTAAGAGCTTGGCCTGATGGTACAGCATCTATACTAGGCATTCCCTCTGACGCGACTGGAGGGACTGTACCACCATCTTGATTAGAGCCTAATAGACGCTCGGCTGTAGACGCTGTTCCTCCGGTTAGTGTTCCAACGCCAAAGCCTAGTTTCATAGCCGGAGCTATTTCTCCAGCTCTAGCGGCGAACATGTTAGCGAAGTCTGATGGGCTTATTCCAGGATTATCTTGAATTATTTCCCTACTTAATTGAGATACACCTACCAAACCTTCTTGTAAACTTTCAAAACCACCCTGCAACAAAGTTTTGGATATTACTCCTTTTGCTGGGGCCAGTAAGTGACCCATTTGCAATCTTTCGAAAAGTATTTCTACAGAAGCATCAAAGAAGGCATCTTTCTTAGCCTGCTCATGGTCTTCTTCAGATCCGTAATAAGATTTAGCAGCTACATCAGCTCCAAAAACGCCAGAGCCTAAAGTTGCTGCCCCTTGGGGACCTAGTCTACCTTTTGTTAAAAAACCAGTGCCAATACCAGCGGCCATAGCTGGTAAACTATGCCTTGCAAAATTATATACATCTCCCCTGGTTAAAGGATCTCCAAACCAAGAATCTCCTTCAAATGTACTATCGCGAGCTTCTTGTGGCATAGCAGCCATATTTTCAAAATTATATGCATTTCTTTCTGCTATAAGAGGGTCTATACCTGCTTGCCTAGCATCTCTTTCGGCCTGTAGTTGAGCTTGCTGCTCTGGAGTCAAGTCAACTATTTGAGATAAACCACTGTTTATATCATCGTGAAATTCCTGGTTTTCTTGAGCAAACCAAAGTTTTGATGCATTTTTGAGATAATCAAATTCTATATCTTTTATTCCAGATACAGTATCTGCCAACAAGCTTCCAAAACCCTTGTCTACATCTTTTAAGGCTTTACCCTGAGCTTGACGGTGACGATACCTCTTCATATGAGGATTATTTTCAAAAAACTGTCGTCTACCTTCTTCAGCGGAATCGGGATCAGAATGGGTTGAGTCAGCAACATCCATCTGCTCTTGTTCTAGATCTTGAGCGTATTGGGTCATTGCATCACCCCAGCCGCCACCTCCACTTCCACCGCCACCCCCACCACTGTATCTGGTAACCTCTCCAGTGCTGGAATAACGATCTCCGGGGTTTAGAGTAACGACGTCTTTTTTTCTTTCAGGCTTTATATCAAAAAGTGACATCTGTTATCTACCGTGGTAACCGCCGCCGTAATTCATGCCTGTATTTGGGTTAGACCCGCCGTAACCCTGAGAAGGGCCTTTTCTGTCTACCGTTACTTGCGTCTTTTTAGGTTTGAACGTGTCAAGAAGATCTGCAGTGTTCCCTAACAAAGAAGATCCAGGGAAAGTTACAGATTGCTGACCTCTAAGAGTTTTTGGATGTGCCTGAGCGATAGCATCGAGAGCTGCTTGAGAATCTAAAGCGTCTGTTACAGATTTATGTCTTGCCGCGGCTTTTCTATCAGCCAGTCCAGTTCTGGATTTATCTAAACCAAGAGAAGCTAAATCGATGTTTAAATCTTTGCGGTCAATAGCTAAATCGTCCTCTGATATTTTTCTAATTTTCTCTCTTATACCAGCAGATGCTAAAGATTGATCTGCTCCTGCTAAACCCATCTCTCTAGATATTCTCTGCATTTGAGCGTCTTGGCTTGCTTGTCCTAGGCCGATATTAGCTAACGGATCTTTTGATTGATTCATAGCCGCTGCAAAAGCGTCTATTTTTGCAAGTCTAGAATCTCTAGCGTAAGATGCAGGGCCCTGTGCGGCTCTAAAATCAGAACCGTATCTAGACCCTTGAACAGTTGTGCCTGGTGCACCAGCTAGTAGCGGGTCTGCAAAAGCTTTAGCTTCATTTTCGAAAGATCTCGCCCAAGCTGGAAGCGACCCCAAGTATCGACCCATGTCAGTGACGCCTGTGCCAGCTATTCCTGCGGCGTCTTCTTCTGCTGCTTCTGCAGCACCAGCAGCATCCCTTTCAGTTAAAGCACCAGCTCCAGCAATATCGAACATCTTTTCTTCTTGCCAGAGTTTTTTCTGTGTTTGGTCTATCCTATCACGATCTAAATCTACCTTATCCTCGCTAAGTCCTATGTCAGACCTATCTAAACCGCTTGCTGCAGAGTCTATAGCCAGCTGCTCACCAGAGGTGCTAAATTCTTTACCTCTTTGTCCTGCTTTTACGCCATACTCCGCCGAGTTTCTAGATTCCCACTGGTTTCTAGTTTGTCTAGCGTCTTCATACTCTTTTAGTGTTTCTGCAAATTGCGCAACTAAAACCGTGGTTTGCGCGATAGTTGCTAGATCTGTTACTACTGGTGATGGCATTTTTGTTTCTCCTAGAGGATGAACTTCTTAGGCGCAGCTTTAAAATATTCACCAGCTTTTACTCTACTCCCTCCGGTACCTAAAGCATGTTTAGCTGTGGCGGTTGTTCCAGGAGTATAACCTCCAGAGAAGAACGATACGCCTGGTTTTCCAGATTTAGAACCCCAAGTTAATCCTTTACCACGTGGAGAAGCTAATCCTCCGCCTGCCGCTAATTTGTAAAGCTCTGGCGCTAAACTTTCGAAATCGTCCCTTCCCTGACGCATTCCAGATATCGCTGTATTAGCTAATCTCTCTCTATCAGATATATCTTTAGTAGCTATATCACTTAGCGACTGTGCGTGTGCGCTTCCGCCGTGAGTCCGTTTTCTAGCAAACTGCTGTGTAGCCCTAGTTTCAGCCGCTTGTTTTGCTCTGGTGAGCTCGTCAGCTCCAATGCCGTACTGTTGTTTAGCAACATCTGTAAGTCCTGCGTAAACGTTTGTTGCGGCGGGTCCTCCAAAGATGTCGGATACAGTTTTGCTGCCAGCCTTAATTCGGTCACTTAGTGGTGAAGCCATCAGAATATACCTAGTTCATTAAAGTAAAATGTTATACCGCTGAATAACAGGTTTGTATTAGCAGTTTGAGTAACTTTGAATCCGAGCTCTGTCGTCATCAACTCTACGGGAAGTAGCAATCCAGGTCTAGAGTCGCCTGATATCGCCTGAGCGTTTGTAAAAGTGGTAGGCGTCCTTGAATCGTACTTATATTGTACATCAGCAGCACCCTCAACCAATACGTCAGCGCCAAATATCTGTTTCCATAAACCCGATTTCTTTAACGTCTGGAACGAACTTTCTATCGAAACCGTTATAGAAGAGGTTGTAGCAGATGAATCAGTATCCTGATAAGAGGAAGGGTTAAATGAGAATATATGGTTGTTGCATCTTAAAAACAAGTAATTCCTGTATGTTGCCATATCTTGAACAGCTTCAGGAAGACTCCATCTTGTCCAGGCAGCTAATTCCGCTGTTTGTGAAAATGCATAAACATATAGCTGCTTTTCTATAGCGCATATATACTGGTTTAGGCCAGAGTAATATAATGCTATAGGTTCGTTAGAAGCGGCATAGCTAGATATCTGAGAAGATACAAGGTCTTTAATGGCTGAACCAGTATCTACGGATTGTAACGTGTCTGTATAAAGCTTTTGAGATAATGATTCGAAAGTTACATCATTCAGATAAAATACATCAGAGCCGGTATTGCCTAATGACAGCATGAAATTAAGATTAGAGTTTTCTACTATAGTAGCTAGCTCTATCAGGTTAGGATCTGGATCTGTCTTCCAAAGCTGAAGACTGTTTTCCATAAAGACTACAAGCTGGTCTCTAAATGAGAATACTGCTATAAGATCTTCGTCTGGAGTTTCTTGACCAGCTGGAATTCCTAACGTTCCACTAGCATCCCTAATCTTTGACCAGTCTGTGGGGTCACCAGTCGCGCTGTATTTGATATAACCCTTTCCTGCTGCATTAGAGTCAATGGCATATATTTTTGAATCATGGACGCAAGCTGATTTAGTCTGAGGGCAATTAACATCAGTGATGGCCGTTCCATCATAAAAATGCTGTATGTCAGCACTCGCGTATTCTACTACTACATAAAGCTTTCTGTTGAATGGCATGAACTGCCAAACTCTAGAGACAGTATCTGTACTATCGCTTGGGTTGGTTAGTACCAATCTCTCAACCGTAGTAGATATAGGCGGAACACCGTAACCTGACAAAGTAGGTGCAGATCCAGATTGGTGGCTGACAGTATAAAGTTTGTTGTTGAAATAGAATAAGCCAGCTGTATCGGTACCTAGAGAACTTCCGCTGATCTTATCCAGACCGGGTCTCTTTTGTATACCGTAACCACCGGTGATGTAGGCATTATTACATTCTCTCAAGCCATTGGCATCAACTACCTGATCGGATTTTCTTAGGTCAATTCCGGATTGAAATTTTGTAAAGGCTATAGCTGGCATTATTTTCTTTTCTTTCGCTTCTCTAGAGGACCAGGAAGTATCCAACCTAGTATCATTGGAGCTACTACAACTAGTATAAGCAGCCAACCACCTATCTCAATGAGTGATCCTAGCAGTGTCCAAAAATTATCAGGTGCACAACTCATATCAGCTCCCGTAAAAGTAGGGGTAGTGTCCGTCGCCTCTGTCACCACATCTACCACAAAGGCAGTCGTCGTGGCTCCCAGTATCGGTGCAGCTACACCCCCACTGAGTACAGTCCCCGCAATCGCACCTGTCCCGGCCGCTGTTGCTACTATCCCCGCTTTCTTTATCGTCCCGCATCCTACAAGGAAGGCGCCTGTGGCGAGGGTGATCCCCAAATTGCGGCAACGGCTACGATAACTACTACCGCTATCGTTATACCCCATTTTACTTTCGGATTTAACTCTTTGAATTTTTTCCACATACACATCTCCTATTGTTGATTACATCTTTAACGTGACTAAGTATTTCGCTAGTTGTCTTTGTGAATATCAAGGGAACAATAGCATGAACAAAAGCGGTACAGCAACCACCCAACATACAAACACTAATATACATTGCTTTTCGTAAGTGTCGCAGATACGTTTCATCGTTTTCCTCTAAGTGCTTCATTATTTTTCCTCTGGCCCTAGCACTCGCTGTAACATTTTCTCTAAAGTTTCTAATCTATAGGATAGAACATCTAGGTTATCTATAATCATAGCCATGTCATCCCTGTCACGTTTAAGCATTTCAACATCACTTGATACACTACTAGCCCACCATACAGCGGTAGTTGTTTGGACTATTAAAAATATAATAGCACTAATTAAGTATGGAGGTATTGTCATTATGTTTTCTCTGGAAATTCTGGAGCAGGATTAATACTGATAGCCATACCGCTAGGGCTTCTTCCCGACCAGATTATACAAGCCTCCTCCCTAATCTTATTCTTCTTTGTTATAACTACAGTGGAGGTAGTTCTTTCTTTGTTAACAAAATATACCAAGGTGTTAGGCTCATCCCCTTCTTTCAGATAGCCCATCATTACGGGAGCCTCTTGAAATTCAATGGCTAACATGTCCATAAGGAATTCAAATGAATCTGCGCAGAACAACTGCATCCTTACCTGAATAGGTTTGATACCAGTTGGAGGTATAGGACTTTGCGTTTCTTGAGCTACCGCAGAAGGCATGACCAAAGCTAAGGCTAGTAATAATGTTTTCATTGTTTAAAACCGTATATCATAAGTTGCTAATATTCTTTCTTCCGAATATCTAAGCTTATAACTATCTGTTCTTAACCCTATTTCATAACCATCGTCATTTACGTGTAGTTGAATTGTCGGTTTTTTGGTATAACTTAACACGGCGAAGAGGGTGGCTACTCCTATGCCAGTAACGATCAACTCTTTTTCGTACTCCTGATACCAATCTTTCCTTTTCTTCCCCCACTTTAGGGTTTGACAAGATGTTTGTCCTCTTCCGTTTCCTGTTCCGATGACTCCCTCATACGAGCAAGCAATGTCTCCAAGTCGTTTCGCTTCTGAACTCGTTCCGTTAAGGTGGTACTCAGATACGACAACTGGTTTTCCAAACCTAAGCGCGTTCTCGACCTGTCGTCTGAACTGTTGCTCATTAAGATAAAATCCTGTTTGAAGGTAGATTATGTCTGCATCTTTTATGTACTCCGACTGCACTCCAGGCGTAAGATGCACACCTATAGGCTTGTCTGTTTTCTTTCTGAGTTCCCTTATTAGAGTAGATACCTCTGTAGGGCTATAATATTCGTCACACTCAAGACAAACCACATAATGACTAACGATATCATCAACCTCAGAAACAACTTTATTTTGGTAATCAATCTGGTTACTTAATCCCTTTGCATATAGTTCTGGGCTGTCATCTCCTATAAGCCATATCACGGGCTTTTTCCCTAGACCCTGCAGCCTTGTCCTCCAATTACTTCCAATCCCATCTACAACACCCCAGACTTTATCTGTATTCCTCGCTAAGATATCAGCGTAGGTATCATTAGATATAGCACCCCTTACCTCTGCTCTCCAAGCGTCTGACCTATCATCTGACAAATATGATAGCGTAGATAATCTTTCCGTGCCTATCAAGAATGTTGACTTAAAATCTGCCGCAGCAGCAGTAAATAGCAACATTAGTACAGCAGCTAAAAGCTTTTTCACGGCTTCGGATACTTGTCCTTAACCGCCGTTCTCTTGCCTTGTAGGTCAATAGACGATGCCATCCGTTCTTCGATAACCGCTTCCCACAACGCGACTACGATTTCATCCATTGAGGGGTACTCGCCTTGGCGGTTACGGGCGTATGCTTTACTGTCGTAGTCTGCTTGGAGTCGTGCAACTTCTGTTTGGACTAACGCCTCATCAATGACCACAGCATTACCATCCGCATCCCACACATTACTGTCGCCGCTGATGGTGACAGCGTTCGCATAAATATTTCGTATTGCGTCATGCCTCATGCTTCTATCTCCATCAAAGTAATAGAGGATGGCCCTTGGTCTTGAACGACTACAGTGGTTCCGCTATGCCTCTTAAAATAAACTTCGTAAGTCAAAGAAGATGTTGAAGAAGGGGAGTCGAGGTGATTGAATGGCATACTTACTGAAATTGCAGTTGTTGAGTGGTCGTAAAGCCACCCAGAAGTCACAAGTGCCGAAGCCCCACGATAAAGAGCAATATATCCACCCGCTGGATTGCCACCGTATGCGTAAAAAGAATTTATATACCCAAAAACCAACACCTTGTTTGATGTCGATGAAGGCGTAATAGATGCTGATAAACCTGTTGTAACGTATGTTGTGCCGGTAGTGCTTTCTGCTGACGCATGAGTTCCTTGAACAACTTGCAACACCTTCCCTGCTGACAACCCTGTTACGGTTGCGCCTGTTACGTCGAAAGTAACACCTGAAGGCACATCAAACGTATCGCCTGACGTTCCTAGCGTTACAGTTCCCGATGCTGTGCGTGGTGATAGTTTGTCTGATTTA
>Ga0206683_10003113_pt1 | contig 11069 bp, 13 predicted proteins | sample M280m12015metaG_FD_155483 | JGI IMG/M metagenome (GOLD analysis project Ga0206683, IMG submission 155483) | Ammonia-oxidizing marine archaeal communities from Monterey Bay, California, United States - M2 80m 12015 | ecosystem: Environmental > Aquatic > Marine > Intertidal zone | place: USA...
AGGAGCCAGAATACAGTATATTATCAATTCATGATAATCTAATTGTCATTTTCTCTCGTTGTCCACACTTATGCTGCATCCCTGGTTGGCAACTTGTTCAGAACAGTTTTACTGAAGAACAATGGACACCCGGTGCAGTTGATGCTGGCGGAAACAAATTGTTCTGCATTTGTCATTCCAGTAGATTCGACCCTACTGCAATTGAGAAAAATAGAAACAGGAATCGTTCAACTGGAGCCGAGTTCGATTTCATAGGAATTAGAAGAACTGGGGGGCCAACACCTGTAGGATTACCCCTAATCCCCTGGGTTTTATCAGGAGACTCAATAGAAGCCCTGCCGGATTTCAAAGACTGGTATACATACTGCGACTAAGGTGAAAAAATATGCTACAATTCTGGTTCCTTTGGCTTTTCATCACACTTGTTGTTGTGCTTGTAGCGTTTACATTAAGAAAAGAACGTGAAGAAATGCCTCGCAAAGATATCTTGAGGGCTGTTGAAACTAGTGCTGGAAGCATGGGGTTGGCTGAGAAATCTTTTCTCTGGGCATTCTCATGGTTAGACACCCGATTTAGGCTCCAAGACTATTGGAGTATGAGTAGAGAGTCGTACTATAGTATGCATCGCCAAATGCCTCTAACTCATGCTGAAAAATACAAATTACGCATTATCTGGTATTGGTATCCCCTATATTGCCTTGGAGGCATTTCATTCCTCGCATTCATTATTCTGGTAATCACGGGTACGATCCTAGGCCTTTACTACGTCCCAGGAGGAGAAGGAGACCCTACTCCTGCGTACTCATCAATGGAATTCATCATGACACAATTACCATTTGGATACATAATCAGATCGATTCATCATTGGGCAACCCACTTCATGGTGGCAGCAGTATTCCTCCATATGTGCAGAGTATACTTCACAGGGGCATACAGAAATCCTCGAGAGTTAAATTGGCTAATCGGAGTTGCTCTAATGTTCTTCACCATTTTCTTTGGATACTCAGGATACCTTCTACCTTGGGACAGTCTTGCTTTCGGCGCGGCTACTATTGGAATCAATATGGCAAACTCGACACCTCTCATAGGAAGTTGGGTGGCAACTGCAATGTTTGCAGGAACTTCCCTATCTGGTCAAACGGTAACAAGAATGTATTTCCTGCATGTATTCATCCTTCCAGTTGTAGTTACAGGACTTATCCTGGTTCATTTATTCATAGTCTGGGTTCAAGGAATCGCGGAGCCGCATTGATATGGAGGTCATGACATGAGTATGATAGACAGATTTGGGCGTATCGCTGATACTTATATGCGTGAGAAATCAACCCTCCTTGAATCAGAGGAGGAAAGGCGACGTATCCATATGGGCCATCCTTTCTGGCCTTCTGAGGTCTTACGAGATACGATAATTCTAGCTGCTATGCTAATGGTTCTCGCGTTCTACTGCTGGTTAATCCCCCCTCCACTGCATAGTGCTGCAGATCCATTCGCACAAGCAGGATTTGTTTTCCCGGACTGGTATGTACTATTCTCATACGGTTACTTGCGCTGGGGAGAGTATCTGCCTCAATTCGTCATTCCTGCAGGACCTATAGGCGAATTCCTCGGCTCTCCTGTGATTTCTTGGAATGCTGCATGGTGGGGGGCTGCACTGACAGGGATCCCCGTTGGAATACTAACGCTCCCTCCATTCTTAGGAGGTCGCGAAAAGCGCCCTGTAGAAGACCCATGGTTTGCAACAGCAGGAGCCGTTTACCTTGCTCATGTATGGTTCATATCAGTATTTTCAATCAATATTTTCTTAGAATTATATGCGAAAGACCGTTCTGACTACTGTTGGGCTGATTCACATCACGAATTCTTATGTGGCAGACAGGCCCCTTGGACTGCAGAAGTATTCAACGCAATCCCTTGGGTATTGACAGGGATATTCATATTTGCAGTATTGTATTTTGCAGTGAAATGGTTCTTGGTTAATTCCATAGGAGCCAGGGTCACTTCATCAATGGGGAAGCAAGTTGCAATTGGGACTCTTGTTATTGCCGTACTGATTTCAGCAGTAACGTGGCCAATCTACGAAGGTGGTTTTTGGGATTATGGCGGCCTTGGGGCCATGGATGAAATTGAGGATCTGGAAAATATGCGCGGGCAACCGGCAGACACTCTGGTTTACTATGAGAAAGGGAATGTCAAGTCTGAATGGCGAGATGAATGTCTGACCTTCTCAGACAGTTCTGGACTGGAAGTTTGGCATGAGTTAGACGAAGGAGCTGATTTATCCAAATGGTGTGTAATTCCTGCTATTCATTGGACTCAATGGAGCATTTTCCAGCCAACTCAAAATATCGTCATTGACTTTGAAGGAGTAAATGGACATCTCGACAAAGAAACTGGAAGAAATGCTGCTGGAGCAGATTTTAGTTATATGGGGAATTCTGATTCTACAGAAATTTCAGATACTTGGTCCGATACAATGTATATTGAGGATTTAGGAGTCTCAACTGTATTTGTTGATATTGGTTGTAATTTCCGAACAACGGTTAGAAATGCAGGAACACATCAACAAACTCTTACACTTTCAGATGAAGCAGGAGAAGAGATTTGGAAAACGGATGGTGAATGTGAGAGTACCACCCTTAAACTATCAACTGATGCTTCATATAATCTAGAATATTCTGTACACTCAGAGGATGTAAATGAAAGTGTGACAATGATTACAGATTTCTCCGCAGTAGCATTCCAACCTCTACTACTAGATGAAGGAGGGGCTATAGTAAACAGAGATTCACTACCTAGTGGGTCCGATTTAAGTGAGATGATGCTTGAAAATCCAACCTTCCAAAAGAATCCCAAAAGTCTTGATGCTAAATTGATTTACTCAATGTTCATTCCTTGCCTAGGAATTGGCGCCATGGTATTCATGTTGATGCGCAGTATGGCCCGTGGATATGAATGGGAAATGAACATGTGTTACGGATGTGATCTTTGTGATGATGCCTGTCCTGTTCGTCTATTCAACGCTGGAGATAAACTCAACATCATTTACAACACATGGAACAACGAAAATGATGGAGTTCCACTTTATTCATGCCTAACCTGTGGTGCCTGTACAAATGCATGTCCACAATTAGTTGACTATGATTCATACGTTGATATCCGACGTAATCTGATAGTAGGAGGGCCACCGGCTGCGGAAATCCCTCACACCGTTTTGCAGGCTCTACTTGCCGCTGAAGCAGAAGAGGGTGCTGATGAGGCATTTATCCCTGTAGGTGAGTATCCTATTGACTCAAGTGTAGGATACTACCCTGGCTGTGTGGACTATATCGATCAAGAAATGATTTTCAGCCATGTCAATGAAGGTTCAATGAACCTTGGAGAAACTACAGAGGCAGCATTCACTCTATTCGAAGAAATGGGGAAGGAAGTAACTTATCTTGGTAGAGATTTCCTAAAGTGCTGTGGCCACGACCAGAAGTGGCAGGGCATGACTGAAGTATTTGAAAAACTTAAGGTTTACAATCAGAAGAAACTAGGAGAGAGTGGAATTGACACGTTAGTCACTTCATGTGCTGAATGTTTCAGAACTTTTGCAATGGATTATGAGCTAGATGATATGAAAGTCATGCACACTACTGAGTATCTTATTGAGAATGGATTTGACATGAATTTGGAAACTCCTGAAGAGATGACAGTCACTTTTCATGACCCTTGTAGATTAGGACGCCAGATGAACCTCTATGAAGAACCTAGAGATCTTATTCGAGCAATAGACGGAGTTGACCTAGTTGAGATGGAACATTCAGGAGAAGATGCTTTGTGCTGCGGTGTTTCAAGTATGATGTCGTGTAACGAAAACAGTAGAGCTGTTCGTATCGAACGCTTCGACGAAGTAAAGGCAACTGGAGCTGAAATTATGTTGACTTCATGTCCTAAGTGTGTCAGTCACTTTGAGTGCTTGAAATTTGAAGGCGACCCCCGACATGACTTTGAAATCCTCGATGTTGTATCCTTCCTAGCACGTCAAGTAAATGCAAAGAAACCCTAATCACATTCACAGGAATGTGAGATGGGCTGAATACAATGAAAGAATTATTGTTATTACTATGCCCCAAATGGTGGCTTTGGCCATCTCAGGATTCTCATACCCTAGAGCAACTAGCCAAAGAAAGAAACCGATTATAATGGCACAGGCTGAAGAAACCCAAGCAACCTCTATAGAAAGTGAATAAACCATTGCAAACCAAATCAGGGGACCAATGAGTAAGCTTAGCCATGCCATTGAGTCATGATACCAAAATACAACTGGAGCACTATTGTCATCCACGATACTTCGTGAGAGAACATATCCATGAATGTGACGAATTGTAGACCGTAGCCTTGAGAAGTCAGAACCGGCAGCATCGCACCAGATGACTGACATTCCGGACCTTGCTGCTAGACGCAAAAAGGAACAACGTCGTATAAGAATGGCAATGAATTCCTTACGTGCAGAAGAGCGTGCCAAATTGAAAGGGGGCGATGATGCAGTAGCATGGGTGAAAGAAGAATTATGCATTGGATGCGATCAATGCACTATCGTCTGTGATGATGATGCAATAGAACTGTATGACACTCCTCTAGCAAGTCCAATTATGAAAGTTGAAGTAAATAAAAAAGCAAGGATTCTACGCGAACCATGCACTGGTTGTAAATTATGCGTTCTTGCCTGTCCAACTGATGCGATTATAATGATAGATAGGTGATATTATGGCTGACAAAGAACCAGTAAGATTCGGGGCTGAATTCGGACCGAAAAGAACAGAAAATAGCAAAGGTGTCGGTTTATCGACATACAAAACACTAGTCTGGGTTTCTAATCTAGGGGGGCTAATTCTCTTCGCTATTGGTCTAGAACTAATTATGGTACAAGAACAGTTCTATCTTGGATTAGCTTCCATTATAGGAGCAGTATTCATTGCTCTATTTCCTTCTAATTATGAAATCGTTGGAATGGAATTACTTGAATCAAATGTAAATGAAGTTGAGCAGGACAACTCAGAGCGTTAGACAAATAAGATGTGAAAATAACGCCTAAATTGAGTTCATCCCTCGGTGAAGGATGATTACCAATAGACAATAAATATAGCAAAAGAAAGAACCGATGCTAAAGTCCATACAAAGATGTATGTATTCTGCGAAATCGGGGATTCAACAATACCACTAGATTGTTCTGACTCTACCATGTCACTCATCACTGCGAGATGAATTAGGGTTGTAAATGTACTGATGTCACACTATTGCCTTTATGATAAGGAGGAGGATTAGTGGAAACAAAATCATTGTTGCATTATCATCAATCCACTTAACTCTTGGAATTTCACCAAGAACAGTAAAGGGGGCTAAAACAATTGCATAAAGAATTGGAGTTGAAAATAAAACATAACAACCCAACCAAATAATGTATGATACAACCATGCCGGCTACTATAGCCTTCTTCATCCCCATTTTTGCCCGCTTAACCTCGCCCATAAGAGGGTCCACGAAAGTCAAACCACAGATGATTGGAATCGTGAACTTTCCAGCCTCAAGACCCTCGCCTTCCTGAGGTGCTATAATTAGAGTCAAACATACGGCGATTGCCCCCCAAGCTAACGCACTAACTTGATTTGCCTCATATTCGCGCTGACCTACAATAATGATTCCAAAATTAATTCGTATTGCTTCAATAATTACAAATGCGATTCCGACTGCGATGACGAAATCTCTTGGTTCTAGATTTACTATATTTGCAATCTCAATCCCATATAGATGGTATACAAGGGGAATAAGGAACATCGACACATGAGTGATTCGTCGGAACCAATGACCTCCAGCACCACCCACAGAATGCTGAATATGGTCAATATCAACTGGAATTTCATCATTCATCAAATCACCTTAATTCATTTCTCGCTCTCAATTTGATTTATCTCTGATATGTCCGACTGCTTGATTGAGTGTCATATTTCCGGTCTCTATTGCTCTAATTGATTCATCGAATAGATCAGAGGTTAGTAAAGCCGAATCCCATGCTGAAATAAGCCGCTCTCTAATTCTTAATCGCTCACGGTCTTTGGAGGATTGTAATTCGGTAATTGAATCGACTAATTCAGAAACCCCCATAGAACTATGTGCGGAGACCAATAACACATCAGGCACATCAACATTAGAACCAGCAGAGAGGGCCGATTTGACCGCTTCGGCTGCTCTATTGGCGTTAGGAAGATCGGCTTTATTGATTACAATCAAATCTGCCAATTCCATTATCCCTGCCTTCTCTGCTTGAATCACATCACCCCTATCGGGACCATCAACGAGAATAATCCGATTAGCAAAAGCAACAACTCGGATTTCTGATTGACCTGCTCCGACGGTTTCGAGAACAACGTGATCCCATCCACATGCACAAAGAACGTCGACCATGGGAGTCAAACAATCCATTAAACCTCCTGGATGATTTCTTGTAGCTAGTGAACGCACGTAAATACCATCTGAAGAATCAGCATTCACCATACGCATACGATCTCCGAGCAATGCCCCACCTGTCTGAGGCGATGAGGGGTCAATAGCCAATACTGCTACGGTCTCACCTCTGGAAACCCATTCGTCAATTAACTTGCCAATGAGCGTGGATTTACCAACACCGGGAGGGCCAGTTATTCCAATTGAATCTCCAGAACCATTCTCCACAGGAGAGGTGCCGCCCTCTTCAAGGACACTAAGCAATCTAGCCAATGCACGGCGATCCCCTGATTTGGCAGATTCGAATAGAGAGGTCGTTTCATTCATTCCAGCGCCAACCTATCTGTTCACCAACACCAACTGACTCTGCGGCTTTCTTCCGAGATGAAACCATTTCTAAGAACTCTAGAATACTCTTTGTTGTTGAACCCGGGCCAAAAATAGCTCTAACACCTTTCTCGTATAGGGGAGAACGGTCTTGTTCAGGAATAATTCCACCAGCAAAAACCACGACATCACCTAGTCCTGCCTCGCGTAAACCATCACACACCTTTGGAATTAATACGTTGTGAGCACCAGAAAGAGTGGAAAGGCCGACAGCGGCTGCATCTTCATCAGTAACTATCCTGACAATCTCTTGAGGAGTACGTCTTAAACCGGTATAAATTACCTCGTGCCCGCCATCCCTTAGAGCCCTAGCAATCACCTTCGCCCCTCTGTCATGACCGTCTAAACCTGGTTTAGCAACAACGATTCGCATGGTTCAGTCCGTATCTTGGAATCAGATGGTGGCCTTCAAACAACCGATTGAATGGATATTGAATCTGCTTGCTTTTCAGGAATGCTCATGGGCGGGCTAGCATCGTTGCAGGCTAACTCATGTCTGGTGTGGAGGAGCGCATTGATGACTTGCGGCGCCGTAAGGCGCAAGCAGAAGCTGGCGGCGGCCAGAAAAGAATAGCCGCACAACACAACCGTGGAAAGATGACTGCGCGTGAGCGAGTCGAGCAATTACTCGATGATGGAAGCTTTGTAGAAGTTGACGCATTGGTCGAACATAGGTGTCGAGACTTCGAAATGGACCGTAATGTAATACCTGGAGATGGAGTTGTTTGTGGGCACGGAACTATTGAAGGAAGAACTGTATATTGCTTCGCACAGGATTTTACAGTTTATGGCGGATCATTAGGTGAGATGCATGGACTAAAAATTTGTAAAATCCTAGATATGGCTCTAAAGACAGGATCCCCCATAATTGGACTAAATGATAGTGGCGGGGCTAGAATACAGGAAGGAGTAGCAAGTCTAGGTTCGTATGCTGAAATTTTCTTCCGCAATGTTCGCGCAAGTGGAGTTATACCTCAAATTTCAGTAATTATGGGCCCTTGTGCTGGTGGTGCAGTCTATTCGCCTGCAATTACAGATTTTGTAGTAATGGTTGATAATACGTCTCACATGTTCATTACAGGACCTGAAGTTATCAAAACCGTGACGAACGAAGAAGTCTCTTTCGAAGATCTCGGTGGAGCGTCCACACACGCAACACGTTCAGGAGTCACTCACTTCACGGCAGGAAATGATGATGAGGCACTTGATCTAGTTCGAGAATTAGTAAACCTGATTCCGTTAAACAATCTAGAGAAACCACCAATAAAAGCTACATCTGACCCTTCCGATAGGATTTGCGAATCTTTGGATGAATTAGTTCCTGAAGACCCTTCCACGCCCTACGATATCATTGACGCTGTTGAAGAAATACTAGATGACCGCGCCTTCCTTGAAGTACAAGCTGATTATGCACAAAATATTGTAGTAGGATTTGGACGTTTAGGAGGCCACACAGTAGGTATTGTAGCAAATCAACCCAAAGTCCTAGCAGGTTGTCTAGACATAGATGCTTCAGTTAAGGCTGCTAGATTCGTACGGTTTTGTGATGCGTTCAATATCCCACTGCTTACATTCGTCGACGTACCTGGTTTTCTCCCTGGAGCCAGTCAAGAATGGGGGGGAATTATCCGACACGGTGCAAAATTACTCTACGCATATGCCGAAGCGACTGTGCCCAAGCTCACAGTAATTACTCGCAAGGCCTATGGGGGCGCTTATGACGTCATGTCTAGCAAACACATTCGTGGCGATTACAATATTGCCTGGCCTACAGCTCAATTGGCAGTAATGGGTGCCGAAGGTGCTGTACAAATTATTCACAAAAGAAGAATCAACAGCGCTGGCGATCCAGAAGGAGAGAGAAAAAGACTCATTGAGGATTATGAGGACACATTTGCAAACCCGTATAGAGCAGCATCCTTAGGATATCTAGATGATGTAATTCAGCCAAGAAACACAAGAGAAAGACTGTCTAAGGCTCTTGGGGCACTACTAGAAAAGGAAGAAATTAGACCCGCACGTAAGCACGGAAACATTCCTTTGTGAGGTATTTTGATGGCTAGTAGGAAAGAAAAAATTCGCACCGCAGCAATCCTCGCTGTGTTACTTGAAGAAGAAGACGGAGACTATCTGAAACTTTCCAACACAAGAGACAGGGGTAGTTCATGGGCCCGTGATCATCGCCGCATGTTAATAGGACGAAGAAATCTTTTCCGCGCACGTACACGAAGAAGTACTCCGAGGTGATTTCATGACTAAGACAAGAAAAGTTACCGTCGATGGAGATGAGTTCGAAGTAGAACTTGAGAAGATAGATGGACTTTGGCAAGTCAAAGTAGATGGGAAATCATTCACAGTCAGTGTTGAAGGAAGAATTGTTGAAGAGGCTGCGGGGAAGAAACGGAAGAGAGGAAATAAAGGAAAAACATCAGGGACAATTTCATCGACAATTCCTGGTAAAATCATCTCAATAAATGCAGAAATAGGGGCGCAAGTCAAAGAAGGAGATGTTTTGATGATTTTAGAAGCGATGAAAATGCAGAATGAGATACATGCTCCAATATCAGGGACTGTTTCTCAAGTTAACTACAAACCAGGCGATAGTGTTGAGGCAAATGCACCTTTGTTAGTGATTTCACCCGAAGTGCCAAAACCAAGTGATGCCTGAGGTTACACAATGCCGACATGCGACTATCCAGATTGCAGCGTCGAAGGAGAGATGGTTAGCCGACTGTCTCCAGATGGATTTCTTGTAGCCACAGGGAAAAAGGCCTATTCATTTCGCGAAGCTTATCGGCGATTCCATTATTGTAAAGAGCATCATGATGAATTGATGAGCACGGTTTGGAATAGAGTGCGTTCTAAGGATGACAAAGAAGATGACCATGTTGCTCCAACAGCAATCTGAAATATTCCAGAACTGCCTTTCGGCATATTGAAAGAACTAGTTCACTAGATACCATTCAATGAGCCGCGACTATGTATCACATCTCGAGTGTTCTTACACTGGTGAAATAATTGAGAAAGGTACTCCTCATACACTATCATCGATAGGTAAGCCTATTCTTGTAAAATATGATCTGGATTCAATTAAGAAAGATGTTTCGAGAGAGACTATTGAGAATTCAAAAGAATTAGGCTTCTGGAGATATGCACCTCTCCTGCCAGTAAGTGAACCCGAAAATCGAGTTTCATTAGGAGAAGTAATAACCCCCCTAATTGAGCTATTCGGGAGTTTATCGCACCTGAAAAGTAAGCCAGAATGTGTATTGGTCAAGGACGAGTCACGACTACCAACAGGATCCTTCAAGGCTAGAGGATTGGGGTTAGCAGTATCAATGGCAAAAGAATTTGGATTTGATCAATTGGCAATCCCTACTAATGGAAACGCTGGCTCTGCATTAGCAGCATACGCAGCCCGGGCGGGAATGAAAAGCACAGTATTATGCCCCGATAACACTCCAATAATCAACACCTCTGAGACATTAGCACAAGGAGGAGATACATTTCTCGTCAACGGGTTAATTGGAGATTGTGGAAAAATTATTGGAGAAGGAAAGGAATCTATTGGTTGGTTTGCGGTTTCGACCTTGAAAGAGCCATATCGTATTGAAGGAAAAAAAACTATGGGTCTTGAATTAGCTGAACAACTTGGCTGGGATTTACCAGATGTCATTTTTTACCCTACTGGAGGAGGCACAGGGCTGATAGGAATGTGGAAAGCGTTCCATGAATTGCTAGAATTAGGTTGGATTGATTGTAAACTCCCTAGAATGGTAGCGGTACAATCAACTGGTTGCGCTCCAATTGTGAAGGCTTGGCAAGATGGGGTTGAACACGCAGAATTCTGGCAGAATGCTAAAACTGAAGCAAGCGGAATTCGTGTACCTGCAGCAATTGGAGATTTTCTCATCTTAAGGGCAGTGAGGGAATCTAATGGGTTCGCTATTGCTGTCAATGACGAACACATTATGCGTTCAAGAGATATGATTGGAAAAGCGGACGGATTACTTCTATGCCCCGAAGGTGCTGCAACTTTCGCAGCCTACGAAGTTGCTCTTGAACAAGGGTTAGTCAGTCCATCGGAAAAAGTCGTTCTCTTTAACACAGCAACAGGACTGAAATATCCATTACCTAAAGTATCAAAGAAGTTGGATAAAAATATGCCATTTAATCCTTCTTTTTTTAGATGAGACCTA
>Ga0206683_10003115_pt1 | contig 11065 bp, 12 predicted proteins | sample M280m12015metaG_FD_155483 | JGI IMG/M metagenome (GOLD analysis project Ga0206683, IMG submission 155483) | Ammonia-oxidizing marine archaeal communities from Monterey Bay, California, United States - M2 80m 12015 | ecosystem: Environmental > Aquatic > Marine > Intertidal zone | place: USA...
ATATCCATGTAATTCAAATTCTCTTGGAAGGACATTGATAAACGATATCACGTTTTCGTTGATTGGATTTGGAACTGTAAGATATGTGAAGTGTATCTTGTCACTATTCTTTACGTTCTCGTATCGTTTGTGGACGTTCTTCTTCTTAAGTAAGTGGTTATACAGTAATGCACCCCTAACGTGTATGGGTGTACCCTTACCATAAATGCTTGTTGCATCTGAATATTGTGCGAGGTTATTGCAACCTCTTGGTGATGCAATCTCTTCTACTGGAAGGTTTCTAAATTCCTTTCGTGCAGTCTCTACGAAGTCCCATACCTCTTCTTCGGTTCCATTCATAACAACCTTTAACACTTCAGTTAGTTTACCTCTAACCCATTGTGGTGTACTGGATTTTGCAGTCTCAATACCCATCATTTTTAGTTTAGGCTCTGCGAGTCGAACACCTTCATTATCTAATACATTAAGGATATATCTTTTCTTTGCAGTCCATATTCCTCTATCTGCAATTACCTCACGACCCATAACCATTTTCTGTTGGAATGCGTTAGTATAATCTGCGAGGTCGTCATATCCTTTAGTCAATACGTCAAGAATCTTATCTTGTCCTGCACTGTTTAAAAAATCGACAATCTTAGACTTGGGTGTATCTTCGGGAAATAACTTCTGTACCATTTTGTCAAAGGACACATAAATCGAATCGGTATCCATTGCGATTACATAATCTTCGTCCGTTCCTAGTGTATCATTGAGGAAAGTGTTTATAGTGTTTTCTGCAGTTTTAATAATCATTTGACCTGCAGTTGTAATACCTTCTGCAAGATTAGGGTCGAAGAATGCAAAGTATTGATTCGCAAGAGCACCATAGGCACTATTGAGTGCAATCTTTCTGACCTGTTGATTGTTGTATGCACGTTTGATTAAAGTATCGAGTTCTTTTCGTCTTGGTCTATCTGCCTGTTGATATTCAATTTGATAGTCAATCATTTTCTTCTTCCACTCTTTTCTTTCATCATAGAATTTCTCCATGAGTTCAGGAAGGAATCCTTGTCTATCTCTTGAGAACTTCACTCCGTTAGGTGTAACAGTTTGATTCTTTTCTACAAGTTCTGATAAGTCATGTTCTCTATCCAGTAACTTATCAATGTTAAGAGTCATTAAGTCTCCTTTAATCATTTTCTCAGGACTGATATTGTACTGCATAATAATATGTGGATACAATGAGTTCAAGTCAAATGATACAACCCAATCGTGTTTTCCAACGATAGGTTCTTTAACGTACGCACCAACAATAGAATGATGTTTTGTCTTCTCAAGTTTTTGTGGTGGTGTTTGAATACCTTGTTCTTTTAAGAAATTGTAAATAATGGTTTCCCAGTATTTTACCATTCCAAAAGTATCTGAATAATTACACTTCGCATTGTAAGCCATAGTCAAGGTCAATTCCAATAGACCAAGTTTATCTTCTAGGTCTTCAACAAGTGTAACGTCTTTAACGTTATATTCTAGATATAGGGGATAGTTATTCTTGTAAAGTGTATGTAAATTTCCATATTCAGAATAGTCAATCTTTTGTTTATTTAATTCAATATGTGAAATGTGGTCAAGAGAATAAGATTCCTGATTAACAAATGTTCTTTGTTTGTATAGTGCCATGTAATCGATTACATTGATTCCGTACAGATTGAACACCATGACTTTATTACCATAATTGTTTGTGTAATCTCTTACGTCTGACATATTCCAAGGCGAAAACTTTTTATGTGAACCCTCTCCAAATAACTTATCAACACGATTACAAAGATAAGTCATATCGAATGCATCAACATTCCAACCAGTGATTACGTCAAAACTTTCTTTACGCCAGTATTTGATAAATGCTTCAAGTAGGAATGCCTCGTTCTGACATTCATGGTAGATAACATCTGCAGGACAATCATGCCATGGGCCGATACCAAAGGTATGTGCGTTATGTCTAAATGGTTTGATTGTGATTGCGTTGACTTTCTCTTCTGCGAGAGTTGGTTCGGGGAATCCGTTTTCTGACTCACACTCAATGTCGAGTGTTGCGATTTTGATTTGATTATAGTTCCATTCAATATCACCTTGAAACTTTTCTGCGATATAGGTGTAGATATACTTGTCGTATCCATGTATTTCAAATCCATCGACTTGGTTATATTGTTCACGGAATTTTCTTGCACCACCCATAGTGTCAAGATTAACTGGTTCTAGAGGTCTTCCGTCAAGAGAACGGAATGCTGTGTCACCCTTTTTGGAAAGAACATAATGATTAGGTCTGTATGCGACCTTCATCATATGTTGTTTTTTACCTTGATAACCCTTTACGAGTATTTTGTCACGAGTACGACATACATTAGTATAGAAATCCATAATATAATTATATCAAATGAAGTCTATTCTGTCAATGTGCTTCTTGTTGGGTGTAGTAATCCTTTTACTGCGTTCAGTTTGTCTTGTGCATCTGCTAGTTTTGCAACTTCCATATCCATTGCACCAACTACATCAGGGTGTTCCCCTATACCAGCTGGTTTCTCGTTATAAACTTGAATGTTTGCAGTGTGAACTGCAATATCGCCTTCATATTTTTTTTGTAATGCTCTTAGTAAATCTGCCATATTAATTTCCTGTTGCGACTTTATAATTAGTTTCAAGATTTGGTCTGACCTTGAAAATGGTCACTATTTGTTTTTTTGGTATCTTGTAGTTATATTCTCTTGCGAACGGTAACCAAGGCGCAAGATTAATTTCCATTCTATCTTCAATTACTTGTTGCACACATAATTGTGCATCTTGTATTAGAACGGTATTACTAAAAAGGGTTTCAGTTACATATCCCATGATAACTTCACCACCTAAAAGTTTTATTGCCTTTATGTCTGTAGTACTAAACACTTAATACTGATTCTTGTAATTCGATAGAACGTCTACCAACTTGTTTAAACCAACGTGAGTCTTCCATTTCAACTGCCATTCTTTTCCAATCACCTTCAACAACTGCACTCCACATATTGTTGAATTTTCCGAAACGAGTTCCACCTAGATTGAATGTCATATTGACTAAACAATGTTGAATTTCTTCGGGTAGGTCATAAAAGTCTGAACCACCTTTTGATTCAAACACATGAATTGTTTCTTCAACGTGTTTGTCAAAATCATATTCATAGACAGCGTCTACTCTTTCTTGTGAGACTGGTGTACCTACTGGTAATCCATGTTCGTCATCACTATCTTTAATTAGATGTCCAACTCCAAAGGTTAAATATCCTAGTGAGTCTTCGTAGACCTCAAGGACTTCTCCTTCATGTCTCTTTATCTGTTCCTTTAATATCTCTTTGTTCATTTTTTTCCTTTTCCACTTGATGTTCGATGAGTTCGACCAAAATGTCTCCCATCAGTTTGTTTAATTCCTCATTATTTAGTAATTCTTCTAGGTATTCTTCACTAGGTTCTACTCCATTAGGAACTCTTCTAATTGTTCTTTGGAAGTTAAGATGAGGTTTGTCGTCTTCCATTTGCACTTCGCCGTACTGATACACTAGACCATCCCATTCACCACCCTGCAATTCTATACCTGCAGTTTTATCATCGGGGTTCTCTACTACTCTGTAGACCCCGTCATTAAATAGTTCATCCGTCATGGCAAAATGCGATATGGTTTTTACTATATCGTCCTAATCTCTTATATTGTTCAAATACATTACTGAATGAATGTTTTAATCCTTTAATGTAATGTTCATAATTTCTTTGGGTTACAAATGCATTGAAGGCAATATGACCCTTGTTAATCTTATTTAGGTTATCATAAAATTCTGTTGACCTGAACTGTTCAGGTGTTCCACTTGGCCCAAATATATCAACAAAAATGTAATCGTACTGCGTGGTGCAGGTTTCTACGAACTCAAATGCATCACCAACAACACAAGTAATTCTATCGTCATTAGGCATATGGAAATAAGTTTCACCTATATGTCTCAGGTCAAATATATCAACACTAGTGATATTCATTTGTGTATTTCTATGTAAGTAAGACGGGATAACTCCACCACCAGTTCCTAAAACTAATGCACGTTGCGAAACTGTAGGTGTACTAGGAAGGTCATTGTAATTTAACACTTGAACTATTTCTTTAGCGTAAGTCTTTTGTAGTTCATGAGGATATTTCTTCTTCAGTGAAGTTTGATTCAACTCACCGTTGAACTCTAAAATTACACACTGTTGAGTTTCTCTAACTGCAATCTCAACACCATTTACTATTTCTTTATATATTACTTCACTCATAAATTCTAACTCCAAATGAACTATCGTTCATAATTGCTTTGTGGATTCCTAAAGACGCTTTTCTAGTCCCCATAGCTCCACCTGCAAATGTATCCACGACTTCTCGTTCCTGTAAATCTTTCATTGTTACATAGTGCATATACGCACCAATTCTTTTTCTAACCTCTTCAGGTACATCAACTTCTTCTTCATATACCATATGGTCAATAGACTTGTTTACTAATTGATACCCAATTTTCTCATTTACTAAAAGGTACACAATCAATCCTACAGGTACAGAACCATATTCAAACAAATAGTATTCAACTGAAGGGTCATTCCAATATTCATATTTGGTAATTGCATCTGCCATTCCTTTGGATAACCACTTAGTTTTTTCAACGTCCCTCTTCCATTTTAAGAATGCATTGTTTATTTGTTCTACTGCAATATCAGGTTTGTTTAATTTTCTATAAGCGACTTCAGGATTTTTTAGTAATCTATTAACACCCTTTTTGGTTCTCCACCTGTTATTCATTTTTTCCATGTTAGTATCAACATGAGAATAATAGTTATAGGTTTCAAATTCAGTATCTAATTCTAATCCTTTCTTTTCTAACCATAATGATTCTTCTTCATTACCCAAGAATTTTTTACATACATTCTCTCTCAATGCATCGAATACTAATTCTTCATTTGCTAATGAACCACTTGCACTAATTGGTAATCCTTCAAGTCGTTTGTAAATGTGTTGGAACATTTGAACGTGTTTCAATACTATGACGACTAAGTCTTCTCCAACACTTACTGTTGCAACTTTCCTTTGCCATTCATTTTTAATCTTGTGGTATTCATGAACGTATTCGGAAGGAAGTAATCCTTCGTGTCCATATCTCATACACCTTGTCTCTTGATAGAAGTCTATAAACTTTTTACTGGAAGGTTGTTTGAGATAGAAACACATATCATTAAAGAATAATGAAGGGTCTACTGTTTTTAATGCCTCTATATCGATGCAGGGAATTGCCTCGAAAGGACTCAACTCATTCAAAAAATCCATCTAGTGTACTCACTCTTGCATCTTTAAAAAAATCACGAGCAACACCTTTTGAGAAACACCAAATATTTTCAATATAGTATTTCTTCATGAACTCGTCCATTGCAGCTTTATCAAAGTCTCCATTCTCATCTTTGAATACAGATTTACCTTGAGGTCTTTGCATGATTCTCATTCCTATTTGACCGTCAAAGTATTCTTCACCAACGTGTCTGATAACTTCGTCTCCCGACCTGTATCTAACTCCATGTATTTTTGGGTCAAGAATGTTAATGTACAAGACTCCACTATTTGCAAGTGATTCAAATGATTTCTTTGCTACTGGTAAATAGAACTCGTCTCTCCACGCATTATACTCGTTAAACTTTGCCCAAGATTGGTCTTGTTCATGTTCACCACCTTCGTTGTATCTCTCTGTTGAAAAATAAGGTGGAGAAGTGAATGCACAATCGATTGGTGGAAGTTGATGGTATTTCATATCCTCTGCACCACAACGATGTATCTCAACTTTCTTTGACCCAATACATGAGAAGTAATCTTCCTGTTCAATTATGTCGGGTTCTTCACCTGTAAGAATTCGTTCATAAAATATACATTGTTTCTTATAACGTTCAAATGTTGCAGGGTTTGGGTCACAACCTATGTACTCTTTAGTGTAATTCCCTGCATAAAAACCACATAGTCTGTCACCCCAACCACAAGAAGTATCAAGTATTGTTTCACTCCTAGTGTTGTCATAGATAGATTTTGCAACAAGTGGTTTGAACTGCGTTGCAATGTATGTTCCCAATCTGAATGCAGAAATGTAAGACTTTTCATCCAACTTTCCACCCATGAGTTCTTCCTTTCCTTCAACCTGTACTTTTTGTACACCATTGATTCCTCTCCAAATAGGCCCTAAACATCTCCAAATTTCTTTAGAGGTTCCTTCTTCCCAAACTTTTACTGGTGGTTGGAAACCATAACTTCCACACGCAAGTCTTAAATCTTGGTGAAAGAAGTTTGATGCATCAGAATGATTAGATGCACAATCTATTAAACCTAATCCCCAAGAATGAAAGTCAAAAGTATAATCGTCATACTTTTCCATGACTTCTTGTTGTAGGTTATCGGTAGGTGTGATACAGTTTGAAGTATCATAATCTTTTAATGCAAGAAACATTTCACGCATTCTTTCATATGATATTTCTTTGAAAGGAAATGGTGGTCTGGTTTCTGCAATAAAATCTGCTACTGCAAGACGAAATTCTTCCTTACCATATTCTTTGGTAGTCTTATCAAAAAGGTTGCCGTCTAATATAGGTAACCCATTTGAATTGACATTATCGGATAGAATTTGTTTTAGGGACATTATTGAGGATTGTTTCCAAGATATTCCATTACAGTTTCTGCGTTAGATACTAAAAATGGGTCTGATTCAATGTTGTCTTGAAATCCTTCTTCAATAAACATTTTCTCAACTTTACCATCATTAATTATAGCTGCGTATCTCCAAGACCTCATACCAAATCCTAGATTTGATTTTTTGACTTCTGCACCAAACTTATGTGTGAACTCTCCATTTCCATCGGGAAGGAAAGTTATATCTGTTTCTCCAAAAGACTCTTTCCACTCATTCATAACAAAAGTGTCATTCACTGAAATACAGTAAATTCCGTCAATCTGTAATGATTGGAATTTTTTAAAATTTTCCTGAAAACCAGGCACTTGTTGGGTACTGCAAGTTGGTGTAAATGCACCAGGCAATCCAAATATGATTACTCTCTTACCTGCAAATTCTTCTGTAGTGTTGATATTACCCCACTCTCCGTCTACACGAACTGGGAAATCAACATTAGGAACTTCTTGACCTACGTCAATAGGCAGTCCCATAATTGCGTTATTGTCACTCGACATATCTTACTCCATAATATAAAAAGATACACCTATTATACAACATAACAGGTGTATCTGTAAGGGGTTTTTTAAGAAATTTTGATTTCTTGAGGTTTATCTTCTTCGGGTACAATCCTTTCCAAAGACACACTCAAAATCCCATTCTTCATATCTGCACCTTTAACGACTATATCGTCTGCAAGTGTGAATGTTCTTTTGAATGAACGTGATGCAAGTCCTTTATGGACATACTCAAGTTCCTCTCCATCCTCTTGTTTACCTTCAATTGCAAGAATCTCTTTCTCTTTTGAGATTGAAATATCTTTCTTGGTAAATCCAGCTACTGCAAGTTCGATTGCAAAGTTTTCTGCATCGTGTTTTACAATATTGTAAGGTGGATAATTTACATTAGAGTGCGTGTCTGCACGTTCTAATAGTTTTAGGTGTCGGTCAAAACCGATTGCGAATGGAAAATCCGTTGTGAATCTTCCGAAGACATCATCGAAGTGTGTCATAGTTTTCTCCTTATTTAAGCAAGTTAATGTTCTAGTCCTCTTATGAGCAACTAGGCGTATGCCCTCTTTAATCCGAGTTATCAGTCCAGTCTCTTATTCAGATTCTTTCCCGAAGCTCTTTTGAAGATTAAAGAGTTCATACTAAAGTGGAAACTCAGCACGACCTGTTAGTCTCCTAGTTTGACCTGCCCTAACTCAAACATGGAAAGGGGTTGGGTCAAGTTGTGGGTTTCTTTTCCGTACGGTAAATTAATACTAGTACTTCTTATCTACCCTTGCGAATCAAATAAATGATTCGCAAATAGTATTTATACCATTTATAAGCCTATTATAAGGTTTTTTTTAAATATTTCAAGGGGTTTTCTTTAATTTTCTTAATTCTTTATTAATTAGTGGTGCATATATCTTAACTGGAATCTCTTTTCCTTTAACATTTATCTCGTCAAGATACTGCCATTCACAATCAACCTGTTTCTTTGTGAACTCTGACATTAGAATAGGTGTATCATATGTTCTAGTTTGCACTTCAAGTCGAGCTGCAAGGTTAACTGCATCTCCGACAACTGAATAATCGAATCGTTCTTCTGACCCCATATTGCCCACGATACACTGACCAGTGTTAATTCCAGTGCCTATGACTACTGGTGGTAAATCTAATCCTTCTCTTTCTAACTCTACATTCATTTGTTCTGTTAACAGTTCTATTTCTATTGCAGAATCTAAAGCCCTTTGTGCGTGGTCAGGACAATCTAAAGGAGCTCCCCACCATGCCATCAAACAGTCGCCCATATACTTATCAATGGTTCCACCATTTGCGAGTACTATTTTTGACATACCGTCTAGGAATCTATTGATTAATAACACTAGACCTTCAGGGTCGTCATTCTTCATATAAGCTTCGCTTATAGGGGTGAACCCAACTATATCTGCAAATAAGAATGAAAGTTCCTTTCTATCTCCACCTAATTTCAATTTTTCGGGGTGTTTTTGCAGTTCTTCAATCATGTCAGGCGATAAATATTTTTGGAACTGCTTCTTTATTTGTTGCTTTTCTTGAAAGGTAACATAGTATTTGTTGAAAGATGCATGACCAAACACAATCAAGGAGGCCAAAGATGAAAAGAAGGTATCGAAAAGAACGAGACTTGAAGACCAAATATAGAAACTCCCACCCACCTGAAGTACTACGAGTCCTAGAGAAAATGTCCCCGAAAGAGCTGTGGGAAGCTTATAAACCATTACCAACACAATTAATAGAACTGACAGAAGAAGAACAATTTCTACGAATTCAAGAAAGTAGGATTGCTTTATTTGAATTCCTGTCAAGGCGGTTTGTATCAGATTCGCTTGTACTTCGTGAGGATACATTGTACCCATTGGGGTTGAAACTGGATTGTTCCATCCTTCAGCGGTTACCCCAAACACAAGAATAGCGTTTTCAGGTAATTCATCAGTGAAGGAATAACGTTTAAACTTGTTCCAATAACTTATCATTAAATCACCTTGAGGTGTTGTGGATATGGGTTGTTGTCTTCCGACTCTGACCCATTCTACTCCAACCTCTTCAGTGACTTTCATTTGGTAAGATTTTTCGTCATTAAAAGCACGTAACACTTCAATTGCAAGTGAGGGATATATTTGTCCGTTCGCTTGCATGAGTAATGGTGCAGAACGTATGGTTCCATCGAAGTTTGGAGTACCCGAAATACTAGGAGTTGCAGTAGTTACCCCTACTCCATAGGTGTTTCCCTCTAGTACAGGAATGGGGCTGAGCACCCCTGGCGTCCCCCACACTGCGTTTTTAGCGTCTCCTGACCCCAAAGTACTAGTTCCGACAAAGGGAGATGACCCTTTTTGGGTCTGAATTGTGGGTGCTGACGATAAAATGGACAATCTATTGACCAAAGCAGTCGCAAATTCCTCGTCTCCACCGAATCTATCGACCTCTGAGAACACTTGCGTGAACACATAAGTGTTAGACCAGTGTGATTCCAGTAGTTTATCTGCGTATATTTTGCGTGGGAATGGTAATTGTCCGAACTCTTCTACTGACTTTTCGTCAATATCGACCAAAACAATTTCGGGAAGTCCTGATTCGGAATCGTACTCTTGAACACTATGTGTGCTATGTAAGTAGTCAAACCACGACCATGAGATGTTCTCTATGAAGTATGGGTTCCAAATTTTAAGTCCAAATAATAACCCTATCGTGACTAATACGGTTTTCCAAGAGTACATTATTCAATAGTTGGCCATGCAAAGAAAAATATGTATAAACATATTCCTATCAATGCAAGTGCTAGCAATCCTGAAGTTACCCCTGACCAAAACTTTTTCTTTTCTGACTTACGGTAATCTTGGATAAAATCGTCTATCCTTTCTTTACTACTCATGAAAATTTCTTCTGTATTTTTTTGTACATATAGTATATAGATAGTCCATAGAATGCAAGTACGGACATTGAGATTCCGATATAGAACAATTCTACTGGGGATAAGAAAAGGACATTCCAAACAAAGTTAGCTGCAGCTTCACCGTCACCTAATGGTGCAAGTGATTCAGGCATTTCTAATTCATTATCTTCTAGAAGTGTGACCCACTCTTCATATTCGGTTTCACTGAGACAATGATAATACTCTTCGGGACAGTCTACTTCCATTTGATTACCCTACCTAGACACCATTCTAAGAATCGTATTGCTTTCGCTTTTATGCTCATTAGTTTTGCGTGACACTTACTGTACAGCCACCTGATGTTTGACAATTTTGAGACAACGTATAATTTTGAGTTGTATTGGAATGTTGTGAAATATTAAGTGTGGTTGGATAATTTCCGTTTATGGTAATGTTTGAGTTGTGTTCACCATTTCCGTCTTGTAAGTAATCAACGGTATTACCATCGTTATTAATGGTTAAATAAAATTCTTTTGTACCATCTGCTTTTTGTTTACCGAAAACAGAATTGTTATCACCATAAAGATAGATTTTTGCTTTATGACCATCACAAGCACCAGTTGCACAATTTCTTTGTTGTCCTACAACTGTATTATTATTACCGTGAATATCTACAGTAACCCAATGACCACCACCTTCAGTGTTATCCTTTGCCCAAGATGTATCAGTTCTACTTGAAATTTCAAATCCTTGAGCCCACCAAAGCTTATTATTTGTTCCATATGAAATATGAAACTGAATATCATTAGTGTTACAATCATCACCTTTTGTACAGTTCTGCCAAAGTTTTACATCTTGGTCATCGTGGTCTATATCACCACCCCAACCTGCACCTGATCCCCATGTAACAATATCATCTGCCCAACCTATTTCTTGGTTGTTTC
>Ga0206683_10003119_pt1 | contig 11061 bp, 9 predicted proteins | sample M280m12015metaG_FD_155483 | JGI IMG/M metagenome (GOLD analysis project Ga0206683, IMG submission 155483) | Ammonia-oxidizing marine archaeal communities from Monterey Bay, California, United States - M2 80m 12015 | ecosystem: Environmental > Aquatic > Marine > Intertidal zone | place: USA...
TAGGATCAACAAATAAAAGAGCTTGCCGTTCTAAAAGAATTTTTGCTCCTTTTTCATTCACTATTTCAGTAAGAATTGGACTTATAACTGAATCAATAGAATTAGAAGCTCTTTGTATTGCTTGCTGAATCTGTTGTAATCTTACATTTAGTTCATTTTGCTTTTCTTCTGCTTCATTTCTTAATTCTTCAGCGCGTTCTTGAAAAACTTCAGGAGATAACAGTGTTCTTTCGTCCTCTAATTTTTTTCCTTTTTCTTGTAAAGATTTTGTAATTTCATCTCTTAATTTAATTATCTCACTATTTAAAGCTTCACTTTGTTTTCTTAAAGAGGAACCTGCTTTTGATTGACCCACAATATATTGTAAATTAATAAATAAAATATCTTCTGCTGCAGTTAATTTTTCTGAATAACTTGTCAAAAACATTGCTGCAAAAGCAATAATCAAATATTTTCTCATAACCTTTCCTCCATTAAGTTAAGTGATGTTAACATAACTGTAGAAAATGCTTAGATCAATCATTAAAAATTGACCAATAAACATATGTTACACTAAGTTACCAAATAAATTTAAATGTAATTAAAATTTTGTTCCACCGCTAAATCTAAAGAATTTAGCATCATCATAATCTTCAGAAACCACAGCTCTACCTATATCAAACCTTATTGGTCCAAAAGGTGAATTCCAATTCAATGTAACCCCTACAGTTGCCCTAAAAGTCGCATCATCTACAAATCTAGTACATAATTGTCCATATATCTCGTTCAATCCCGCGCTATCATTTCTACAAGCTTCATCAATCGCCGAATAATCTTGGTTTAAGAGATTTGTCAAATTATAAAAGGGGTTATTGTCTTCGCCTAAGAGTTCTTGGGCTCTATATGTATTTATCACTCTATCTTCATCATCATTTTTACCTATTATACCAAAATCAGTAAATAGAGCTGTTCTTAATCCAAATTCATCCGGAAGTCCTAACGGGACTGTAACCTCAAAAGTGCCAATAGCAAAGAATTCTGCTCCTCTCGGTCTATCGGTAACAACTTCTTTTGGGCCAACACCTGCCCTGTCAAATCCACGGAAAGTGTTTCCGCCTTTAAAGAACCTATCATTAATCCTTAAATTATTACTTCCATAATTATAAATGTAACCACCACTACCTCCTACATTAAGAACCCAATCACGCGCTATTTCATAATAATACCTACCGCCAACACTCGTTCTAATGTATTCTGAATCTCCAAGTAAACCTGCGATATCTTGACCAACTGAGAATGACCAACCGCGAGTTGTGTCTATAGGATCGTCTCTAGTATCAATTACATAACTATATCCTATCTCAGATTTATTAGCATTATAGTCATCAGCCAAATTATAACCGCTTTGAAACATATAGCTTGAAATTTCTTCTTTAAGGTATCTATAAAATACAGATAAACTTGCATACTCCGCCATTGGCCAAACTGCTCTAATTGAAGCGCCTGATTGTGTGGATCTATAGGATGAATACCTTCTATAATCATTATCTATATGAAATATATCAAAACCTGCAGTCAATCTTCTTCCTAGAAAGTAAGGTTGAGTAAATCCAATTTCAAACTGCTTTCTTCTTTCCGAAGTCGAAATATTTAATCTTACTGATTGCCCTCTTCCTAATAAATTTCTTTCAGAAATACCAATTTCGAGAAGCAAACTTTCTGCAGATGAAAATCCAGCTCCCAGAGATAATTCCCCTGTGGGTTGTTCTTCGACTTCAAAATCAACTATCATTCTATCTTCTTGAGTTCCAGGTCTTATTGAAGTTTCAACTTCTCTAAAATATCCTAGAGATTTTATTTTTGTTTCTGATCGATCTATTAGTACTTTATTGTATGCATCTCCTTCTGATACTCTTAATTCTCTTCTAATAACTTCATCACGAGTTCTAGTATTTTCGTTTATATTAATTTTTTCAATATAAACTCTTGGGCCTTCTTCAATTAAATATGTAATATCTACAATACCTTCTTCTCTTTTTCTTCTTACTCTAGGTCTAACTTCAGCAGATGCATAACCTTCTTCCCCAACAGCTAATGTTAGCTGATCTACCGTAAGATCTATATCTGTTGCTTTGTATAGACCGCCTTTATTGTGTTCTATTAAATACAAAAGTTCTTCAGTATTCATGTTCTCCAATGAACTTTCTATAAAAGAATCTCCAAACTCATAGATTTGACCTTCATCAAGAACAAAAGTGATAACAAAATCTTTACCATCTTTAGTTAATTCCGCTACAGCAGAAACAACCTGGAAATCAGCATAGCCTTCATCTAAATAAAATTTTCTTAATTGTTCTCTATCATAAGCAAGTTTATCAGGATCATAAGAATCATCTGAAGAAAAGAATTTCCACCATTTAGATTCTTGGGTCACTAATTGGCTTTTTAGTTTTCTATCGCGAAAACTTCTATTACCTAAAAAATTAATAGATGACACACCGGTTGTTTGCCCTTCCGTAATTTCAAAAATTAGATCAATTCTATTCTGAGGCTGTCTGATTACCTTAGGCTCAATAAATGCAGAAAATCTTCCTGATCTTCTATAAAGTTCAATCAATCTTTGAACATCTGCTTGAACTTTTGATCTCGTGTAAACTGATCGAGGGCCAAGTTCAATTTCTTCTTCAAATTTATCATCCTTTAATGCTTTGTTGCCTTCAAAATCAATTCTATTAATTATAGGGTTTTCTATCACGAAAACAATTAATCCTGAATTCTCATATCTTATTGCTACATCAGCAAATAAACCCGTGTTAAAAAGAATTTTTAACGACCTATCAACTTCCTCATCACTGTATAGATCTCCAGGTCTAACCGTCATATATGAACGAATTGTATCTGCTTCAATTCTTTGAGAACCTTTAACCTCAATAAACATAATTCTTTCATAAATCTTAGCTTCTTGATTATCACTAGTAAGCTCTTGAGAGTTAGCAATTATAAATAAAAAGGATGCTAAAAATATAGCTTTAATAAATACTGTTAATTTGTATTTCAGCATAATTATCCTTTTTTACTATTATAATCTTCTATAATCGACTTATATCAAGAAAAGTTACAAATATCATTAGCGCAATTAATAGGCTCATGCCTATTTGCATTCCAATTTCTTGAGTTTTTTGGCTTAAAGGTTTCCCATTTAAAACCTCAAAAGAATAATAAAGTAAATGACCGCCATCTAAGATTGGTATTGGTAAAAGATTAATGATGCCAAGATTAACAGAAATTGCAGCAATTAGAGCCAATAGCGGAATAATTCCATAATTAGATATTTCACCAGAAATTTGAATAATTTTTATTGGCCCTCCCATTTGATCAACTGATTCCCTTCCGGTAATCAACTTTCCTAAATAAGCTAATATTTTTATCGATAAATTATATGTTTCCTTTGATCCTCTAAAAATTGACTCAATAAAGCCATATTTTTTTAACTCCATATGATCAGGGTTTTGACTTCCCATGATTCCAATTCTTGCTGATGAATATTTGGATCCAAACCTATCTTTTCCTTCAATAATTTCTGGCGTAAGCGGTACTCTAATCAAAGACCCCATTCTAACTATTTCTAATTCAACTTCTATATTAGGACTGTTAATAATATGTTCTCTTAATTCATTAAAAGTATATATTTCTTGATCATTTAAAGAGATAATTTCATCTCCAGCTTTTAAATTTGCATTATATGCAGGAGAATTTTTCACAACATCTCCAACATAAGGTTTGAGAACGCTTTCGCCTCTGAAAAAGAAAATAAAAGAAAATATAAAAATCGCCAAAATAAAGTTAAAGATAGGGCCTGCTGCAGTAGTGGCTATTTTTCTCCAAACAGATTTATTATGAAAATTCTTTTCATCGTTTAAATCATTAAAAGAATTATCTTTTTTCTTCCCGGAAGGGTTTTCATCACCAGTAAACTTAACATAACCCCCAATAGGAAGAATTGCTACTCTCCATAAAGTTCCAGATTTATCATACCTTCCCCAAATTTGCTTACCCATTCCAATAGAAAAAGTTTCTACACCTATTCCACACATCTTTCCTATTGAGTAGTGCCCAAGCTCATGTATAAAAACTACAATTGTTATAAGAAGAGCAAAAGCTAAAAAATATTGTATTACGGTAGGTAAATATAAAATTATATTTTGAATTATATCCATTTAAAACCTCTGACTTATTAATTCCTCTATTTTAACTCTCGATAAATTATCTAGATCGAGAATATACTCAAGATCTCTATTTTTATCAAAGTTTCCACTACCTAATGAGCTTGAAACATATTCTATAGCATCTTCAACTACAACCAAAATATCTAGAAAATTAATCCTTTTATCCAAAAAAGCCCTTACAGCTAACTCATTTGCAGCATTAAGAATAACTTGTAGATTTTCATCATTACTCCTTAAAATTGACCTCACAAGTCTTAAGGCATGGAAATTATCATCATTAATATTCTCAAAAGTTAAATTACTAAGCGCCTCAATATTTAGTGATTTTGAATTATCTTCATAAAAATTAGGCCAATAAAGAGCAAATTTTATTGGATGTTTCATATCTGGTTCGCCAAAAGAACCTAAAATAGACTTATTCTTAAATGATACAATACCGTGAGCAATTGATTGCCTATGAATTAAAACCTTAATTTCTTCTTCTGAAAGATTAAAAAGATACTTTGCTTCAATTATTTCTAGCCCCTTATTCATTAAAGTTGCAGAATCTACAGATATTTTCTTTCCCATTTTCCAATTAGGATTTTTGATAGCATCCGAAGGGGTAACATTTAGTAATTCTTCATTTGTTAAACCATAAAACGGACCCCCAGAAGCCGTTAAATAAACTTTATCTATTGGATTTTTATTAGATTCAAGAATTTGAAATATAGCACTATGTTCACTGTCTAAAGGAATAATTTTAACTTTTCTTAATTTAGCTTCACGCATTATTAATGAGCCTGCAGAAACAAAGCACTCTTTATTAGCTATACATATTGTTTTTGAATTTTTAATAGATTCAATCAAAGGCTCCAAGCCAGCTAAGCCAACAATACCAGCTACAACAACATCAGTTTTTTCTTTTGCGCAATCTAGCAAACCTTCCCTTCCAACCAAACACCTAATTTTCTTACTATTTATATCTTTAGAAATTAATTTGTAATCTTTAGTATTTCCAATACATATTAATTCCGGATTAAATTCTTTTGCTAGAGATATAAGTTTTTCAGTATTTCCATAAGATGTAAGAACTTTTATTCTAAACTTATCGGGGTCTTGTCTTATTATATCTAAAGTAGTTGTTCCAACAGAACCTGTGGCGCCAAAAATAGAAATTGAAACTTTTTTCATAACTATTACCCAAAAATAATTTTTACAGGATTATCTAAATATCCAAATAAAATTAACAAGGGTAATAAGAAGAAGAAAACTGCTAAAATACTATCAGCTCTATCAAACATACCTCCGTGCCCAGGTAAGATATTTCCAGAATCCTTTAAATTTGTTTTTCTTTTTAAAAATGAAAGCAATAAGTCTCCTATAATAGAAAATGAAACAATTAATAGCCCAATTGCCAAATTAAATAAAAAAGGTTTATCTGAAATAAATAATAGAATTAATGAAAACCATAATGAACCAAATATTAAAGAAGAAAAGAAACCTGAATATGTTTTATTTGGTGATAATTTTTTAAAAACCTTTGGTCCAGATATAGTTTTCCCAAAAAAATAACCACTAATATCAGAAATAATAATGGTAGAAATGATAAGGAACAAAGCCATTAATCCACTTTCCATATCTCTAATCCACTGAATGACCGATAAACTAACTAAAATATATATGAATCCAAATGACGACCAAAAAGAAGGAATATTAAAAAAGGAAGATAATGAAGAAATAATTAATATAGAAGAAGTAATTAATACTAAATCCATTGATATAAAACCATCATTAAAGAAAACTAATGTAGAAAATAGTATTGAAATTATACCTCGAATAATCCATTTATTTTGTGAAACTATTCTCATCCACTCAAAATTAAGTATAATTAACACCAGTGACAAGAAGATCTTTAAATAAAATCCTCCCAAGTAAAGAATTAAAAAACTTACTGAAGCAAGAATTAAAGCAGATAAAGATCTTAATTTTATATCATCAAACATTTATTTTTTCTCACTTATAACATTTCCAAACCTTCTTGACCGATTACTATAATCCTCAATTGCTCTTTCTAACTTAGCCTTAGTATAATCAGGCCATAAACATTCTTCAAAATAAACTTCTGCGTACGAAAGTTGCCAAAGTAAAAAATTTGAAATTCTTTTTTCTGATCCACTCCTTATAATTAAATCAGGATCAGGGACGCCAGCTGTATAAAGATGACTTTCAAATATTTCACTATTAATATTACTTGGATCTAAATCGCCCTTTGATGCAGCTAAAGCAATTCTTTTTGATGCATTAATAATTTCATGTCTTCCACTGTAATTAAAGGCTACTTGAAGATACAAACCTTTGTTATCTGATGTAAGATCCTCAGCCCCTTTAATAAGACTAAGAATATCTTTTGGTATATTGGATCGACTTCCTATAATTTTAATTCTGACATTATTGTTATGTAGTTCAGATAAATCATTAGAAATAAATTTCCTTAATAATTGCATTAACTTTGATGTTTCCTCTTCTGGGCGTCTCCAATTATCTAGAGAAAAACTAAAAATTGTTAGATATTTTAGATCAAAATCTCTTAATTCTTTAAGAAGTTTTCGCAAAGTTTTTAATCCTTGAGCATGACCCTCATACCTTGGAAGACCCCTAGCACTAGCCCAACGACCATTACCATCCATTATAATTGCAATATGTGATATATTTTTTTTACTATCTTTTTGAGATGGAGTTTTCATGCAGATTAAACTTGTCTAATCTCTTTTTCCTTCTGAGATAATATTTCATCTATTTTTTTTATATGACTATCAGTTAATTCTTGAACTTCTTCAGACAAATCATTTGCACGGTCCTTACCAATTTCCCCTTCTTTCTCGATCCTTTTAATCTCATCCATTCCATCTCTTCTAATGTTTCTAATTGATATTTTACTTTGTTCGGCATATTTCCCGGCAATTTTAGATAATTCTTCTCTTCTTTCTTCATTTAATTCTGGAATAGGAATTCTAATTAACTCACCATCAACCTGAGGGTTTAAGCCTAATCCTGATTCATGTATTGATTTTTCTACCGCTACAACTAACCCTTTATCCCAAACCTGAATTGAAATTGTTCTTGCCTCAGGAACAGAAATACTGCCCACTTGATCTAAAGGCATTTTTTGACCATATGCTTCAACTAAAATCCCATCAACCATATTTGTAGAAGCTCTGCCAGTTCTTAATCCTGATAATTCCGAGTTAAAGGCGTTTATAGCCCCATCCATTCTTTTATTTAAATCTTCTTTATCTATTTCTGTCATTTATTTTCCCTAACAATAGAGTAGCTACCTTTACCTTTTATAATATTTAAAAAGGAATCATTTTCTTGTATTGAGAAAACTATTATCGGTATATTATTATCTCTTGCAAGAGAAACCGCTGATGAATCAAGAACCTTTAAATTCTTAGCTAAAACTTCATCAAATGATATAGATTTAAATTTTTTCGCATCATTACTCTTTTTTGGATCTTTATCATAAATTCCATCAACCATAGTTCCTTTAAAAATTGCATCACAATCCATTTCACTTGCTCTTAATGCTGCTGCTGTATCAGTCGTAAAGTAAGGGTTTCCAGTCCCAGCTGCAAAAATTACAATCCTACCTTTTTCCATATGCCTAATAGCCCTTCTTCTAGTATAAGTTTCACATACTTCTGTCATTGATATTGCTGATTGAACTCGGGTTTGAACATTTAATCTCTCTAAGGAGTTTTGCATAGCTATAGAATTCATAATGGTTGCAAGCATACCCATATAATCTGCGCTAGCTCTATCCATGCCTGCAGCTGCGCCAGATAAACCTCTAAAAATATTTCCTGCCCCAATAACCAGACAAACTTCAACTCCGAGGCCACATACTTGTGAAATTTCTTTTGCGACTCTATCTACAGTTGAGACATCTATTCCATATGCGCCAACACCCATAAGAGACTCACCTGATATTTTTAATAGTACTCTTTTATATTTTTTTTGGTTCATCAGAGCCTCTTATATTTAATTAAAATTTTAAGAAATTAATGAATCTACCTCGTTAGCAAAGTCTTCATTTTTCTTTTCAATTCCTTCTCCTAATTCCATTCTAATAAAACCTGAAATAATTACAGGTTTATCTAATATTTTAAGAATATCCTTAATTTTACTTTCTCCATCTACTACAAAAGTTTGTTCCAAAAGAACACTTTCCTGGTAAAACTTATTGAGACGACCTTCGGTCATCTTTGCGACAATTTCCTCTGGTTTACCTGATGACCTAGCTTCTTCCTCTAAAATAGCTCTTTCTCTTTCTAAAATTTCTTTAGGAATATCTTCAACATTAATTGAGATTGGGTTAGTTGCGGCAATATGCATTGCTATTTGTTTTCCTAAATCTTCTAGTTTATTTTCTTCTTCATCTGATTCAAGGCTTACTAAAACTCCTATTTTTCCCATATTATCAATTACTTGATTATGAATATATGATGAAATAATACCGCTTTTATTTTCAATATTTTCCATTCTTCTTAAATTAATATTCTCTCCAATAGAAGCTATCATTTCTGTAATATAATCTTTTACCAAAACAGATTCTTCTGAAACTTCTTTGGATAATAAATCTTCCAAATTATTACTTTTAATTGCTAGCTTTCCTAATTTTTCAACAATGTTTTGAAAATCTTCATTTCTAGCTACAAAATCTGTTTCAGAATTTACCTCTATTATCGATGCACTATTTTCATTCTTACATACATATATTAATCCTTCAGATGCTATTCTTCCTTCTTTTTTTGCTGCCTTAGCAATACCTTTTGTTCTTAGCCAATCTATAGAAGTTTCAATATCTCCATTATTTTCAACTAAGGCATTTTTACAGTCCATCATACCCACTCCAGTCTTTTCTCTTAGTTCTTTAACTAGGTTTGTAGTTATTTCAGGCATAAATAATCTCCATTTCTAACTGTTGAATATAAATATTAAGTTTATTTACCTTTATCTTTATCTAAAGATTTTTCTTGATTTTTATCCTTAGAATCTTCTGTGTCGTCTTTTATTTCTTTGGTTACTGATTCAGCTGTTTCAGCTGTATTTATTTGATCTTTTATAACTTTTTTTTGCTTTTCATCAACAACATCGGGCTTAGATAAAGATTTTTCTTCATTTTCTTTAGGGTTATCTTGTATTTTTACATCTTCTTTTGACTGAATCGAGATACCATCTAAAGCTGCTTGTGAAATCAAATCACAGTATAATTTTATAGACTTTGTTGAATCGTCATTACCCGGTATAGGATAGGTAATGCCGTCTGGGTCACTATTTGAATCTATTATTGCTGCAATAGGTATGTTTAATTTCTTAGCTTCCTTAATAGCAATTTGCTCTCTGACCGTATCTATTACAAAAATTAGGTCAGGTAAGCTTCCCATATTCTTAATACCTCCAATGGATAACTCTAATTTATCCCTCTCTCTCGTAAGTTTTAATAATTCTTTTTTTGTTAGACCTGCTGATTCAACTTCATCAAGTGTCGCCTGAATAGATTTAAGTCTTGATATAGTATTTGATATAGTCTTCCAATTAGTTAAAGTTCCACCTAACCAGCGATGATTTACATAATATTGTGCGCATTGTGAAGCGCTATCGGAGATTATTTCAGAAGCCTGTCTTTTTGTTCCAACAAACAATATTCTTCCGCCACTTTTTGTAACTTCACTAACAACCGTCATGGCGTTTCTTAACATATGCATAGTTAGAGTTAAGTTTATAATATGGATGTTATTATGCTCTCCATAAATAAACTCTTTCATTTTAGGATTCCACCTATGTGTTTGATGCCCGAAATGGACACCCGCTTCAAGTAATTCTTTCATAGAAAAATCTGGTAATGCCAATTTATCCTCCTTTACCGGTTAAACCTCCACGAATATCCACCTAATGGCACCGGATTGCCTGGAAAAGCTACATTCGTGTGCGTAATGAATGGGGTATAATATTAATAACAATAAACTGCAACAAAAAATTAAATTTCTTCAACTTTTAAAACTCCTTCAATTTCTTTAACTGAGGATTTTATAGCAGAATTAATTTTAAAATTTTCTCCCAATTTTAATTCTGTTTGATATTTATCTTGTCCTTCTACTAGAACTTGAATATAAATTTCTGAATTTCCGTTACTTTCAACTCTATCTTTTATCTGAAGAATAGTTTCAACATTTCCAACATAAACCTTAAGGGCATTGATTTCTTTTTTTAGAAGATCCTCTAATGGTAGAATATTTATTGCCAATAATCTTAAGTTATTATCTCTCTTTTGTGTCTCTACCTCAATGACGACAGAAATACCTGGAATTAAGATACCTCTAACTTTATGAAGTAATTCAGAAAAAATAGTTATCTCGAATTGATTATTTTCATCAGTTAATCCCAAAAATGCAAAACTTTTACCTCTTTGTGATTTTCTTTCTTTTACATAAGAAATTGTGCCTGCAATTTTGTATTTTGTTTCAGATTTATTAACATCTCTGTAATATTTTATTTTTTTATCTTTGATTATACTTTTATATTCGCTTAAAGGATGAGAGGTAAGATAAAAACCAATAGCAGAAAATTCTTTTTCTAATTCCTCTGATTTTGTCCATGAATCAACCTCTGGTAAAGGTATATGTTTAAAGTCATTAAACTCCTCTTCAAATAAATAATTTTGGTTATTTAAATTTTTTTCCATAGTGGCATTTGATATACTTGATAAAATATTTATAGATTGAAAAACTTTATTTCGATTTTTTTCTAAATCATTAAATGAACCTGAGTAAGATAAATACTCTAAATTCTTCTTCGATAATATATTTGAATC
>Ga0206683_10003120_pt1 | contig 11060 bp, 10 predicted proteins | sample M280m12015metaG_FD_155483 | JGI IMG/M metagenome (GOLD analysis project Ga0206683, IMG submission 155483) | Ammonia-oxidizing marine archaeal communities from Monterey Bay, California, United States - M2 80m 12015 | ecosystem: Environmental > Aquatic > Marine > Intertidal zone | place: USA...
AACATCCTAGGGGAGAATGTGCTTATTGTTGGAGCTGGAGGTGCTGCAAGAGGAGCTCTCGCTTCTCTCGTTGAAGCCGAACCGGGTGCCATCACGGTAGTGAACCGAACGCTGAAAAATGCCAAGCTTTTACAGCAAACTTTTGTAAATGAGCTTGATATCTCAGTTGCTGAGTTCGATACCTTAGAAGGGAATTTCGATCTCATAATTAATGGCACTTCATTGAGTTTAAATAATGAAATTCCTGCGCTTTCATCAAGCCATCTGAGCAACAATTGCTGTTGTTATGACATGATGTATAAAAATGAAGACACCAGCTTTGTTCAATGGGCAAAAGCGAATGGTGCCGTATTGGCCTTGGATGGCCTTGGCATGTTAGTTGAGCAAGCGGCGGAATCGTTTTTTCGTTGGCGGGGCGTTAGACCAGAAACAGGTTCAGTAATTGCGAATCTTAAAAATCAGTAAGAATTCTATTCGACAATTGGGCACTCAGACAAAAAGCTATTGAATTAACCATGGCCCTTTGTCTGTATACGAGAAGAAAAGCTAGTGCTCTTCTTCACCTCCGTGGCCACCCTCTTCGCCATGCAAGTCTGCGGGTGTTAACGCTACCGCGTCGCGATCATGACCCATATAAGCGAAACGCACCTCTTGGGTATATCTTCCTTCAACCGACATGAACCCGATTAACAACAAAAGAACAGTGGGCGGGCCTAGTATCGTTAATACTAAAGCCAATCGTTCCCATACTGCGTGCATGAAAATAGCAACGATGAAGCCGGCCTTTAAAAACATAAAAGTGATTACTAATGTCCAGCGCATAGCCCCTTGGACGTTGAAAAAATCAACCGCATAAGAGAAGCCACTGAGTACGAATAGCAGTATCCAGATTTTGTAATAAATCCCTAAGGGATGTTGTTGTCCTTCAGCAGAAGCCATTGATGTCTGTCCTTACAATAAATAGAAAAATGCGAAGATAAATACCCAAACGAGGTCAACAAAGTGCCAATAGAGCCCGGCAATTTCTACGATCTCAAACCCTTTATTGTCGTAGTACCCCCGTTTCACGCGAAAGGCTACCCAGAGCAAATAAATTACCCCTATCGATACGTGAAGCCCGTGGAAACCCGTCACCATAAAAAAGACCGACCCAAATTGTGGAGCACCAAATGGATTACCCCAAGGCCGAACTCCTCATCAAGGAATTAATTTAGACCACTCGAATGCCTGCATTCCAACAAATGAAGCACCAAATGCAGCAGTAGCACATATCAACCAAAAGGTTTTCGTTTTATCTTTCCGATAACCGAAATTAACCGCGAGGGCCATCGTTCCGGAGCTGGTAATCAAGATAAAGGTCATTATTGCGATCAAAATTAGTGGAATCGGATCACCACCGAAAGAAAGCGCGAAAATCTCACTCTGTGCTGGCCATGGCATCGTAGTCGTGATGCGGACATTGAGATAGCCCACCAAAAAGCAAGAGAAGATGAAAGTATCACTTACGAGGAAGATCCACATCATAGCCTTACCCCAGGGCACATGATAAGCCTGCTTATCAGCAGCCCAGTCCTCTACTAGGCCAGTTACTCCATCGTGAGGTCCGACCTCGTTTGCTGTTGCTTCACTCATTAATATCTCTCACTAAGTTTTACGTAATCTTAATTTTTTAGGTATTCGACAAAATTGCAAATAGCACCAACCAAACTACCAACAGGAAGTGCCAATAAAGAGTGCAAAGTTCGATGCTCAACTTAACATCACTCGTCTCTCTACCTGCGAGCAGTCGAATTGAACTCTTGCTCCAAACCCAGAGACCGCCAAGTAGATGCGCAGCGTGCAAGCCCGTCATTAAATAATAGAAGGCATTTGCAGGATTTGACGTCATATAAAACCCGGCACCTTGCAAACTATTCCATGTTACTAGTTGCCCAGCGATGAACAAAATGGCAAAAATACCGCCACCGATAAAGACAGCAGTGACATGCTTATTATTAGTGGTGTTTGCAATATTTCGTGCCCATTGAAAAAGCACACTGCTGATAATAAGTAAACCAGTGTTAAACCAAAGTTGTGCCGGTTCAGATAGTGGCTGCCAATCTGGCAATTCCATGCGAACAAAGTAGCCAACGGTAAATAGAGAAAAAATAACCGAGGCAACGACCAGGAAAACTGACAGCGCAACTTTTTCAGAAGGCGCTTCGAAGGCCCCCTCGGGTTTTAATCCGCCGATTATCCCCTTATGTTCCCAGGGTTTGTCGGTTATCGTTTTAAATAAACTCATGCGTTAGCCAGCGATTCATCTTGATCAGGGTCGAAGTGCTGTTCATCCACAGTTGGCTCTTCGGTCTCAGGCGTACTTTGAGGAATAAAGTCTTCATGGGCCCCAGGGACACTGTAGTCATAAGCCCAGCGATAAACTGTCGGTAAGGAATTACCCCAGTTGCCGTGCTTTGGTGGTGTGTCTGGCGTATGCCATTCTAAAGAAGCCGCTCCCCAAGGATTTGGGTCAGCCTTAGGCCCATAGCGCAGACTCCAAATAATATTGATAAAAAACAAGAGTTGCGAAGCACCAACAAAAAGAGCCGCGATTGTAATCGTAGTGTTTAAGTCCTGTGCAGATTGCGGAATGAAATCTGTTGTGCCAAGTGCGTAATATCGACGCGGAACACCCAAAAATCCGAGGTAATGCATTGGCAGGTAGATCGCATAGGTACCAAGGAATGTGCACCAGAAGTGAAGTTTAGCCATGCCCGAATGAAACATGCGGCCAGACATCTTCGGATACCAGTGGTAAATCGCGGCAAATACTACGAGTACGGGAGAAACACCCATCACCATGTGGAAGTGAGCAACTACGAAGTAAGTATCTGATAACGGTAAATCGACAACTACGTTACCTAAGAATAATCCGGTGATTCCGCCATGGATAAAGGTAAAGATAAAACCGATAGCAAAATACATTGGCGCATTTAATCGAATATCGCCTTCCCATAAAGTCAGCACCCAGTTGTAGACCTTGAGTGCTGTCGGTACCGCAATAATTAAAGTAGTAGTGGCAAAGAAGAACCCGAAATAAGGGTGCATACCGCTGACATACATGTGGTGAGCCCAGACAATAAAGCTCAAACCACCAATGGCTATAATTGCCCAAACCATCATGCGATAACCAAAAATGTTTTTCCGTGCATGCACACTTAATACATCTGATACCAATCCGAATGCTGGCAATGCCACGATATAGACTTCCGGGTGGCCAAAGAACCAGAACAAGTGCTGGAATAAAATAGGTGAACCGCCATTGTGATCCAGCGGAGTCCCAGATTCGATAATTGCGGGCATAAAGAAACTCGTGCCTGCCAAAATATCAAATAGCATCATGATTGCTGCGACTAAAAGTGCTGGGAAAGCAAAAAGGGCCAAAATAGTAGCAACGAAAATACCCCACACAGACAGAGGCAATCGCATCATGGTTAAACCGCGACAACGATACTGAAGAACGGTAACAACATAGTTCAAACCACCCATAGTAGTCGCAACGATGAACACCCCCAGGGAAATAAGCATTAGTACAATGCCCATGTCATGCCCCGGTGTACCGGCTAAATTTGTCTGCGGGGGATAAAGCGTCCAACCGCCTCCGGTAGGGCCGCCGCCTACGAAAAAGCTGGCCATTAGAATAATCACTGAGACCAGGAACACCCAGACTGACAGCATATTCATAAACGGAAACACCATGTCTCGTGCGCCGCACATCAGCGGAATTAAATAGTTTCCGAAGCCACCAAGAAATAGAGCTGTGAGAAGGTATACCACCATGATCATGCCGTGCATGGTCACTGCCTGATAGTAGAAACTAGGATCTATAAAGGTGGCGGTATCTGGAAAACCAAGCTGCATACGAAAAAGCAAAGACAAAGCCAAGCCTACAATACCCGTAAAAACAGCGATGCTGCCATATTGGATTGCAATGACCTTATGGTCTTGGCTCCATACATACTTTCCCACCCAGCTATGTGGATGGTGCATCTCCATTTCGTGATCGCGATCCGCTAATGGTACGTAAGCCATTAATTCCTCCTAAAATTTCTGTTTCATTGCGGCCAGTGAGCGGCCTAAACAAATTCTTATTTACTGTTAGTTAAATTCTGTTATCGCAGCGTGTTGATATAGGCAGCGACATCATTGATTTCTTCGGCGCTATCCATCGCTGTGGCCATCGCGACCATTTGCTCCCCAAAATGATCATTGGGATGAAGCCCGCGGATACCCGCACCGAAATTGCTAATCTGTCTAACGAAATACCAATCACTCATGCCAGCGAGAGCAGGAGCATCGGTGTACCAGGTGCCAGCGCCATCATCTAAGTGACACGCGGCGCAGTTTCGGTCGTATATATCTCCGCCATTTTCGATATCTCCTGCAATTGTTGTGGGTGCTGGCGTATCAGTAAATGTTTCGATATAAGCTGCTACGTTTCTAATTGCATTATCGTCAGCCAGCGTCATTGCCATTGGTACCATAGCAGAGCCGATAGTATCGCCTTCACCACCACGAACACCTTCTTTAAAATGCTTAAGTTGTCGTTCAAGATACCAGGCGTCTTGGCCAGCAAGCTTCGGGCCATTTAGCGCTGAATTACCTTCGCCTTGAGCACCGTGGCAGGTTGCACAGATTGCGTAAGCGGCTTGTCCCGCAGCAATATTTGGCGCCGCCATGGCCTGAGTTTCGGCAAAAGTAGGCTGTGATGAAATCCAGGCATCAAACTCCGCTTGTGATTCAACTTTTACAGAGCCACGCATAATGAAATGCCCGATTCCACAAAGCTCTTCACACAGAATATCGTAAGTCCCTTCTTTAGTGGGATCGAACCAGAGATAGGAAACAAGTCCAGGGACCAAATCCATCTTTACCCGAAATTGGGGCACCGTGTAGTTATGCAGCACATCGTTTGAACGCAATAGAGCATGAACTGGCTGGTTAACGGCAAGATGCATGTTTGGGTCATTAACCACGACATCATCCTGGCCAGCAGGGTCTTCGGGGTTAACACCGAAAGGGTTAGATTCTGAGACATGCGATACGTCAGCAAAACCCAGTTGGCCATCTGCGCCAGGGTATCGAAATTGCCACTGCCATTGCTGGCCCAGCACTTCGTATTCAATAGCCTCTTCCGGAACTGTAACAAATTGGGCCCAAACGAATAGACCCGGTGCCAACATCGCGATAACTCCAACGGTAGTAAAAGCTGTCAAGCCAACCTCGAGCTTGTGGTTTTCAGGCTCATATACCGCTTTGTGGCCATCTTTCTGACGAAATTTATAGACACACCAAGCCATAAATAGATTCACGACAACAAAGACGAAACCTGTGACCCAGAAGGTTATATTTATGGTGAGATCAATAGTTCCCCAATCCGCGGCGATGTCTGTGAAATACCAAGGACCACCATACAACTGGGTAAAATGGAAAATTACTGAACCAACGACTAGGAGAACAACAACGACCGCTAAAGCCATATACCCGAATTCCTTTTAAAAATTACAAACGTATTTCAGCTGGCTTGAGGACTTTAAGTGCCATCACGCCATGCTAGAAAAATTAGTCTTGTTTTGCTCATTATGTTCCAGGGAGCCAGGATCTTGCGTTTTCAGACGCTGCACTTTCGATAGTGAGTGAGCTCAATGAATCACTCAAATTAAATGCTATTGCCCCAGTTAGTTCCCTAGTAATTATTTTAGTCTAAAAGGGGCTGTTTCGTATCCTCAAGTATTTGAATTTCTCCATAATATTTGAGAATTTTTCTCACCCCTCACGCGCAACGGAATGCTATAGAAAATCGCTTTCTATCGCAAGTAGTTCCATTCGAGAAAAGCGCAGTTTCCTGACCTAAGTCAAGCATTTTTGACAGCCTTTGGTCAGCTTAAAAATACCGCGTAGATAATCGCTAACATTCGCTCAGAAAAAGTGTAAAAATGGAATCTAGCACTTTAGCAATGACCTTGAGATTCAAAAGGAAACATGGTTGAATGCCCGCGCTCGAAAGTGGCCCGCCGATGTTGGTTGGATTTGTGACTCTTACTCATTTTCGAGAGCCTTTTAAAAATTAGGCTCTTCAATAGGCTCAAGACTAAACACCTGTGACTGAAATAACCTCAAATATCGCGGCGAGTTGGCGAGATTATTATGAGATGTGCAAACCGCGCGTTGTGATGCTGATGATACTCACTTCACTGGTTGGCATGTTCTTGGCTGTACCAGGCATGGTGCCAATGGACATCTTAATACTGGGGAATTTAGGCATTGCTTTGGTTGCTGCCTCCGGAGCCGTCGTCAATCATCTGATTGATCGCAAGATCGATATCATGATGAAACGGACACATAATCGACCATTACCACAAGGCCGCGTTGATGCAAGGCAAACTATTATTTTCGCAATTGCGATTGGCGTTACCGGTATGGGCATTTTGCTTTATTGGGTTAATCCCATTAGCGCCTGGTTAACGCTAGCCTCATTCGTCGGTTATGCGTTTATCTACACCGGTTATTTAAAGCATGCAACTCCCCAGAATATTGTGATCGGGGGCCTATCCGGCGCTATGCCTCCACTACTTGGATGGTCAGCCGTAACCGGCACCATAGAGCCTGACGCATTGATTTTGGTATTAATCATCTTCGCCTGGACGCCTCCACATTTTTGGGCGTTGGCCATTCATAGAAAAGATGAGTACGCCAAAAGTGGAGTGCCAATGCTGCCAGTAACTCACGGTGAGTTTGTTACCAAAGTTCATATCATCGTCTACACGGTAATGCTGGTCATCGTGAGCGTATTTCCCTATTTTTCTGGTATGAGTGGTTTACTCTACCTCGCCTCTGCACTTGTTCTAGGTTTTGGCTTTTTAGCTTGGTCCGGACTTCTTATGTTTAAACCGAAAGCAACGACGGCCATGGATACTTTTAAATACTCTATTGTGTATTTGACGGTCTTATTTGTAGCCTTGGTAGCAGATCATTATTTATTTTGATTCTTCTGTCTTGCTGCGTTTGTATTGAAACTAAAGAACTGTGCAATTATCCTCTTCAACTAAATTAGGCCTCATTGCATTCCTTGCAGTCGATGTCGCACTTGCAGTAATTTTTGTATCTCTGTATTTGCTGCGATCGGATCGCTCTACCGAAGCGGAACTTCGAGAAATAGGCGCCACGATCTTCCCGCAGCCTTTCGAGATTTCTGGTTTTGATCTGACTGATCAAAATGGTGATGAATTTAGTGGTGCAGATCTATCAGAGAATTGGAATTTACTATTTTTTGGTTTCACTTCTTGCCCAGACATATGCCCAATTACAATGGCAGAGTTAGATCGCTTTACAAATTTGTGGCGGGAAGAAACGAGGAAACCACCACCACAAATAATTTTAGCGACAGTCGATCCCACTACAGACACACCAGACCAACTAAAAGATTACCTAGCAAAGTTTAATTCTGAATTTTTCGGGTTAACAGGCGAGCCAAATGACCTGATGGCATTGGCAGAAAATTTATTTGTTGCATATGGTGAACCTACTACCGAGGGAGTACAACCATCAGGGCACAATAATCATGAATCGCGAATTAATCCAGATGATTTTGTAATTGACCACAGCAGCCATATTTCAGTAATCGATCCAAATGGAGATTTATTTGCTGTGATTAGGCCACCACATCGTGCTAGAGATTTGGTAGACGCAATGAAAATTATTAGCGAATAAGTCGCTTCGATTATTCTTTTTGTGCGCGAGCAAAAACAGATAATACGAGGAAGAAAATTGTCGCAACAACCACGATCGTAGGCCCTACCGGGGTATTAACATAAAACGCCAAGAAGAGACCAAGTACGACAGCGGCCGCACCGATCAAACTTGCCAGAATAGCCATTTTCTCTGGGCTTTGGGCGAACTTCCTTGCTGCAGCAGGCGGAATAATCAGTAGTGAGGTTATTAATAAAACACCAACTATTTTCATTGAAACCGCAATTGTTAGCGCTATTAGCAACACTAGAAATAAATGCGTTCTCTCAACGTTAATGCCTTCAGTTTTTGCTAACTCCGCATGCACAGTGACTGACAGAAAATCATTCCAAAAGCAATAAAGTGTAGAGGTCACAATCAACATAATCGCAATCACCCAAATTAGGTCGATTACATTGATAGTTAGCAGAGCGCCGAATAAGTAGGCTTCTAAATTTACCCTCACTGATTCTGTTAGCGCCAAAATGACAACGCCTATAGCTAATGTACTATGGGCTAAAATTCCAAGAACTGTGTCGGTGGAAATTTTAGGACTTTTGTCTAGATAAACTAATAACATTCCAACCAGTAAACAGCTAATGATAATAGCCATTTGTGGGTTGCTATTAGTAATCAGGCCAACAGCGATTCCTAATAATGCCGAGTGTGCCAAAGTATCGCCAAAATAAGACATGCGGCGCCATACAATTAATGAGCCAAGTGGCCCTGCAACAAGTGCAAGACTCAAGCCAGCCACCAAGGCGAATAAGAAAAAATCTGCTGTAATAAGCTCAGTTATTGTGATCATGATTCAGAAGTTTTTACTTCGCCTGTTATGTCATGTTCATGATTATGGTGATGGGTATAGACTGCAAGATTGGTTGAAATCTGAGCACCAAATAATTCGAGAAAAGCAGGATCAGTGCTAACTTGATCAGGTTTTCCATGGCAGCAAACATGATGGTTCAGACAAACTACTTCATCAGTTGACGACATTACCAGGTGCAAGTCATGAGATATCATTAGAACTCCGCAACCATTTTGATTACGAATCTTGCCAATTAATGCGTAGAGTTTTGCCTGGCCGGCAATATCGACCCCTTGAGCAGGTTCGTCCAGAATTAATAGATGGGGGTTTCTAAGCAATGCTCTGGCGAGAAGCACTCGCTGTAGTTCACCTCCAGAAACAGAAATCACTTGTTGCTCGGCAAGTTGACTGATTTCCAGCTGTTGTAACGTCGCGTCAATTCGATCGTGAAACGAGGGGGTTGCTAGCTGCAGAAAACGGCGGACAGTAATTGGCAGTGTGCTTTCAATCATGAGTCGTTGGGGCATATAGCCTATGCGCAATTTTGGCCGATGGTAGATGCTCCCTAAATCTGCAGTGAGTAGCCCCAACAATACTCTCACAAGAGTCGTTTTTCCGGCTCCGTTGGGCCCAATTAAACTTATGATTTGCCCTTCTTGGATTTCTAGATCGATGTTTTGCAAGATATGACGATCAGCTAAAGTTTTACTTATTCCCTTTGCAGAAAGCAGTAATTTCCCGCTGTCAGTTCTGATAGCACTCGAAGCTTCCACAGTGGCAATAAATCCTTGTTCTTAAAAAAGAGTAGAAGCCAAATCTTGAGCATAAGTATCTGCCTGCAGGCCAATGGTATATCATACCACTGTTGCCATAGTCCGTTCGCTTTTCAGCATCATGCGCTTATACACTTCGTTGGTTCTTATAATCTCCCTATCAATTTCTCTAGTAGGGATCGAAAGATCTTATGGGGAAGTTTCTGTTACGGTCTCTATTCGCCCTTTGCAATTGATCGCCCAAGCCATTGTCGAAGATCGCGGTACTGTTCATTCGATTGTTGATTCCCAGGGTTCGCCCCACAACTATTCAATAACACCGACAGATCGGATTAACATGCAGCAGGCAGATTTGTTGTTAAGGGTGAGTCCCGAATTTGAAATTTTTCTAGCGGATATCTTCGCTTCACAGTCGCGTTCGAAGCCATTAATCACAGCCGCCAGTATTTCTGGGATTAGCTTACACAACTTGGATGATGGCAATGCTGATTTGCATCTTTGGCTAAACACAGAAAATGCTATTTCTATAGCTCAACAGCTAGCTATCAGCCTAATCGAGTTAGACCCGGGGAACGAAAAAGAGTATCAAGAAGCTTTAAACCAATTTGAGTCTGATGTAGCCCTATTAAATCGATCTCTGCAAAACAAACTTTCCCAATATCAGCAGCCTGACTATCTGGTTTATCATGATGCCTACCAGTATTTTGAGCGTCAGTTTGGCTTACCAGGCGGGCTCGCACTTGTCCAGAATCCAGAAGTTCAGCCGAGTATGCGTGATTTGCTCGAGCTAAGAAACAAACTCCAGGTGAGATCACCTTCCTGTATTCTGCTAGAGACCGACAGCGATGAAGAACTGGTAAACACAGCGCTTGAAAATCAGGCGATTAAAAGCGAAGTAGTTGACTTATTTGGATATGAAATTGACGATGGAGCTCGCGGATATAGAAGACTTATATTAAGTGTCGCTAACGCATTTACGAACTGTTTCAACGACTAAAGATTAGGCATAAACCTTGGCAAACGTTAAAGAACTCGTACTCGTAGATGGCTCCTCCTATTTGTTCAGGGCTTTTCACGCATTACCTCCCTTGGTAAACAGTAAGCAACAACCTACTGGCGCAATTAAGGGCGTCATAAACATGATTCGGGCTCTACTAAAAAGCCATGATCACTCTAACGTTGCCATCGTTTTCGATGCCAAGGGCAAAACCTTTCGCAATGACGTTTACAAAGAATACAAAGCACATCGCCCACCAATGCCCGATGACCTCCGCAGCCAAATTCAACCCATACACGACATAATTCGGGCGATGGGGCTGCCTCTCTTAATAGTAGAGGGCGTGGAAGCTGACGATGTAATCGGCACACTTTCAAATCAAGCAAGCAAAGAAGGCATAAGCACACTTATTTCTACTGGGGATAAGGACCTCGCTCAGTTGGTTAATGATAAAGTCACTTTGTTAAACACAATGACGAACGAAATATTGGACACTGCTGGAGTTTCCAACAAGTTTGGCATTGGCCCCAACAGAATTATTGATTATCTCGCCCTCATGGGAGATAAATCAGACAACATTCCAGGCGTACCTAACGTTGGACCAAAGACCGCAGTCAAATGGTTGTTGGAATATGATTCTATGGAAGGCATCATTGAAAATGCAAAGGATATTGGCGGCAAGGTTGGTGAGCGACTGAGAGAAAATATTGATCTA
>Ga0206683_10003131_pt1 | contig 11038 bp, 8 predicted proteins | sample M280m12015metaG_FD_155483 | JGI IMG/M metagenome (GOLD analysis project Ga0206683, IMG submission 155483) | Ammonia-oxidizing marine archaeal communities from Monterey Bay, California, United States - M2 80m 12015 | ecosystem: Environmental > Aquatic > Marine > Intertidal zone | place: USA...
GTTTGTCATAATCCGGCTCGTCCCTTGTTGTTCGTCGCAGTGCCTCGATTCCGGTCTTTTCAGCGACGTTGATCCAGACCTCGGGCATGAGGACTCCTTCCAAGTCGAAGCAGACCACTTGCATGACCGTGGCTTTGAGTGGTTGGCTTCAACATTATTCACAAAATAATCGGGATGGTTTGTCATTCACTTAGTCGGAACCGTTCTCATTCTCTGTTTCCAAGACCTCGCTGAGTGAAGGAGGAAGAGGTATTTCTGGATCAGAGCCAGTTAGCATAGCTCCTCTTCTTGTGTATGCAAGGGAGGCTAAAATTAGCAATAATGCAAGTGTGAATGCAATGCCGATTCCGCCAGAGAACAATTCTGTGATTCCTTGCTTATCTATTGCATCACAAATTCCATCGTCGTCGGAATCGGTTGGCCAATCTCTATCATCCATTGGGTCTGTTCCACATTCTCCTTCATCCAAATCGCTCCAATCATCGCCATCCTTGTCGGTATCAATTGAATCGTCGATGCCATCACCATCTGTGTCTATCCAGCGATTCGAGTCCAGAGGAAATGCATCTTCAATATCCAGATATCCATCATTATCGTCGTCAGTATCTTCCTCGATTGAGCCAGTTAGGCCAGTTTTGTGTTCATTGGGAAGACCGTCACCATCTGTATCCAATCCCATAGCTGGATCTAAAGGCCAAGCATCCTGCAAATCGTCAATTCCATCGCCATCATCATCGGAATCCTCCTCAAGAGTGGTTGGACAGTTTGGAATCACGAAAGAATCGGGTCTTCCATCGCCATCAGAGTCGAGATAAGCACAGGCTTCGTTAGGGAAATCGTCGAGATAATCTTCCCAATCATCGTTATCATCATCATCATCGGCATTATCTCCGATTTCATCCCTGTCATTGTCAACCCATTCACTAGAGTCGTATGGGAATTCATCTTCGACGTCCAAATAACCATCTTCATCGTCGTCATTGTCGTTGTTATCACAGATACCGTCACCGTCATTGTCGAGTGGCATAGATTCGGCGTCTGTCGGAGAACGAGAGCAATCTATCTCTTCGGAATCTAACCAGCCATCATTGTCGTCATCCAAGTCTTCTGTGACATCATTACAACCATCTCCATCATTGTCGTTTGAGGCGTCACTTGTCCACCCTTCTTGGCCATCTGCACAGAGATCTTCGGAGTTGGATACTCCATCACGATCGTAATCAGAAATTATTACACGGATTGCACTGGCATTATTTACTGGACCAAGAGTTTGACCAGCCATGGAAAAGTAGCAGTCTGCATTATTTTCACTACTGGCACAAACCTCCATAGATAATGCAACATCGCCTTGTGAATTAATTACTACACCATTGAAATGAGTGTTGCCTCTTGTGGAGGACTGAACACCTTTCATCCACTCGGTATTACCATCTTTGTCGAGACTCATGGCCCAGCCAACACCATAGGATTGGCCATGAAATGTGCTTCCACTGATTTCTATGTCACAAGGCTGTACATTCCAACAACCTGATCCTGCGATTACGATTTCACCATTTGGCCCTGCCGCTGCTGAATGAATAAACGAATTAGCAGAATCGGTAGCATCCCACAGGCCTTCCCAATTCCTTGACGTATGATTCAAAATTGCCCACCAAGCATCTGAACCTCCTGAATTATTCACGTAGTGATCACCCACTGTGAAATTCGAGGAGTAATGATTGCCACCAACGAGAATTCTATTCTCATCAATAGGAACTATGACTTGCAAGAAATCAGTTCCAAGTCCGCCAAGTTGTTCATGCCAAAGATAGGTTCCATTGGAAGAATATTTTGCAGTAAATCCATCCTCCCTTGTTATCTCTTCATTTGGTGTAAACTTGAACGAACATGAGTCTAACCAAGTGGCGTCATGACAAACTGAACCGGCAACCATGACCCCTCCATCTTGGGTCGCGACTATTCCTTTCTGATTGATTGACCAATAACTTCCATACATGTCATGATCATTGGTTTCGCTACCTAATGTTTTGACCCAATCTATTGCTCCGGATGAATCTAATTTAGCAAAGAAAATATCCGCTCCGCCTTTGGAAATAGGGCTATCACCTGTTCCTGAATTTAGTCTACAGGTCGAGCTGGTATCCTGACAAAATGACCCGAGAAGGAATATTTCCCCATTTGGCCCCTCATCTAAACTGTGAATGACATCATTGCCACCAGACCAAAATGCACGAGACCAAATTACATCACCATCAGAACTCATTCTGAAAACAAAGGCGTCCATGTTATTTCCTGGTGCTTCCAAAATCATCCCACCTCCTCGAAGATAGCAATCATTGGATAGCCAACAGAATCCACCTGAGACTAACATATCTCCATTGTCGAGCGTGATGATCTCGTCAATTCTGTCACCATATCCACTATGGAAAAGATATGATTCAATACGGTCTCCTTCCTTATCTAAAACCGAGACATAACCTGGTGCGAAACTAAGGGTGGATTCAGTTCCTGCCTCAGAGGTAATTTCACATTCCATTGTTGTGCTAAGTTCTGTATTTTGCCTACCACATAGGGTGCCTCCGAAGAAGAGATTTCCTTCTCCATCATATGCAAGTGCGTTCACTGTGTCATAATGAGCACTTGGATCAACAAGATGAATTGGGCCTGATACGTTTGTTTGGGTACTCATATCTACATCTGGGGGGGTCAATTTCTCCATTTCCTGAATTGCCGCAGAAAGTGACATCAGGATTAGAAAACTTACTGCAAGTAAGACCTGTAGTTTTCGCATGGTTAAAATAAAAATCTCTCGTATTTTATGTTCTCGATATTGATTCAGATGTAGAATGACAAAGCAAAGCAGAAGTTTAGTGGAAAAAGTAGCACTTCTTCGCTACAAATCTCTTCATATTGCCTGAAATTTTCTGTGAAACCTGCGCGAGGTTCATTGGATGCGGGCCTCGCGTTCTAACTGTGACAGAAAAGAGATTGAGGCGGAGAACGCCGGTTCGGTTCAAGCAGGTGAAGAATATCATCGCAGAATTATCCGAGCGAATTGGCGTTGACATCGATGGTCGAACCGTCTTCCTCGAGAAAGCAAATTTCGACAATCGCGACCTGCTTCTAGTCGACAAAATGCCTCTGGCGATGCAGGTCGAAACCGAGGATGGACGCAAGTGGTTCCCGACCCTACGCGGCATCCTCGCGTGGCAACCCGGTGGAAAATGGGCTGCCGTCGATCACGGCGCCATTCCCTTCCTGATGAACGGCGCCGACTGCATGGGAGCTGGAGTGCAGATGGCAGATCCAAATGTCGAGGCTGGAGAATTGGTTTGGGTTCGTGACGAGACTCATGGCAAACCTTTGGCCCTTGGAATAGCCATGGTCAATGGAGAAGAAATGGTTGCGATGGAAAAAGGAAAGGCCATCACCACCCTCCATTGGGTTGGCGACGAATTATGGCAACTTGAATCCTGATTAACTACGCGAGGTTGAAAGAGGACCGGCGTCACCTCGAATCATGAGAATCGGGTTGGGCATCGCCACCTTCCTTCTCTCAATCCCGATTATTTCCTTGAGTTCTGACTACGCAACAGTCGATGTCGGCTGGTTCACCAATTGCTGCTTCTCCAGCATGCTGGCAGCCGGTGCGACAATGCTTCCCAAGCCAGCGAAGAAGAAGGTCGTCGTCGTCCGCCCAAAGAACTGAACCTCTCGGTGATATTATCGCCTTTCACGACTGAGCCCAATACATGCCTGAGTGGATTATCGCCACCATCGCCATTCTCGCAATTATCCCGGGTTGGGCTGTAGCCCTCTTCGGCTTCGCTGTATATCTCTGGCGCAGGCATGTGAAATCGAAGGAATGAGGCCAGTCTGGACCATGGACAAGCAAGTGGAATCTGCAGTGAATCGAGCAGCGGTCGGTTTCATTTGCCCACTCAATCTCGCCAGTAACATGCGCCAGCTGCTCGTCCTGCTGACTGTGGCGATGCTCGCAGCATCCTTCAGTGCTGTAGCGGAGAGCGGAGTCAACGAATCAACATCTACCGAAGGAACCCAAATCGCATACATTAGCCACGCCTCTTTGGTTCAAGAAGGAGGGGTTTTCGACATGTACGTGACCGTGAATCAGGGAAGCAATGTGACTTCGATCCAGTGGATTACCCAGATATGTATCAACAGTGGAGTCTGCTACCCTCCTGAGATTAATGACATGGAACCTGTCGACAACGACACTTACACTGCGACAGTGGATATTGATCCCACTGCATCCTACATCAACTGGAAGTTTGTCCTACACAGCGAAGATGATTCCGAGTCCACAGTCCCCGAGACTGGCTTCGGCTGGAAGGTTTGGTCCGAGTGCTGGTACGATAACGAGACTTGGGGCGGGCCTTCGACAGACTGTCAAGGAGTAGAGGGTGTTGGGAGCTTACTACCAGGCTTCGCAGCCCCTGCTGCGGCAGCGGCCATTGGGATGGCAGCATTGATGGCAAGGCGCGACTGAGCCGATGTATGGGCGAGGGCGACGAGGAACCGGGCTTCATCCAACTCGAGTTCGAAGAGTTGCCCGCAGATGAGATGCTCTCACGCGCACGTGACTTCTACGAGCAGATGGATGAGCGTCGAACAACTCGTCATTTCTCAAACAGAGAAGTTCCGCGTGAATTGATTGAATTGGCCATTAAGACGGCTAGTACCGCACCTTCAGGAGCTCACTTACAACCTTGGACATTCGTTGCAATTTCTAATCCAGACGTTAAGGCACAAATCCGCGAGGCAGCCGAGGCTGAGGAGCGCAAGACATACTCGGAGAGAATGCCAGAAGCTTGGGCTGAGGTTCTGCGTCCATTGGGGACAGATCACGTCAAAGAACATCTGAGTGATGCTCCTTGGATTGTTGTTGTTTTCAGACAGAGCAAGCGGCAAAGAGACAGTGGCGAATGGGGACCGACTTACTATGCTCAGGAATCATGTGGAATTGCTGCAGGGTTGTTTATCGCTGCGATTCACAATATGGGATTGACAACACTTACTCACACGCCTTCTCCGATGGGATTCCTTCGAGATATTCTAAATCGACCAGAGCATGAGCATGCGATGTTGGTTATGCCGGTGGGGTATCCGGATGAGGGTGCTAAGGTTCCAAATTTGGGGCGGAAATCTCTAGAAAATATCTCTGAATTCTTTGAGTGAATCAAAACCTTGCGTTTTCTTAATAGAGTATGGATATTGCCAGGGTGTTAGGGGGATGAATCATGGATACCAATGGAATGTTTATTTGTGGTGATTCTCGGGAAATCGAGAAGCATTTTCAACCTGAATCGATTGATTTTGTGGTTACCAGTCCGCCCTATTGGGCCATACGAGATTATGGATATGACAATCAAATTGGATTCAAGCAATCGTATGATGACTACCTAGATGATCTAAAGAAAGTATTCGCTGGGTGTTTCAAACTCATGAAAGACGAAAGGTGGATTGCCATCAATGTAGGAACAGTCGTATCCAAAGAAGGCATGAAATTTCTGAGTGGGGATGTCGTTAGAATCTGTGAAGAAATCGGTTTCATATTTCGAAAGGACATCATTTGGTACAAACCCCGTGGTCAAACCAAATGGCAGAGGGGTGGGACACAATTCACAACAAACCCATATCCACGTCACTTTAACACCAATATCAATCATGAATTCATTTTGTTATTCACCAAGGGCGATGTTCCCCGCAGGGGGAAAGACGAAGCAGATCATTTAACCGATGAAAAATTCGGAAATTACATTGATTATGAACGACCTTACTTGCGGACAGTTGCTTACAGTGTCTGGGAAATCACACCTGTAAACTCTCCTCGTTTGGATGAGAAACACGCAGCCCCCTTCCCAGAAGAAATCCCACGTCGTTTGATTGAATTGTTCAGTTACCCTGGTGAAAATGTGTTGGATCCATTTGCGGGAGCCGGGACAAGCCTCCGCATCGCAAAGGAGCTGGGGCGGATTCCAAATGGTGTAGAGATGTCCAAGGATTATCACAATAATGCCATGAAACGGTTGGCAGAGACTCCTGAGCCAAAACATGATGATATTCTCAAATCAACAGCAACCAGATTTAGTCGAACACCCAATGAGCGATTGGCTGATTTCGATAAAGAAATCGACAAGGTTGAAAAGAAAATTCGTGATATGAATAGAAGCAAAGAAAGTTTTCCCCCCACAGTGGCTTCCCAGATTAAGCGTATTGAACGGAGAATGAAGGCCTTAAGGAGACAATTGAAGGAACTGACTGCATCGGCCGTTACATCCAATCAGAGTTTGGGTCAATGGACAAAAGAGGAAATTGATAGTGCACCATATGAATCGATGAAAGTTGCAGATTTGAAAGATGCACTACGTTCCAAAGGATTGGCAGTCTCAGGCAAGAAAGCAGAACTCATTGAGCGACTCAAGCAGGGGGATTGAAACTGGAGCATATCCAAGTTCCGTTGGTCGAAGGTAAGAGAGAAGCCTCCTACCAAATGCATCGTTACTATGCTAGGAAACCTTCGAACATCGTCTCTGCTTACATCCAAGCATATTCCCAATCCAATGAGACCGTACTCGATTTGTTTTCGGGAAGTGGTGTAACCGGTGTCGAATCCATACGCGCAGGTCGAAATGCACACGTTGTCGACCTAAGTCCACTGTCAGCGTTTCTCAGTCGGGTGACTGCCACCCAAATTGACACCTCAAAACTAGAGGGGGCATTCAAGCGAATTGAAAAAGCTGTGAAGGCAGAGATTGAATCCCTCTACGCAACCACTTGTCCAAATACAGGTGAACAAGTTGTCCCCACGCATTTCGTTTGGGCGGGTCCAAAAAACAAACCAGACGAGGCGCGTATCAGCAAGGTATGGTATGAGATTGGAGATGAAAAAGCGGAAAGGGCCCCTACTCCTGCGGAACAAGAACAAGCAGATGAGGCAAAGAAACGGCATGCTGAGGTTTGGATTCCCTCGACCAAACTCAGTTATGGTGACAAGGAATTTCAGAAATCGAATGTCCTCAAGACCGTTGCAGAACTCCATTGTTCACGGGCCTTGCTTGCGCTTGGAATCCTACGCAACGCCATCCAGAAAGAGCGAAATGTTGCTTTGCGAGAGTGCCTCATGCTTGCGTTCACGGCCGCACTGCAGCAAACAAGTCGCCTTGTGATTGTCATCAGCAATCGAGGCAGCAAAGGTGGCAAAAAGGGGAAATCAACTCGCTCAGTGGAGGTTGGTAGTTGGGGCAGACCAAGCTATTGGTACCCCGAAGATCACTTCGAGGTCAACGTGTGGAACACCTTTGAGAATCGATTCAAGAAGGTTCTACGTGGAAAGGAACAGATTGTTGAAGAATTGCAAGGAACTCGTGTCGTTGATGGAAAGGCCCGCTCCACAGATTCTCCAACACTTCACCTTCACACTGCATCTGCAACCCATCTGACCATGTTGGCAGATTCTTCGATTGACTACATTTTCACAGATCCTCCCTATGGCGGTGCGATTCAGTACATTGAACTGGGCACCTTATGGACAGCATGGATGGATCAGGAAGTCGATGCAACTCAGGAGATCACCATCAATCCCCGACAGGGCAAGGGTGCCGCTGAGTTCGAGTCGATGATTCACGAGGCCTTCTGTGAGGCCCACCGCGTCCTGAAGACAGGGAAATGGATGCACGTCACATTCCACTCGAAACACTTCGACATCTGGTCGGCGATTCTACGCGCCATCGTCCAAGCCGGCTTCCACCTCGAGCACGTGTTGCACCAACCGCCGCTGCGCGCCTCATCCACAGCGCTCTACCAGCCTTTTGGCAGTGCTGTGGGCGACTACTACATCCGATTCCAGAAGCGTGCAAAGCCATCAGTCGTACCCGAAGCCATACCGGACGAAGATTACGAAAAAGTTGTCATCGATTCCGTCAAAACCATCCTCGAGGAAGCTGGCAAACCCATCATGTTCCAGCATATCCTGAACCGCTTGTTCGTGCTCATCTTTGAAGCGGGGGCCCTACTCAACACCACTGTGGACCCCATCTCCATCCTCAAGAAGAGGGTCGGCCATGAGTTCGAACTTGTTCCTCACGAGGTCGACGGCAAAGAAGTCGGTAGCCTGTGGACTTTATGCTAGTCGTCTGCGGGCAGCCTCAAGTGCCCGTGATTTCGCTGATTTTCTGGATGTTCATGTGCGAGTTGGTCAGTCAGTGTTTGATGAATTTCTGGATATTGCTCCTGGCTGATGATATAACCAATGGCGTCGTATTCAAGCCATTCGTGATCGCTGAACAGTGCATTTGCGACACCACCCCCAATTTGGAACGGTTGGAGGTAGAATTGAACTTCCATTTTCCCACCTACAGTTCAGCCACGTGCCAACACACGGGCCCACCATCCTTAGCGAGGATGTTGATGAAGGCTTGCTGTCTTTCTTCGATGTCCCAATCATCGGTCCGAACCAAGAATTCGTAGAAGTCAAGGTACGTCCACAATGAGGTGCCATTTTCTATTGATGTTTCACGCGCTGAGGATTTCATTCCTTCCTTCCAACCATAATTTGTTCCAATGACAAGCGAACCAAGCCTTCCACCGATTCTTTTTATTGCGCTGCAAACTGATTGTTCAAGGTGTGCTGCAAGAGGTGATGCGTGTTCTTTCTGTACTGCTTCAAGATGCTTCATGTGGAATTCTTTCTGGAATCCTTCCATACGATCTGTTTTGGATAGTTGTTCAATCATTTGAACAATCTTAGTGATTTGCAAATCTGGGTTGTATTTCTTGACTTCATCAAGAATCAGGAGATATGAATCAATCCAATGATCGGCTTGAAAAAACCATCCGGCCTGACGTTGAACATGCATATCATCAATTGCAGTGGAACCGCCAGAAATAGATCCAAATTGGCTTCTTTTCCCTCCACCAAGTGTATCGACTTCGAAGAGAATTGGTACAGGATGTAGAATCACTAAATCACACCAATTTTGTTCAGGTACGCCAGACTCGTAGTGATGTGCAAAGGTTTCACTGAGTTTGAATCGCAAGTGGTCTCGCAAAACATCCGCACCCAGAACGGGATAGGTGTCAGCCTCACGATTGATGTCTTGGTCACGATACAAATTAGCAATACGTCGCCATTTCCAATGCGGTGAATCTGTGAATGAAGCGGGTTTGTTTAGCGTCAATCCCGCGTAGGATGGGGGAGTAGGGTCATGGTGGAAGAAGTGGAAGCCGCCATCTCCATATCTCATGCAAAAATACCTCATCGGATTGTTGCCTGGATCGGCTGGATTGAAATTCTGCGTATAGATTGGGGCTGGGTTGCCAATCCGTTGACCTAGATTGGTATCGAACCTCCAACCGGTTCCAGGAAGGTGACTGAACCGGTCGATGTCTTGCGGCAGACCTGTGAAAAACATCTTCGAAGTACCGGTTCGAGTCGATTTGTGGCGATGGACAATCACGTTACCTCCCGCTGCAACATAGGCATGTAACTCGCCTGAGGCAAATTCCATCCAAGACGGTGCCCATTCGGGTGCGAAGATGATTGCTTTGGGAATGATATGATCGATATCTCGGCAGTGTTTCAACCAATCTTCCCACTCTAGGCCGATTGCCTCTTGAGGATAGTTTGCAGGGTCGAAGTTGTTTCCAACCACCCAAATCTTCCCGTCCAATGAGACTGCTTCTTTTGGTGCGACAGCCTCTTCTGCCATATCCAACAGGTGATTGGCAATTCCATCCATTTCATACAAACCTGCACCGACATACGTAGCGGGTGTGATTGAGAGGTAGATGTTTTCTTGTAAAATCAGGACATCACCATCCATCTGAAAGTCAATCTCTAGATCATCCAGCATCAGCTCAATCTGATGAGGAGTCGCCATGGGGATGGTTCCCTTCCCTGGGCCCTCGAAGCGATTTAGGACGGCTCCAACTGACAGGGTGTGTGGTGCAGGGGGAAGTGGGAATGGGTAAGATGACCACGGATTTCCGGAAGCTGATTCTATTTCCCTCAGGATTGACCACAACAATCGCACCAATTCGCGTTTATTCCCAAAATCAGTTCTACCGCAAACGAATGCAAGTCCACCTTGATATGCATCCAGAACTCGGTTTCCCAAATTAGTCAATTGCTCGTTTTCTATCAGCCCCCACCCTTTCCCTTTCTTGGTCTCCTTGACATCTAGATCCCCATAGGTGGGGTGCACCTGATCGAGGCTGCCTTTCTTGAATGTGTGAAACAATAATTCCGATAAATCTCGTTGCGATGCTCCTCCGTTGTCTCTAATTGCTTCAATAAATAGCAATGTGTAGGGGTGCACCATTCGTCTTTCGATGATTATCTTCTGTAATGCCTCTTTTGAAGGGGTCGGGGGAGTATTCAAATGATGCCATGCGTAGGATTTTGCACCTGTTCTAACGGGCGCAATCGGCATCCCAGTCCTCCACAATTCGATGGCTTGTTCCCTGAACATTTCTGACCTACTTGTTCCGAAAAGTAACGGGAAGTCCTGAATGATGACTGGTGATTTGTCGTAGAGTGTTGTACACACTTCATGGTTGTAGTCTGCATTACGGAGGTAAGCACGTGGGAAGTGGTGTTGACGATTATGCTCATCCGAGTCAAAGTAGTGAGGAGAGTGCCCCAAACGAGTAACCATAACACATTGTACATGTTATTGGGTATAATATAATTGCAAATTATCACCAGAACAAAAGAGCTAGTCGGGAGATTTCTAGCTTACTCTTCGTTCCCGAAGTCGCGCCAGAACTCATTGATTGCACTCGGATTCCGTATTACCATCTGCCCTACGTATAGCAGATATGCAGCAAGGGGAAGGTATAGTCCCAGTATCGTTGGATGAGGTCCAATCGTAAACAATGGAAGTGAGAAAGCAATCATCGGCATCAGAAGCCATGGAATCGGACCTCGATTCTTTGCAAAAATCATTACTGGATAGCCCAAACCGCAACCGAGAAGGAAGAGGCCAACGAAGGTCAACGTAATCTCCATCGGTTG
>Ga0206683_10003137_pt1 | contig 11027 bp, 8 predicted proteins | sample M280m12015metaG_FD_155483 | JGI IMG/M metagenome (GOLD analysis project Ga0206683, IMG submission 155483) | Ammonia-oxidizing marine archaeal communities from Monterey Bay, California, United States - M2 80m 12015 | ecosystem: Environmental > Aquatic > Marine > Intertidal zone | place: USA...
CCCGGCCTGGCAGCATCGGCCCGGCCAACACAGAGATATTCCACGATGGCACTCTCGTCCCACCAATCAAGATCGTTGACCAAGGCGAGCTGAACGACGAGGCCTATCGGATCATCCTCAGAAACTCCCGCTACCCAGACCTGCTGGAGGGCGACACTAGGGCCCTCATGGCTGCGGCTAAGCGTGCCCAAGAACGCCTGCTGGAGATGTTTGCGCGCTTCGGCAAGGAGACTACTCTGGCCGCGCTGGACGCCGACCAAGTCGACACAGCCAAGATGGTGCGGGAGAAATCTCGGGAAATTATCCCTCAAGGCAGTTTCAGTGTCAGAGATTACATGGACCACGCCGGTGTCAGTGACCGTTGGTACTCGTATCACGTGAAGCTAACACGCGAGGGCGACCGGATCACACTGGACGCCACCGCCAGCGACGACCAGGCAGACGGTTCCATCAACTTCCTAGCCAGTGACGGCGCTCTGGCAGCCTACTTTGGCCAGTATTTCCATCAGTACGACACATCGCTCTTGTCCAACCACGGCCTGGTGTCGGCCGTCGACGATGTTCAACTCAGGCAGGGCAGCATCCTGCAGCCAGACTGGCCCGCTGCGTTGGGTTGCCGTGCCCACACCTTCACCAAACTGAAGAGTTCTGTGCGGGCGTTGCTGGCTGAGGCGACCGACGGCAAGGTCATGGCCGGCTCGGCGGTCTACGTGATTGCCTACTGGCGCATGAAGGACTCAGAGACGAATAGCTGGCTGCTCTGCACCGACGGCATCGCAGTAGGCCACGGAGCGCGACCGTTCGCCGACGGCCTGGACGCGATTTACAGCCGACACAACGAAAACTACCCCGGCGAGTTCATGGAAATGGAGTACCCACTGCGCATGGAACGCTACGCCATCTCCATGGACTCGGGCGGCCCTGGCAAGTTTCGCGGAGGCTGTGGCATCATCCGAGACGTCCGCATACTGGCCGATGAAGGCACATTCGGACTTCGGGTGGAGAACAACATCTTCCCAACATGGGGCGTGAACGGCGGCATGGGCGGCGGCACCTCAAGGGTGGTGATTAACCCCGGAACGCCTCAGGAGAAAGAGATCAGAGCCTTTTCCGATGACAACATCTGGAAAAACGGAGACTTGGTGCGCGTTTATACCGCCGGTGGCGGCGGATGGGGCGACCCTTTCGAAAGAGAAACAGACCACGTACTAAACGACGTTCTAGACGGTTTTGTCAGCGTGGCTGCGGCTCTAGAGTCGTATGGCGTAGTCATTGACTCGAACACGTTGGTAATCGACGAGAGCGCCACCACCGCAAAACGGCGAGAGCTGGGAGCATCGAGGGGACCAACAAAATTGTTCCACCGCTTTGAATACTTCGGCACCGCCGAAGAAGAGCTGGAATGGGTGGAGAAGAATATCCCTCGGTAGGATGCAGGCAACGAGCCTAGGGCAGCCTCTGAAACTCGTGCTCGCAGTTCTTGATTAGAGACTGGGTTAGAGCGTCCCACTTGCCCAGGCAGATGCTTTCCAAAACCACATTTCCGGCAGCGTTGATCCCGGATATTAAATTGCCCCGGCCATAAATGGCCGGGGCAAAATGTTATACGTAATGGTGGGCCTGGATGGACTCGAACCAACGACCTCGGTCTTATCAGGACCGCGCTCTAGCCGCCTGAGCTACAGGCCCACATTGTGGGTCATGGCGAAAAGCCACTTGAGGATTATAGCGACTGGTATGGGTAGCGGCAAGCTAAATCATCAAACTTCAATTCCCCCAAACACCAAAGCCCGACTGAGGACTGGGCTTACCCAGGCCCGTCAGGGCCGTCTGGTGTTCCCATGGGGCTTTCTCCACCGCCTGGGGGTACGCCGCCAATATCGGGGCCCTCTTCTTCAGTGGGAGGTCGAACTGGACGGGAGTGGCGGGGTGGAGAGGGAGTTCGATTTTCGGGAGTAGCAGTTGCGCCGACCATATCAGGCGTAAATCCGTCTGGGAACTGTAGCGTGCGCACCGGGTAGTTGATGACGATGCCTTCTTCGCGGAATTGGCGGTGCAGGTTCTTGATTAAGGCCGACTGCAAGTTAAAGCTGGCGAGCCGGTCACTAGCCTGCATAAACAGCCAAAAGTCCACGTTGGACTCACCAAAGGCGTCGAAGGCAAACCATGAGCCGTAGGTCCGGATTGCGTTGCTGTCATTCGCTACTAGATCGTCCATCACACCTCGGCTGATGTCTTCAACATGGTCAAGGTCACTGTCGTAGCTGACGCCGCAGGTCACATAAACATTGACCGCCGGAGCGGGTTGCTGGTAGTTGGTGATGATCGTCTCGGCGAAACGGGCGTTGGGCACCACCACCAGGTTGTTGCCCCAGGTGCGTATGCGGGTGCTCCGCCAACCAACCTCCACCACGTACCCGGCCATGCCGCTCTCAAGCTCTATGTAGTCTCCGGTGGCGATGACGCCCTCGGTCATCACGTAGGTACCGGCGAACAGGTTAGCCAGAGTCGGCTGAATCGCCAAGGCTACGGCCAAGCCTCCCAAACCAAGACCCGCGATCAGGGGGCTGATGTTGATGTCCATCACATCCAAAACCAAGAGCGCGCCGATGCCGTAGATTACTACGCCGCCCACCCGGCGTATCAGCGGGAAGAGCCGGAGATCAACCACATGGTTGGCGCGGGTGGACAGCGACGCGAGATACCAGTCGATGGCGCTAGAGAGCAAGCTGGCCATCACCAATATGCCGATGGCCACGCCAACAGCGCTGGTAATAGTGTCGGTTCTAGCTTGCTGCCCAACGGTCAGGCCCAGTCCGATAGTCAGGCCGAGGTATACGCCCAGCGTCACGATTCCCAGAGAGAAGGGCCAACGGACCGAGTTCACCAAGCGGGAGTCCAGGTCAGTGGGGGTCCATTGGGTGAATTTTAATATCAGAGGAAAAAGTAACTTGTGGAACAAAATTGCGACCACAAGACCAATAGCAACGATAACGACAGCGGTGGCCGGATCCAACCACTCGGGGTCGCCCAGTCCGAAACGGGCCAATATGGGTTCCATCAAGTTGGACTCCATTCAAAGGGGCGTTCTTAAGCTAAATGCGTTACGTTCTCGAGCGGTTAACGCTCGATTCCAGCATCGAGATTATAACATTCAGGCTCGGTTGCCAGGCTCGGCATCGCCGCCATTCTGTAGCCGATTTAGCAGCAATGGCAAGATCTCTCCGGACGGCCCATTAAGGACAATGTCACACCAGGGCGTGAGCGAGGTCTCATCAGGGTTGATTTCGATCAGCGTGGCACCCAGTTCCTTGGCGACAATCGGCAGGCGGGCCGCAGGGTTGACCGTACCGGAGGTGCCCACCAGCAGCATGCAGTCGCAGGTCTCCGCCTGTTGACGGCAGGCCACCAGCACTTCTGCAGGGATTGGCTCGCCAAACATGACGGTGTCCATCTTGATGATGCCGCCACACTTGGTACACCTGGGTGGCAAACTGTCGAAATGATAGCCGTCTCTGGGTTGCCTGTCAGCGCAATCGATACACCGCAGCCAGGTGCGGTTGCCATGAATCTCCAGCATGTTCTGGCTGCCAGCAACACGGTGGAGGTTATCAACGTTCTGTGTGACCAGGTACTGCAAAAACCCCTGCTGTTCCATCTCAACCATGGCATAGTGCCCCGGATTGGGCTTGGCCTGGTCCACGGCCACTTTCAACTCGTAGGTCGGGTCTCCGGGACGGTCTTCGTTACGAAAGCGGGCTTCCCACCACTCCTGCGGGTCACGCAGAAACTCCTTGTACGAAAGATTGGTTGGCTCGCCGTACTTGGTCCAGAGTCCGCCCGGCCCGCGAAATGGAGGAATTCCACTCTCAACAGACAGTCCCGCGCCCGCTAGAGCAACAATATGTTTCGAGAGCCGGATAAGCGCAACGGCTTGGTCCAGTGAATCAGAGAGTTCTTCAGTTAGCTTTAGCATGATTAGTTGGCTATATTAACCGTGCCGAGCCTTGCTGAGAAGAGTTTGTATTAACGGAGATTGGAAATGGGTTCGGCTAAGAAGAGGGAAAGGCCTCACGACCAAGCAGGGGAACAAAGCGACAGGGACCGATCATTCGGATTGATATTCCTTCACCGGTCCGCAGCACACAGACCAGTTCCTGACGCTCCAGGTCACCCACCGGAGCAACCATGCGTCCACCAACAGCTAGCTGACCGATGAGAGATGCGGACAGTCTTGGCATAGCCGCCGAGACGACGATGGCGTCGTAAGGTCCACGCCAAGAGCAACCTAGGTCGTTAGAAGAGTCTTCAACAACGATATTCCGGTACTCAAGCTCACTAAGAGTCTCCCGAGCTCTTTCGGCGAGACGCCGGACTAATTCAACGGTCACGACGCTGCCCTTGGGAACCATCTCGGCCAGAACCGCCGCTTGGTAGCCAGAACCGCCGCCCACTTCCAACACGCGGTCATCGGGTTGAAGACGGAGAGCCTCGGTAATCAGGGCGACTATATACGGCTGGGAGATCGTTTGACCGGCGCCGATGGCCAGAGGGGTATCACGGTAGGCGAGGGGCCGTTCGCTGATTGGAACAAAGACATCTCGGGGCACGCGTTCCATAGCTCTCAGGACGGGAATCGCCCTAATCTTGCGGCGCAGATTGGAGAATAACTCATTTCGGTCACAAAGGAGCTTCTTGTCCAGTTCTCGTTCCGACATTGACCTGAATATAGCATTACATAACTGATGTAATACATAGAATTGCATCCACGTATTTAGCATTATCGTTGGGCTTGATTTGAGAGCGATTGACTGCAACAAACCCGTATGCTAACTTTGATTGAATGGTGAGTTAGAAACTCAGTTTTTTTTAGATTTTTATAGGTTTTCTGCAGCAAAACCCACTAAAAATCCCGTCAAACCCTCAGGATTGATTAATTTTGGTAGAAGCTCGGACAGCTGACAGTCAAATAGCAGATAAATCTCAATGGCTTTCCCTGAGAGACGCCTGCCGCCTGCTTGATGTCAGCAATACAACACTGCGTCAGTGGGCCGACAACGGCTACCTGAGAGTCTACCGAACACCCGGTGGCCACCGACGGTTCCTACGCACTGATGTGGATTCGTTCGCCAATGCGCCCGAACAGGTCCAGGAACACGGGCGGGAAGATGCCATTGAAGGCTCAGCTCTCCGCAAGATTCGACGCCGTCTTAGCCGGAACGATGTCCTGCAACAACCTTGGTATCAGGGCGTGGAGGAAGAGGGCAAGGTTAGGATGCGACTCTTCGGACGCCGCCTGCTTTCACTGCTACTTCAGGAGTCTGGAGCCCGCCGTCGCCGACTGGAACTACTGGAAGAGGCCCATCTTTTAGGCCGAGAGTACGGTACGGAGATGTCTGAAAGAGGCGTAACTCTAAAAGACACCATTGAAGCGTTTGTATTCTTCAGGACCATGGTCCTGGACTCTACCAACCCCGGCACATGGGCCAAGATCATTGAGGCCGCAGACCGAGTACTGGTTGGAATGGCTGATTCATACGAAGACCCTAGCAAAACCACGGGTTAGAACCACGTTTCAAAGTCAGATAATCGACCCAACACCAATGTAGAACCAACGTAGCCCCTAGCTACCAAATATCCAATTTACAAGAGAACTTACTCAAACACACAGGAGGATCAAGACAGCTATGGACATCATCGATCGCAAGCTGTTGAACATGATTCAATCGCCATTCCCCATGGTTGACCAACCGTATCAACAACTGGGTGAAGAGGTTGGAGTCAGTGAACAAGAAGTCATTGACCGGTTGACCGAGTTGAAACGGATCAATGTGCTCCGTCAGATCAGCGCAATTTTCGACACACGACGCCTGGGATTCAAGACCACACTCGTGGCCACAGCCTACGAGCCAGACCAATTGCACCAGGCAGCAATGGAAATCAACAAACACCCAGGCGTTAGCCACAACTACGCAAGGGAAGGCTCTTACTACAACCTATGGTTCACCCTAGCCGTGCCACCGGAACACGACCTGGCGGCCACCGCGGGATATATGGCCCGCAAGACTGGTGCCCTGGAACAGAGGTTGATGCCCACCAAACGGTTCTTCAAAATCGGTGTCAACTTTGACATGGTCAACAAGAAGGGCTCTTCATTCAACTTTAGTCCAGACAATGTTAAGGCCAACAAAGGTGACGCTAAAGCAGGTGGCGAAAACGCCGCCGACACAGGCGCAGCCGATTCCTGGAACCAGGCCGTCCCCGTTACTGATTTCGAGAAAGACGCCATTCGCGGGATGCAAGAAGACCTAGCACTGGTCCCTCGCCCCTATGACGACACCGCCAAGAATCTGGGCCTCACAACCGAGGAGTTGTTTGCCCTAGCCAAAGACTTCCAAGAGCGCCGCATAATGCGCCGTTACAGCGCCGTGCTGCACCATCGCCGTTCCGGCTTCAAGGCCAACGCGATGATTGTATGGAAGGTACCAGAAAATCGGGCTGAAGAAGTTGGTCTGACCATGGCCGCTCACAACGCAGTGACCCACTGTTACGAGCGACCAACATTCCCAGACTGGCCCTATACCCACTTCACCATGGTCCATGCGACTACGCCGGAAGGCTGCGAAGAGATCAACAATGAGATCAGCGAAGCCACCGGTATCACCGAACGTTTGGTGCTCTATAGCACACGTGAATACAAGAAAACTCGGGTGCGCTACTTTGTTCCTGACTATGACGAATATCTAGAAGTGGAAAAGCCTGACGCCGTGATTACGACTTAATCCAAAATCCCGGGCGACGTCATGGTTCTCTAGCGTAAACGCCTTGGTTTGAGCCAAAAACCTAGCATTTACCACTCCAGCCGTTATAACGGCTTATTCCAAAAACCTGGCTGGTGCCAGGTTTCAATACAAGAGGAATTATGCCCACTTTTTATCCTGTTTTCCTGAACTTGACCGAGCGGAGGTGCGTCATCATTGGCGGCGGACAGATCGCCGAGGGCAAGATTTCCAAGCTGCTCGATTCGGGCGCCAAAATCATCGTCATCAGCCCGGACGCTACCCAAGGCATCCGTGGTTTCGCCGAGCGCGGCCAGATTGAGTTGGACCTCCGCAAGTACCAAGAGGGTGACCTTCAGGGCGCGTTCCTGGCCATCGCCGCCACCAACGACCGGGTGGTCAACCAGGAGATTTTCGAGGAAGCTGAGAAACAAGGCATCCTGCTAAACGCTGTCGACGACATGCCCCGCTGCTCGTTCATCGCTCCGTCCATCGTGGAAAGGGGCCCAGTGACCGTGGCCATCTCCACCGGCGGCGCCAGTCCGGCTCTAGCCCGCAAGCTTCGCGAGAAGATGGAAGTTTCTTCCGCCCTGGACTGGGCCGACGCGACCAGCGTGCTCTCCAAGGCCCGCCAGATTATCAAAGACAAACAAATTGCTGTAGACCCACAACGATGGCAGTGCTGCATGACCGACGAACTCCTAACCATGATCCAAGCTGGCCACGAGAACGAAGCTCTGGATCTGCTGATGGACCTCCTGTTGGGAAAGGACTCCAACGGTAAATGCTCCAATGTGGCTGAATGCGTGGACGGTGGCTGCCAGATCAGAAACACTCAGACTGTCAACGTAGAATTGAACCTAAACGGGAACCAAGACCGCATGGCCCAGACCACGGGGGATTAGCCGCTTGACTCTCAGCGAATCAGAGGACAATTCAAACGATTCAGATTTGCGGGTTGGCCCGGCACTCAAGGTTGGCAGCCGCGGCAGCGCCTTGGCTCTGATCCAAGACCACGTGGTGATTGGCCGATTAAAGGCCAATAGCCCAAACCTTAACTTCGAAGTTGATACCGTCCGGACCCGAGGCGATGCAGATCAGACTTCTCGTCTGGCCGGCATGGGTCTGGGCATTTTCGTAAAAGAACTTGAAGACGAACTACTCAGTGGGAAACTGGACATCGCGGTACACAGTCTCAAAGACATGCCCACTCTACTGGCTGATGGCCTGGTGCTCGGCGCGGTATTGTCCCGAGAAGACCCCAGAGACGTGCTGGTAAACCGGTTTGGCGTTCCGCTGGATAGCCTCGAGAAGGGCACTCGCATCGGCACCAGCAGCCCACGCCGCGCCGCCCAACTAATGATGTTTGCCCCCCAGGTGGAAATTGTCTCCATCCGTGGCAATGTGGAAACCAGGCTCAGAAAATCCCAGGGTGATGAGGCAGACGGGGCCATCTTGGCTGCCGCCGGCCTGATTCGACTGGGACTGGCCGACCAGGTCACCGAGTATTTGTCGGCCACCAAGTTTGTGCCACCTCCCGGACAGGGAATTCTGGCTGTGGAATGCAGGGCCGACGACCATCACATGATGAACTTATTGGCAGCAATCGACGATGCTGACACCAGATACGAGGCCACCGCAGAAAGGACTTTCCTAGAGCGACTTGGCGGCGGTTGTAGCGTGCCGGTGGGCGCATTCGCCCAATGCACCGGCGACACCATGAATATGACCATCTTCATGAGTACCGAAGATGGGGAAAAGAATTTTACATCCGAAGTAAATGGTCCAAAGACAGAACCCCTGGCCCTAGCCACTGAAGCCTTCCGCATCCTTAAAGAAGAAGGAGGAGCGGATCTGGTAGCAGTGGCCCGAGAAAATCAGTCGTATCAAGCGTAATTATTTGCCGTCATGGGCATTACCCACATCCGGCGTTATTAAGGGACGAAAATTGACCGGTAAAGTTTATCTGGTGGGCGCCGGACCCGGCGACCCCGGACTGATCACCGTTAAAGGAATGAAGGTGTTGCAGGAGGCCCAAGTGGTCGTCTACGACCGCCTTGTAGACCCTGCACAGCTTAAATTCGCGTCCAAAGACGCGGAGATGATCTTCGTTGGCAAGGCGAGGGGCCGCCAGCAACTGACCCAACCCGCGATCAACCAACTCCTAGTGGACAAAGCCGCCCAGGGATTGAACGTGGTTCGGCTTAAGGGCGGAGACCCGTTCGTGTTTGGCCGGGGCGGCGAAGAAGCCCTGGAACTGAAGAACAATGGACTGTCCTTTGAGGTTGTTCCAGGCGTGACTTCAGCCATCGCAGCCCTTGCCTACGCGGGCATTCCGATAACCCATCGGGGCATCGCCACCACCTTCACCGTTGTGAGCGGCAGTGAAGACCCCGCCAAGCCAGAATCCACCATACCCTGGGACGTTTTAGCCAAGAACGGCGGCACCCTGGTGGTACTGATGGGCTGGAAATCCCTAGAAACGATCCTCTCTACCCTGGAAGCGAACGGCCTTCCGCCAACTACCCCCGCATCCCTGGTCCAATGGGGAACCTGGAGCGGTCAAAAAACGGTCACTGGCAACATCAAGAACATCTTGGAACTGGGCACGGCCGCCGGTCTCACCGCACCTGTAATTACCGTCATCGGCGATGTGGTTAACCTGCGAGAAGATCTGTCTTGGTTCGACAAAAAGCCACTATTTGGCAAGCGCGTGTTGAACACCCGCTCACGCTCCCAAGCATCAAGATTGCAGACCCTGCTGGAGCAAGCCGGAGCTAACCCTCTGGAACTGCCAACCATCGAGATTGGCCCGCTGGCCGACCACACAGAACTGAACGCCACACTGGAACAATTAGCCGACTATCAATGGGTAATCTTTGCCAGCGCCAACGCCGTGGAGTCGGTCTTCGAGCGCATGGCCCTACAAGGTAAAGACGCCCGTGCCTTAGCCGGGACTACCATCGGAGCCATCGGCCCAGCCACCGCACAGGCCTTGGCCGACCGGGGTATCACCGCTGACTTTGTGCCCAACCGTTCAATCTCAGAAGAGATTCTCAAAGAACTCTCAGACCGTGATTGGAACGGTGTCTCGGTCTTGCTGCCCGCAGCGGACATTGGCCGTGACGAACTGGAAAAGGGGCTGTCAGCTATTGGAGCCACAGTTAAGCGCCTGGCTGCCTACCGAAATATTCCGGTTGCAGGCATCAGCGACCTGGCTAAACAAGCTTTCATCGACGGCGTGGATGTCGTAACCTTTACCAGTTCCTCCACCGTTCGAAACCTAGTTGACATGCTGGACGGCGACCTGAAAACCCTTGAAAACAGCTTTATAGCTTGCATCGGCCCGATAACCGCCGCCACTGCCCGTGAACTGGGTCTTAGAGTGGACCTCGAAGCGACAGAACACACTGTTGAAGGTCTAGTGGACGCACTGACCAATCACTTTGCCGCTGGCGAAGTTTCCCACGCATAGCAGACCGAGCATTAGTTCTTAATAGCACCCCAGGAGGACAGGACGTCATGACCAGCTTCCCAGACTTACGGTTGCGCCGCCTACGCGGTAGCGAGTCCATGCGCAACATGGTCAAAGAGACCCGCTTGACGGTTAAAGAGTTCGTCTACCCATTGTTTGTTACCCACGGCTCAGGCGTCAAAGAAGCCATTGAGCCTATGCCCGGCCAATTCCAAATGTCCATAGATGTTCTGTCTGAGGAAGTTGGCGAGGCTGCAGAATTGGGCATCCCATCAGTCCTCCTGTTCGGGTTGCCTGCTGAGAAAGACCCGCTGGGCCTAGAGGGATACGACCCTGAGGGCATCGTTCAAGAGGCAGTTCGCATGATCAAGAAAAACCACCCCAAGATGATGGTGGTCACCGATATCTGTATGTGTGAATACACCGACCACGGCCACTGCGGCGTAATCGAGAACGGCAAGGTCGACAATGACCAAACACTGGAACTATTGGGCAAGACCGCCGTGTCCCACGTCCAAGCCGGAGCCGACCTCCCTGCGCCATCAGCGATGATGGACGGCCAGGTTTGGGCCATTCGCCAGGCATTGAACGCAAACGGCTACGATGACATACCAGTCATGGGCTACGCGGCCAAGTATTCCTCCGGATTCTATGGCCCGTTTCGAGAAGCCGCTGGATCAACGCCCCAGTTTGGCGACCGCAAGAGCTATCAGATGGACCCATCCAACGCACGTATGGCCATGCGCGAGATTGAAGCCGACGTCGCGGAGGGT
>Ga0206683_10003138_pt1 | contig 11025 bp, 8 predicted proteins | sample M280m12015metaG_FD_155483 | JGI IMG/M metagenome (GOLD analysis project Ga0206683, IMG submission 155483) | Ammonia-oxidizing marine archaeal communities from Monterey Bay, California, United States - M2 80m 12015 | ecosystem: Environmental > Aquatic > Marine > Intertidal zone | place: USA...
TAAACCCAACTGTATTGTAAAATCCAGCTGTTTCTGTCGTCATTCGACGATAGCGTAGCATTCCATCTGGACTGTCAAAAAACCACCAGGCAGGCCCAAGTTTGAGGCATGGGTAGTGACCTGCCAAAGGAGCCAATTCTCTGCTGTATGTTGTTTCATCTAAGGTAAATAAAATCAATGTTAATTTTTTTTCATTGCCAAAACGGTTCAATAAAGGGCGCAATCCATTAACATAATTAGTACGCTGAGGAATGTCCGCACCTTTATCACTGTTAAATTTCAGATACAATTCACTATTATGGTTACGAAATGAACCAGGATGTAACTGCATGACCAAACCGTCATCTAAACTCATTTTGGCCATTTCAGTTAGCATTTGTCCACGAAACAATTCTGCTTCATTTTCCTTCATATTTCCTTGGAGGGCTTTTGAAAACAATTTCTCACATTCCTTTTTTTCTATATCAGCAGTAAACGCACTTGGATGTCCATGATCTGTTGAAGTGGCCCCTAAAGACTTGAAGAACTCTCTGCGTGAAGCTAACGCGTTCAAGTATCCATGCCATGTTTTACAGTTTTCATGCGTCAACAATCCTAGTTCTTCGATATTTTCTGCAAAATTTTGTGAACTCGGATCGACGACCTGGTCTGGACGGAATGCCGTAATGATATTGCCCTTCCAACCCGATTTTCGAATAATTTTATGGTGACGTAAATCGTCTAAAGGTGATTCGGTAGTCGTGAGAGTTTCAATTTGAAAGCGATCAAACAATGCTCTAGGCAGAAATTCAGGCTGTTGTAGTTTGTGCTGAATTTGATTGTATATAGTTTCAGAAGTTTCAGGTGAAAGAGACTCCCTTATACTAAACACATAGTACAATGCATGATCTAACCAGATACGAGACGGTGTACCTCGAAATAAATATTGAAATTCAGAAAATTTTCTCCATATTTTTAGTGGATCGTTTTCAATGTACGAACCTTCTGACGGATGAATCCCAAGTTCTTCCAGTGAAATTCCCTGGCTGTAAAGCATTCTGAAGAGGTAATGATCAGGGATTATAAAAAGTTCTGACGGGTTTCCAAACGGTTTGTTATTGGCGAACCAGGCTGGGTTTGTGTGACCATGTGGGCTGACAATGGGGAGATCTTCAACTTCTTGGAATAGTCGCCGAGCTACAGAACGAACGGTAGCGTCAGTGGAGAACAATCGATCTGGATGAAGAATTAATTGGTTAAATTTTGTTTCCATCATTACCCAAAAAATGGAATTATATTCACTAATGGTTTGAAAAAACACAATTGATATATTAGGATGATATATCAATTATTGATAATTTCAAGAATTTTATTAATTTTATTTATTTCTTGATTGTCATCCAGAATACCTTAGTCAATAGTAATTCAAAGAAGAGATCCCCCTTTATCAGGTACTTTCTCTTGATACGAATCCATGATCGCTTTCATCTTTTTCTCCATTAGAAGTATAGACTTGAGGCTGGAGCAATGGAAAATACAGTGAGAGAGTATGTTTTGCAATTTTTTAGAAAGTTCCTGAAACCCTAAAATATGCACTAAAGTAAATGATACAAGACTACAAGAGTCCCTTAAAATAAAGGTTTGCAGACTTCAGAAAAATCAAATTTAACTTGTAATAAATGAAATTTAAAAAAATACCAATGGAACTTCATGTATTATATTTCTAATAGATCTCCTCTTCCGGAATCTTCTGTAATTGTCAGGGGAAAAAATCTTGTTCCACAGGTATATCAAATTTTATACAAGTCAATAATTTCACTCTGGTTGAAACCTGGACAACCATTGAGAGAAAAAGAAATTTGTAAACAATTACAAATTTCCCGTACCCCCGTTCGAGAAGCGTTGTTGAAATTGGCTGATGAAAGACTGATAGTAATTCTTGATCGATCGGGCACTTATGTATCTAGAATTAACATTAAAGATGTTAAGGAAAGCCAATTTATTCGGGAGTCTATGGAAACCGCTACGGTTCGTTACGCTGTAAAGAATTATAATACAGATCTGTCTGAAAAATTGTCATTGTTGCTTGAACAACAGAAACAGTGTGTCAAAGATGATAACCGATCAAGACTGACTGAGTTAGATGACATGTTCCATAGAACAATTGTGGAATTTCATTTTTCAAGTCGAATTTGGAAAATCATAAATAATGCCAAAGCTCAAATGGATCGAGTACGAATTTTGGCTCTACCTTTGCCAAGAAGGGCTACCGAAATTGTAGAAGAGCATTCAAAAATTTTTGAAGCACTATGTTCAGGAAATGAGACACAAGCTGTAGATGCCATGTCTTTCCACCTAAACACAGTCTTCACCTCTTTGGAACAATTACTGGAAAAACACCAAGAATATTTTGAAGAATAATCTGGTTAAAAATATATACTTGTTAATGATACAATGAACCCGACCAAAACTGAGAGAGTTCCGCGTTTGACATCTGTCCAACTTTTGGCTGAAGAAATCCCTAAGCCGAATTATGATCGCAATTCACTGAAAATAGGTATTGTCCATTTCGGAATTGGGGCCTTTCATCGTGCGCATCAAGCGGTTTATTTGGATGAAATTTTAGGGCATGATTCCGGCGATTGGATGATTTGCGGGGTGAGTCTCCTCCATTGCACCACACGTGATCAAATGTTGCCTCAAAATTCGCTTTACACCGTTGCAGAGCGCACTGAAAGAGGTGACAGTCTAAAAGTCATTGGTTCTGTGAAAGAAGTTTTGTTTGCACCGAAAGAGCAATTCGAAGTCTTAAAACGACTTGCTGATTTTCAGACAAAACTGGTGACTTTGACCATTTCGGAAAAAGGATATTGCCATGATCCGTCCTCCGGGAAATTACTGAAAAAACATCCTGATATTTTACATGACCTTGGCAATTACCAGTTTCCGATGAGCGCCATTGGATATTTGGTTGCCGGATTGGATTTAAGGTACAAGGCCGGGCTTCCTCCTTATACGGTGCTGAGCTGTGATAACCTCCCGGAAAACGGAAAAATGCTCAGAAATTTGGTGCTTGAGTTTTCCAAAATAGTCAATCCTCAATTAAATCAATGGATAGCGGATCAAGGATGTTTCCCTTGTAGTATGGTAGATCGCATTGTCCCGGCGGTAACAGATAATGATAAATTGTCCATAGAGCAACAATTAAAGTGTAGAGATGAAGCCGCAGTTATCTGCGAGCCTTTCCGACAATGGGTAATTGAAAATAATTTTGCGTGCGGATTTCCGGACTTGCAAAGCGTAGGGGTGGAACTTACTGAGGACATTAGGCCGTATGAAGAAATGAAACTTCGTCTGCTCAACGGAGCACACTCGACGATCGCATATCTTGGCTATCTTGCAGGCTATGAGTATGTTTCTGATGCTATGCTTGATTCTACATTTTTGAAATTTATTCGTGAAATGATGGACGAAGAAATAACACCTACATTGCAAACACCGCCTTCTGTAGATTTAACTCAGTATAAAAACGTGCTTTTGAACCGTTTTAAAAATCCAGGTTTGAGTCATCGAACTTGGCAGATTGCTATGGACGGTTCACAAAAATTACCTCAACGTCTGTTGAATACCGTCCGTGCGCAAGTTCTCCACAAACGTCCTTTCTCAAAAATATCCTTAGCTGTAGCCGCATGGATGCGGTTTATTTTGGGTGTTGACGAATTTGGTAAAGCAATTGAAGTCCGTGATCCAATGAGTGAACGGTTTAAGAAAATAGCTTTCGAAACAGGTTTATTGGTATCAAAGAAAATTGTCTTTGAGAATTCTGAATCATACACACGGGCAATACTTGATTTAACAGAAATATTTGGTAAAGATTTATCGCAGAATTCATTATTTTGCAGACAAACACAAAAAACATTCACTAGGCTCCTAGAAAATAAATCCTCACAATCTATAGAAAAGTTAGTTAAAAGACTAGAATAAACAAGTAATACAATTGTGATGGTTCTTAAAATTTTTCCAAATCCAACAAAGTGATTTGGAGTATCTTGACATAGGCTTTACTTCCATTTTTCAGGACGTAGACTTTAATCTTCCAGTTTTTCATAAGTCTTCATTCACTACGTCCTTCAGATTGAGTGTTGAAATGTGTAGAAACTATCATGCAGTCAATATAATAAAAATAATGAAAGGTCGGGCTATTTTATTTGCTAGGCTTGTTTAAAATTTTATCTATTGTAAAACTCCTTGATACTCGTCCAGAAGATGTTACCCTTGGCTCCTCTGGATTGGAGAGGACAGTCAACGGAATTGAAAATTTAGGTGCGTAAACCATCGCGGTGATGGTTACTGATACGATAGTTTATAAAATAGGAAGTACTTAAACAACCAGGTTAAATATTTTGGATTTTGTGGTACTTAGGGGGAAATATAGATCAGGAAGGAAAGTAAAGACTGAATCAGCAGCGAAAACGATACTCCTTCACTCTCGGCTGACGCGCCATGCGAAAAAGAGACCTACCAGCATCAGCGGGATAAAAGCGGCGAAGCTCCAGAACCCAACGTTCCGGGCGACGACAACACTGCTTGATTCAGAAAATCCGGAGAAGTTGGCAATGATTCCACTCAAGGCCGATCCCAACGCCATTGACACACGCAGGAAAGTGGGGATTGAGCCCGACGCACGGGTGCGCTCAGTTTCAGGAACATTCGCAATGATTCGTTTGGAGACAAACGTCCACGACATTCCAAAACCCATACCCATTAAGATGGCGAGCAAAGCTATTAACCAGAGCGGTCCTGAAGGCATGGCGTAGATCAAGCCCATCATCGATATGCTTACAAAGACCGCCCCCAATCGGATCAGGCGTGGTTCAATGTGCTCTCTAACACCGGATGTGCTGACCGCTACGACTGTCCAGCCCAGCGACTCCAAAGCAATGATATAACCAGCCACTAAAGGCTCTGCTCCAAAGATGATGTACATAAGGAGTGGACCATAAACCGTCAGCGAGATGGTGGCCATGAAGAGAGAGGATATCATCAACAGTCCTGAACCTGAGACTGTCCGGGGATTGAGGATGCCCCGCGGAAAAATCCTGTTTTCGCTGTCAGCGTCATGTTTTAAGAAAAAGAACAACAGAACCATTCCGGCCAAACACAAGACACTGGCGACTCCTGTGTTGCTTACCACCCCCGCTTGACAGATTGCAAGCACCGCAACTCCTAAAAGTCCCAACCGAGCCAGGGGCATTGTCTGGGTCTGTTCCTTTTGCGACTTGAACTGACGCCTTAAAAGTGGAGGAGCCACCAGCACTGCCACCAATCCCTGTGCTGCAAATGCCCAGAACGCACCCCGCCAGTTTCCAGCAAAAACAAAATACCCACCAATCAAGGGGCCACACATAGAAGACACGCCCCAGAATCCGGAAATCACGGCAATGATACGCACCCATAATTTTTTTGGAAACAGTGTGGACGCACCGATGAAAGCAATTGACACCAATCCGCCACCGCCCATACCCTGCAGGAGACGTCCGAAAATCATGGTGGTCATATCCGGAGCATAACCGCTGATTGCACAGCCAATGACGTAGAAAAATCCGGCGAAGATTTGGGCCTTGGCAATCCCTGTGCGAATTACCATCAAGCCTGCGATGGCTCCCGTCACTACTGAACCAAGCTGGTAGAGCGTGTAGGTCCAACTCAGGAAGGGAATCCCTCCGATGTCTTCCACTGCTACCGGCATCACAGTGGCAACAAGTGTAGAATCCGCAGCATAAAGCCAAACACCAAAACACAGTAGCAACAATCGGGACAGGTGACCTTCCTTGGTCAGTGCAGACCAGGGAACGTGTTGGGCTTTTAGCTCTGGCATAACCACTGTCCGTCGGATTTACAGAAAATCGAACTACCTGAAAATTCCTTCCGGACACGGATATGTTCGCAGTAGCTGTGTTGAGCCGGAAATCTCAATAACTGTCCAAAAAGCAGTGTGTCTTGATTTTCGTAGAAGGTATTCAAGTTGAATGTTTGGTGGCCAGAATCAGCACCGCGTCCGCAACGTCTTCGGCAAGATTTGTGACCGCTCCAAGTTGTTTCAATATACCTTTTAGTTGATACTTTCGCGCCAGTTCAAATTTTTCATTTTCGAAAACTGATTGCAGGAGTTTATATTCTATCTTATCAACCATACTTTCCTGACGGCCGACTTCTTCAACATGCTGCCGCACAGCTCTCAAGTCAGAAAAAAGCGCATCCGTGGCATTTGCCAGTGCTTTGACAGCGTCATGAGTATGTACCAGCATATTTTTTAAAGATAGCTGAAAATCTTCTGGCATTTCAGGTTTTTCGAGCACAATATCAGCAAGTGAATGCTTGAAGCTGCTTGGCACTTTGTCGAGTTTTGTCAAAAACCAAAGCAGATCATCCCGCGAGTCCGGCATCAAAGACTCATGCAAAAGTGACATTTGAATCTGTCTTCCAAGGTCATCCAATTCTTTTTCGATTTTTCCCAGCTCTTCATTACCTTGTACTAAATCTTCAAAACTACCATCGAGATAAGACTCATATGCTGCCTGATAAAGCTGCGCCATATCTTCAAGGTAACGCAAGAGGCGTTGAATCTTTTCTTCTATTGCATACTGTTTTTTAAAAAATAAACTCAAAGGATTCATCTTTCTCTCCGTTGAAATTTTCTATATAAATAGGCTAATTTTTGTTTAATATCACGGTCATGTAACTTGTCCTTCAGGCCTCCTCCCAACATGATCCATTCCTGACTGATTTCGGCTAAAGCGTCACCAAGCTGCCAAGGATAATTATAAGTTTGACCTGCTAATTTGCTCAAGGCATCCAATTGTACAGAAGAAAGTCCATTTGTTTCCAAGTCAGCAATTTTTTCAGCAGTTACTATCAGGCTTTTTTGTAAAGAATATTCCACAACTTTCAGTCCCTGTTTGCTGGACAAACTCACTTTATCCTTTACAGCACGCACAACTTCGGCAGACTTCTGAAAAACGGTACCTGTAAGTTCATGCAGACCTTCCGTTTCGATTCCTTCTTTTTGCAATTTTTCGATGACACTGGCAGAAAGCGTATAATTTGAGTCACGTTGTACTGTTTGCTGGAAAACATTTTGCAGGAAATACAAACCGACAAAACAAAGCAAACAGGAAACAAGCGGTGTAATAACCCAGCCTTTGACTATACTGTAAACACGTGGCCACTGTATTTCCCTGCCTCCCTGCAGCATTCCAATTCCAATCACAGCACCGACCACAGCTTGAGAACTTGAAACCGGCACGAGCGGAATTGTTGGCAGAGACATCTTCGCGAGCAGTTGTTCCAGCCGTTCAGAAGCAAAAAGGAAGAGGACAATCGAGTGTGACATTACTGCTACCCAGGCTGCCAGTGGAGTGAGCCTCATCAGTTCTGAGCCAACTGTCATCATAACCCGCTTGGAATATGTAAAAACGCCTACCGCAATAGCCAGTCCCCCCACTAAAAATAATTGCTGTGCGGAAGAAATACTGAAGCCCTGCCCAAACAGCATATCCGGAAACGGTGCCACAGGGACAAAAACGCCCATCACGTTGGCAATGTTATTAGCTCCCAGACTGTAGGCTCCAAAAGCTCCTGCAAGGATTAAGGCGAGACGGGTATAGCCGTCAAAACGTATCAGCCCAATCCCCATTTTTCTGACAAATACCTTGGCTACCGAAAACAAAAATGCCGCGATAACTGCAGAAAGCAAAGGGCAAATAATCCAGGTGGAAAGAATTTTCAGTAAGGAAGAAATGTCAGTGTAAGAATCACTAAACAGATTCCAGCCGATAATCGATCCGATAATGGCCTGGCTGGTTGACACGGGTAGTCCTAATTTGGTCATCCAGTAAACTGACAAACCTGCGGCCAGAGCGGCCATGAAGGATCCACCAATGGCATTCACCGCGCCGAGTTTTCCCAATGTTTGTGCCGCACCGGTTCCACTGACATAAGCACCGAGAATCACAAATATTCCGCAAATAATGGCTGCAGTCGTGAAACGAATCATGCGGCTGCCAACTGCAGTACCGAAAACGTTGGCCGCGTCATTTGCACCAAGTGACCAGCCTAGAAAAAGGCCACTGCTTAAAAAAATGAGAACTGTGGGATCAAGCAAAATTGAACTCTAAAAGGAAAATTTTATAATAAATCAGCGTGTTATTGGAGCATTATTTAAGAGAAACTGCAAGGTCAATGCAGAGTACTTGATTTGCTGAGAAAGGTTGAAATTGACGAGATTCCGTCTAAGAACTTTTTCTAAGAAGCATCACGACAGAGCATAAAATTCACTGAACGAAAGCTCATCACTAAATCATCGTGCTGATTGATTGTTTCGATGAATGTACTCACAATGCCTCTGTCAGGTTTCGATCGTGAGCGTTTGGTTTCAATAATGGTAGCACGGACCATTAGTTTGTCTCCCGGACGTACCGGAAGTATCCAGCGCAGTTCATCAATTCCCGGAGAACCGAGACTTGAAATCGGAGAAAAGTAATTATCAACCAGCGCACGCATCACAAACGAACAAGTCTGCCATCCGCTTGCAATAATTCCTTCGTACGGACTTTTTTTTGCTGCCTCATGATCTATGTGAAAAGGCTGCGGATCATAGCGCCGAGCGAATTCAAGCACCTCCGTTACATCAACCTCTAGAGGCCCAAATTCCAACACAGCTCCCTGAATGTAACTTTCAAAAAACCACTCCTCTTTTTTGGCGGGCAAATTAGTCTTTGTCATTAAACTCCTGCTTGTCTGGTAAAAATCAAAAAGCTGTCCGCATACCCAGCGCAAACTGCATTTCCAGTTTCCGGTCACGAGGCAAATTCAATGTGGCGATATCCAATCCCATCAACCACACCGTAATGATCGGAGCTCCTGAAACCCAGCTCCAGCCCATGTGCAAAACGTCTGAAGAGGCTTCCCCCAATTCTGTGTCTCCCTGTCGGACTTCAGGCCACTGGATTTTCCGCAGAGACAAAGTAGCGCCTTTTCCTGCAGGTGTTACCCATTGATCGTGCACACCTATCTCAAAACCAGAACCGCTTTCACTCAAATATAAATCGCCAACTCTGCTTTTCCAACCAATGGTTTTTGCCGGAATACTTAAAGCCAATAAGTGCAAATAACGTCCTGGACCTTCAGGCTCATCATAAAGATGAAGTGACAAACCAAGTGCCCCTGTGCTGTAAGTGCTTCCTCTACTTCCAACAGTATGATAGACTTGTGCCTCAGGAAGTATTGGAAAAGATGCCGCAAAAATTGGACAACCTCCGGAAAAGAAAATCAGCATCAATAATAACTGTTTTGGAAATGACATTGTATGTTTTGATATAATCAACTTCTCCGGCAACCTAAATAATTCCATTAATCGTCCGGAAAAATCAAAACTACCGACTTTTAAATAAGTATAAACATACAACAAAATGACACGCTATTCAAGTACACGAGGGCACGTTGAAAACCTTCTCTTTGAGGAGGCAGTAATGATGGGGCTCGCAGATGACGGTGGGTTGCTGGTTCCAACTGAATTTCCGGACGTGCGGAGCATGCTTCCGGAATGGCGTTCATTGGACTTTACAGCTTTAAGTCTTGAAATAATGCTGTTGTTTACAAGCGGTAGAATTCCGCGGGGCGGACTAAAACCGCTGATTGAACGGAGCTACAAGACTTTCCGTCATCCGGAAATCACGCCTGTAAATTCGCTGGGTGGAATCCATATTCTGGAGTTGTTTCATGGCCCGACGTTTGCGTTCAAAGACGTAGCCCTGCAGTTTTTGGGTAACCTGTTTGAGTGCTTTTTAGAAAAACGTCATCATCCTTTGAGAATCATCGGAGCAACATCCGGTGATACCGGCAGCGCCGCTATCCACGGACTGCGCGGGAAAAAAGGCGTGGATGTGTTTATGCTACACCCGAAGGGACGAGTCAGTCCAATGCAGGAAATGCAAATGACCACAGTCCTTGATCAAAACATTCACAATCTGGCCATCGAAGGTACTTTTGACGACGCGCAGGCGATTGTGAAAGCACTTTTCAATGATCAAGAATTCAAGAATAAATATTTTTTAGGTTCAGTCAATTCGATCAACTGGGCACGTATTCTGGCTCAAATTGTATATTATTTTTATGCCTGGTTTCAGGTGGCAAAAGACGATTCCGAGCTGGTTAGTTTTGTGGTACCCACAGGAAATTTTGGTAATGTACTCGCTGGATATTACGCCAAGCGCATGGGGCTTCCGATTGACAAACTGGTTATTGGAACAAATGAAAATGACATCCTCCACCGCTTTTTCAGTAAAGGGGAATACCATCGAACTGAGTTAATAGAAACTTATAGCCCATCAATGGATATTCAAATTTCCAGCAACTTTGAACGTTATCTTTTTGATCTTGCAGGAAATTCTGCTGAAACACTTCAGCGCTGGATGGATGATTTTGAACGTAGAGGCAAATTAACTCTTGAGGGTGATCTGCTGAAACAAGCTCAGAGTGACTTTGCTTCCGCACGTGTAAGTGACGAAGAAATAGTCATGACAATCCATGATTTTCATCTTGAAACCGGATACTTATTAGACCCACACACAGCCATCGGAGTAAAGGCTTCTGAAAAAACTGATCTTCAGACACCCGTCATTTGTCTGGCATGCGCACATCCGGCGAAATTTGGAGAAACCGTCCGGAAAGCATTGGGCACCGAACCGGAACTTCCTGAGGAGTTAGCCGCACTCGAAAAACTGGAAACAAATTCTAAAACGATTCCTGCTGTTACAGAAAGAATCAAGAACGAAATTCTCGAAACACTTGCAGCCCAGAGCTAAATGCCTTAGCCCTGATTCCGTAAATAGAAAACTGAAAGAAGAGTGACCCCCGATAGTCTACAGCCTGAAACTGAAGTACGTCAGCCGACTTACGATGAATTCAAAAAAATTCGTCCGGTGTGGACGACCTCGTTGAGGCGCGGTGTGGAGTACGCTGCTTTTCGTTTTGGTTTGTTCTTAG
>Ga0206683_10003141_pt1 | contig 11018 bp, 12 predicted proteins | sample M280m12015metaG_FD_155483 | JGI IMG/M metagenome (GOLD analysis project Ga0206683, IMG submission 155483) | Ammonia-oxidizing marine archaeal communities from Monterey Bay, California, United States - M2 80m 12015 | ecosystem: Environmental > Aquatic > Marine > Intertidal zone | place: USA...
TCCAACTTCAGGCCTTTCTATTTTAATAACCCTTGCACCCAAATCGGATAGTCGAAGACCAGCATATGGTCCTGATAAAAATTGACTAAATTCTAGTACTATTAATCCTTCTAGTGGTCTTGACATATTATTCCTCAAAACTTTCTGCATACTTTGATGTAAGTTTATCTATAACTTTAGCTTCACTCATATTTGATTGTAAATATTCATTTATAATATTTCCACTTTCATCTTGAAATTTCATATAACCATTATGTCTTGGTCTAACCCATGCTTTATCAAGTGTGGATCTGGTATTTTTAAAAAAATTATTAGTCTCTAAATTTATATTATAATTTTCCCACGCATCAGAGTTACCAGGCTGTCCTCCACTAGTATAAAAAGTAGTTTGCTGACAATCTGATCCTGCTATCCAAAAACTATATTCTAAAGCTAAATCTTTGTGTTTGCTCTTTTTTGAAATAGCAATTCCAGTACCTCCTAAATGGGTTCCAGATGGACCTTTATTAGATAGATCAATTACATTGCCATATGAAATTATATTTTTTCTATAAGCTTTTCTAGAATAGTTAGAAAAACCATATGTATAAGGTGAATAAAAAAAATCTTCAGTTTCAGACAAGGTTTCAGCAGTCTTAATTGGGTCCATAGTAAAACACTCATCAAGTAAATATTTTGATATCTGCTTCATCATCAGTAACGTTTGGACTCCTAACTCTTTTTGAATATAATTTTTATCATTAGGATTAAATTCTTCAGCTATATTATTATAAATACTATAAAAGCTACTAATTGCATGTACGGGTTTTAGTGGCCAGATAACTCTGTTTTCTTTTGCTAAATCTATAAGATCATTCCAAGAATTTGGAAGTGATGAAATTAAATCTTGCCTAAAACAACATACTTGTGTTGCTGCATCTATAGCTAGTGCCCATTGATGACCATCAATATTATAGCTTTGATGTGATAAACCCACTGATTGTTTATCTAACAAATTTAATTTATGTTGATATCCATCAACATCAAACATCTGCAACAAACCTTTAGCAGAAACTTCTCCAACGTGTGGGTAGTCTATTACCATTAAATCATATTCCTCAACCATTTGTTCTATTGGCCTATCTGCAAATGCTTGAAGTGATCTTTTATCCCAATGAATGGAAATTTCATTATTATGTTTTTCGGCAAAAATTTTACTTGTCGCAATCATAGGGTCGTATCCTCTTGAGTGATCCCAAGTCATACCTTTAAGCTCGATCATTTTTTTTCATATTGATCTTTGAAGTCTTCTGGTTTCTTATATAAAACAGAGTGAAGGTGCTCACAATAAAGTACAATTTCACCTTCACCTTTAAATACTTCATAACTTGTTCTAACTAATCCCATTTTTTCATATTTTGGTTTTTTTTCCATATTTTTCCTAATAGTATAAATGGTGTCCCCAATAAAAACTGGTTTAATAAATCTTAAACGATCATAACCATAACTAAAAGAGTTTACACAATTGGTAGCCACCAATCCTAAGCCGTAAGAAAAAACCATTGCACCTGCTACTAATCTTTTTTTAAACAAACCTTCATTTTTTGCAAAATGTTCATCTCCAACATATGGATGCATATCCAAAACCATGCCATTAAACTGCATAGCCTCACCCTCTGAAATAGTTCTTCTTAACGATCTAATTTTATGATCAATAATAACGTCTTCATAAAACCAATTTTCTGAATTCCAAACAGGTATATTACTATGATCTTCCGGCATATCCTTAGGATAAGTAGACTCTATTCCGACTGTATTTTTATATTTAAAATCTTTATTCATATTTAAAATTATGCTACTTTATTATTTATAAAATTTGAATTCAATAAAAATAATGAGGTAATATGGTTGAGATTGAACAGTTTTTTGAAGATTATGAAGTAGGTGCAACAAGAAGTACCGCTGGAAGAACTATTACTGAAACAGATATAGTTATGCATGCCATGCACTCCGGTGATTTTTATCCTCATCATGTAGATGCAGAATTTGCTAAGAAAGGTCCCTTTGGTCAAAGAATAGCTCAATTTAGTTGCACTTTTTCAATCGGTATTGCTCTTACTGCTTCAGTAGTTAATAAAAGAGCTTTTACTTACGGATTTGAAAGACTTCGCTTTCCCAATCCTGTTTTTATTGGTGATACTATTCATACAAAAGTAACGATAAAAGAAAAAAAAGATGATCCTAAAAGACCTCAATATGGTCAAGTTAATGAAGCTTGTGAAATATTAAATCAAAATGATAAATGCGTTTGTTACTCAGAGCATATATTACTTGTTGAAAGAAAAAAATAACTAAAAAGCACTATACTTAAGATAAGCTTCTTGAGGATCCATGCCTCCACGTATAGACTTTCGAACCAAGTTTTCAGTATTTATTAATTTTTCAGCTCTATCCAAAATATTTTCAATAATATTTGAGGGTATAATAACAATTCCATCAATATCTGCTAAAACATAATCATTATTATGTATAATTGTTTTACCAATTTTTATTATTTGCTCAAATTTAGTTGGCTTCCAATATCCAACAACATCTCTTGGAGTATAAAAACTACTCCATACAGGAAAATCAATTTTTAAAATAAAATCTAAATCTCTAGCTCCACCATCAACTATGTAACCTTTTACACCTTTTAGTTGTAATGTTTCGGCAGATAATTCACCCATAAGTGCTACCTCATTATTATTAGGCTGACAAATAACTACTCTATTTTTTGGAGCTTTTGATAAAAAACCAGTCCAAGCTAAAAGTGTATCATGGTGACTTAAAGTTTTATCTATCTCACCTTCCATTGTAAATATTTGACCTGCTAAGACATGGTGTTTTTTACAAGGTTTGATTTGTGGAGGAAGAGTGAAATCTTTATAACCATCATCTCTCATAATATCATGTATTACGGCACTATAACAATTTGATAATCTTTCTGTATTTTTTTCCACTGACATAATTTAAACCTTATATCCCATTTCAGAAGAAAGTAATTCTGCTGATTTAATTAATAGTTCTTTTACTTTTTCTAAATTGAGCTCTCCCTTTGAAATAATTCTATCAACAAAAGGAATTGTTAATGCTGCGATAGCATTATTAGTATGATCAAATATTGGAACAGAAATATTAGTAACTCCTTTTATTTGTAAACTTTTAACTAATTCATATTTATTTTTTTCAATTTTTTTCATTGTGTTTTTAGAAAAAATTTTTTCAATTTGTTTTAATACTGAACCTGATATCATCGATGATGGATCAAATTTAGAATAAAACTTTCTTCTTTCTAATCTTCTTTTTCTTTCATTTTCACTTTGAAAGGTTAAAATTACTCTTCCAGAAGATGTTTCGAGCAAATCAAAACTAGCACCTACCGATACATGATAATTAAAAGATGAAGGACTATCTTCTTGAGCAATAATTAATATTTTACCTTTTGTATATATTGCTAAATGAACAGATTGATTTGCCTTAGTTGTAATCTCTTTCATTATTGGAATTGCTCTTGTTGTAAGTGTCTTAACTGGTTCAAATTTTGCAGTCATGTTAAGAATTTTATAGGAAAGTCTATAAACCTCTTTCTCTTGATCAAAATCAACATACTCTCTATTTTTTAAAGTAGTTATCATTCTATAGATTTCATTTACGGACTTATTTAAATTACTCGCAATTTCAGCTTGGGTTAACCCTTTTTCTGCATTTGATAATAGCTCTAATATGTCTAAGCCTTTTTCTAATGCAGGCGCACTATAATTATTAAATTGCTTTTTTTGTTTCATAATTAAAAAAATGAATTTTACTATCCTCTATTTTGAAGTTTATTTTTTCCCCTACATTTACTGATCGTGGATTATACATTCTACTTATAATTTCTTTATTTTGTAATTTAAAGAATAATTGTGTTTCTGTCCCAAGAGGCTCAGCTAGATCTATTTCTTTACTGAAAGACCAAGAGAGAGATTTTTCATTCGAATTATCTGAAATTGGAACAATATCTTCTGCTCTAATTCCAACGATAACATTTTTTAAATTTCCAATTTTTGATATTTTGTCTTGTGGACACTTAATAAGTATATCATCATCTAACTTAACCATCACCTGACCATTATTATTTAAAACCTCACATTCAACTATATTCATGGGAGGGCTCCCTATAAAGGTTGCAACAAATACATTAACAGGACTATTGAACACTTCAATAGGAGATCCAATTTGTTCAATAAAACCATCTTTCATTATTATTATTCGATCAGCCAAAGTCATTGCCTCTACCTGATCATGAGTAACATAAATAACTGTAGTCTTTAATTTTTGATGTAATTTTTTTATCTCTGTTCTCATTTGCGTTCTTAGTTTAGCATCTAAATTAGACAGAGGTTCATCAAACAAGAAAGCATCGGGTCGTCTTACTATTGCTCTACCCATCGCCACTCTTTGTCTTTGTCCTCCAGAAAGTTGAGAAGGTTTTCTTTTTCTTAAATCCCCTAATCCTAAAATATTAACAGCCTCTTTTACTTTTATTTCAATTTCATCTTGATTAACTTTAGCTATTTTCAAGCTAAAACCTAAGTTTTCCTCAACTGTCATATGAGGATAAAGAGCATAATTTTGAAATACCATAGACACATTTCTATCTTTAGGGTCTTTTTCATTAACTTTTTGATCACCTATATAGATATCCCCACTAGTAATTTCTTCTAATCCAGCAATCATTCTTAACGTAGTAGACTTCCCACATCCAGAAGGTCCTACCAATACTAAAAATTCATTGTGTGGTATTGTTAGATTCATATTTTGAACTGCAACAACCTCTCCATATTTTTTTGTTAAGTTTTTTAGTTCAACTTTAGCCATATTACCCTTTTACTCCTCCAAATGTTAATCCAGAAACCAAATGTTTTTGAACAATAAATGTTAGTATTAAGGCAGGTACAATCATGACTACAGCTATAGCACACATGCCTGCCCAATTAATTGTAAATTCACCTAAATAATCCATCATACCAATTGGTAAAGTTTTAGAATGTACAGTTCTTGTTATAATTGATGCTAAGGCATATTCATTCCATGAGAGTAAAAAGGCAAATATTGCCGCTGCACCAATACCAGGTCCAGCAAGAGGTAGCTCTACGTTCCAAAAAGCTTGAAATCGTGTACACCCATCTGTCCTAGCCACTTCAGACATTTCTTTTGGTATCTGTCTAAAAAATCCATCAGTTAACCATATTGTAAATGGAACATTCATAGCAACATAAACTATGATAACTCCAATCGAAGTATTTAACAGTCCAATCTTAGCAAAAAGAATAAACAGAGGTAAGCTTAAGGAAATCCCTGGTACCGCCCTAGCAAGCATTAAACTAAGAAAGATTTTATTTTTCCCTTTAAAGTTAAATCTCGCAAAGGCATAACCACCCATCATACCTATTGTAATAGCTATAACTGTGCTAACAGAAGAAATAATTACCGAATTCATTAAATACTTAAAAGCAGGCACAGACACATAACCATTAATACTAAACATTTGAGTGAATTGGTGGATTGTCCATCTATCAGGAATCCAATTAGCAGGCTTTGCTAATATTTCGGGATTAGGGCGAAATGCGCTTACAAAAATCCATATGCCTGGAAGACAAATTAGTATTAATAGAAAAAGGACTAAGAGCCAAAAACCAATTTTTTTTATTTGTTTCATTATTGTTGTCCTAAATCCCTTCTAGCGGCTACGAGTTTTGTAAAAAAATAATAAGTAAAAGCAATAGATAATATAATTGATACATAAGACATTGCATTTGCAAAACCCATATTTGCATCTTTGTACCCTACCCTTGCAATCATAGTCCAAAGAAGCTCTGTTCTCATTGCTGGACCACCACCTGTCATAATATGAACAATGTCATACGCTCTACCTACATCTAATGATCTAATTGTTAATGCTATAAAAATAAATGGCATTAGAAATGGTAAAGTAATATTTTTAAATACTTGCCAACTATTACAACCATCAACCCTTGCTGCCTCAATAGGGTCTCGAGGAATTCCCAAAAGACCAGCTAATAGTAAAATAGCAAAAATAGATGTATTGGCCCAAATTTCTGCAACCATAATTGATCCCATGGCGAGATATTTATCAATAAGCCAAGGAATGGCTGATTCATAACCAAATAAATATAAAAAATTATTTAGTAAACCGATGTTGTCATTAAAAATATATTTCCATTGGAAGCCTACTAAAATTGGAGAAAACATCATTGGAAACATCATAATTGTTCTTAAAGTTCTTTGTCCCCACGTTATTTTATTGATCAATAATGCAATGCCCAATCCAAATAATAATTCTAAATTTAAAACGACTGCTAAAAATAAAATAGTTCTACCAAAAGCATACCAAAACTTAGTATTATCAATTAATCTTTCATAATTTCGAAAACCAACAAAATTAAAAAGACTATCAGGACGGGTAAGTTTATAAGATGTAAAGCTTGTATAAAAAGAAAAAATTAGAGGAATTATTATTACAAATCCAATTGCCAAAATAGATGGCATAATTAACATTATGGGACTTCTAAAAATTCTTCTAATCATTAACTAATCAACGTAATCTATTTTTAGTCCACCAGATTGGCTCGAAATACCACAAGAGTCAACAATTGCCATAGTATGAATTGAATCATCAATTGAGGTCATTAATTTATCATCTTCTCCATTTTTAAATCTTTGCATATTTGCCATTACACCAATAAAAGCATCAGGAAACCATTTACCTTTTATATCAAATTTTATCCAATCAGTTCCCTCAGTAATAATTTCTAATTCTTCTGGCTCTCCATTTGGATAGTCTAGCAATAAACCTAATTTCATTTTGACTGCACCTTTAGTGCCCTCTAAACGAATATAAGCATCTTGATTTTTTCTACCAAAACTATGAGTATGATTAATGGTCATACAACATCTTATTTGATCGCCATAATTAAATATTGCACTTGTTCGACAGTCAGCAAGTTCTTTTACTTTAGGGTGTTTTACTGATTGACAATATAGACCCTTTGGGTTTCCCAGAACCGAACGTATCCAATCAATATAATGTATTGAGTGAAGAGGTACTTCAACTCTATCCAAAGTTTTTAGAAATGGCCATAATTCCCAAGGGGTATGCACATTTACATGAACCTCAAGTTCTACTAATTCACCTAAAAGGTTTTGTTGAATTGCTTCATACACAGGTAATGAAATTGGACTAAATCGTAATTGAAAATTCATACATGCTTTTATATTTTTTTGATGGCAAATTTTTCTAATTTTATTCCCTTCTTCTAACGATCTGCCTAAAGGTTTTTGCAAAACAGCATAAATATTTTCAGGAAGCTTTTCTACAACTTCCAATAGATTTGCTGGCGGTAATGCTAGGTCAAAAATACAATCCTTGTTTTGAAATACTTCATCAAGAGAATCAAATACTTTATTAATTCCAAATTCTTTAGCTAAATTTTTAGCTTTCTCTTTATCAACATCATATAACCCATCTACTTTAAAACCAGCTTTTTTATATGCTGGAAGATGAGCATCTTTAACTATCCCGCCTGTCCCTATAATTATTATAGGATTTGATTTAGTCGGCTTTGGCCAAGTTTGATTAAAATTTTTAATAATTTTTTCTTGATCTGTCATCTTAAAGAATTGGTTTGTTAATTTATTGACTACCCCTCATTTTCATGAGGAGTAGCAAAGCAAGAGGTTAATAATAACCAGCGTCTTGCATTAATAAGTCAGTTTCTTTAGCAGCAGCATCTAATGCTTCCTTAACTGTTTTATCACCCACTATTGCAGCTTGCAGTTCTGGGAAAATAATATTTGAAAAAGGAATCCACTCAGGAATTAATGGTGGAGTAAATGCATCTTCTGCCATTGAAGCTTTAAAAGTTGAGAAAAGATTGCTCATAAATGCATTTCCTTCTGCATCCATTTCACTTGCAATATCATCCCAAACTCTAGTCATAGTTGGGAGTTTTCCTCCTCTTGCTTCATGCATTTGAGCCTCATGATTTGTAAGTATCCAAATCAATGATGCAGCTGCATCTAAGTTTTCCTCTGGACAGCCGTTAAGGATTGAATAAGTATGAGAGCCAGACCAGCCCCCTCTTTTTCCTCCAGAGCCCAGCGGGAATCTAACAAGACCTACGTCACCACCAATTTTTGAATCAGCACTATTAAAATATGCTCCCCATCCACCCCAGTCGAGGTTTAGAGCAACAGTTCCACTAGCAAAACCAAGACCAGTTTCATCCCATAGATAGTTTAAAACACCTGCAGGCACAGCTTTGGCATCATATAAATCAACAAACCATTGAAGAGCTCGTTGACCAGCTTCATCATTAAAAGTTGGACGCCATTCATCATCAAATAACGCGCCACCTTCAGCGATTACTAATTCATAGAAACGACCTGTGATAGCTTCTTCTTTACCAACATATTGGGTTCCGTAAAAATTAGGTGGATCAGACCAGAAAATAGCTTGTTCTTTCCACTGCTCTAAAGTTTCTGGTGGTGCTAGATCATAACCATATTCTGCTTTAAATCTTTTTTTATTATCTTCATCATCGTAGATGCTTTTTATATACCATAAGTTACTTACATCACTATGTTGAGGAAGTTGAACTAGACGTCCTTCAACAGTTGAGTGATCTAAAACAAGTGGTACAAATTCTGCTAGATAATCACCAGGAACAATACTATTTAAATCTCTATAAATGTCTCCATATTGAGTAGCAAAACTTGTGTGATTAGATACAACACAGTAGCTAATATTGCCTGCTGCTATATCTTGTTTTATTTCCTTATCTAATTCAAAGTGACTTTTCTTCGATAAGATTGAAACTTTTCCACCGGTTTTTTCTTCCCATACAGGAATCATTGCTTCATACAGTGGATCGTATGGGGCTCCACCGATTAGTTTTACATCTAAAGTAATACCACTAAAGTCTCCCCAGATAGATACTTTGTCGTTTGGAAAACTTTTATCAACGGCAAAGGCACTAAATGAAAGAGAGAAAATTGACACTACTGTCAAAAATTTTTTGAATAATTTCATATTCTCCTCCAATTTTTAAAGGATATTACACTCTATCAATAAATTTAAAAGGAAAAATATAGTAATTTTTATATATGAAGATAGTATTTATTTATAAATATAGTAATATTATTATAGAGGGAATATATGACTACAGAACGCTATGCCATGGCCGTAAGGCTAAAAGACGAAAAAAGAGAATATTATATTGAAAATCATGCAAACGTTTGGCCTGAGATTCTGAGTGAATTAAAAAAAATAAAAGTTAAAAATTACAGCATATATTTAAAAGAAGATTTTATGTTTGGTTATCTCGAATATGATGGTGTTAATTTTGATCAAGATATGGCTGCGATGCAAAAAATTCCTATTGTTGAAAAATGGACAAATTTAATGATAGATTGTTTCAATCCTTTTCCCAATAATGAAGATAATAACTCATGGGTTATGATGGATGAAATCTTCTATATGGAATAAAAAACAAAATATTACTTATAGGTATTATATAATGTCTAAAATAAAAAATATTGAGATTTTTTTTCTTGAATATCCATTTCCTAAAAAATTAAATTACAAGTATAGCGCTGGTGTAGTTGAAAACATGATTGTCCCAGTTATCAAAGTTACAGATAACAAAGGTGAGTATGGATTGGGTGAAGTTACCCATGGTCAATTTACACATAAACCCATAATTGGTCTTGTTGAACATTTTAAAGATTTATTAAAAGGAACTGATATTGAAAATATTAATCAAGCCTGGGAAAATATGTATGGCTCAAGTGTTTTTTGGAATAGAGAAGGTATTGGTATAGGTGTAATGGGTGGTATCAATATTGCCATGTATGATTTACTTGGGAAAAAATTAAAACTACCTGTTTATCAATTGCTAGGTGGGACGAATAAAGAAAAAATTAGAATTTATGCAAGTAACGGCCTCTTTGAATCAAGCAGTGAGTTAATTAAAGATGCAAAAAAAGCATTTAAACTTGGTTTTAGAGCCTACAAGATGAGAGTTGTTAGTCCTAACACCGTTATTAATATTGTAGCAAATTTTAAAAAAGAATTTAAGAATAAAATGGATCTAATTGTTGATGCTGTACAGGGATCGGCTGCAAATCCTTGGGCAACTAAAGTTTCAATTAACTTAGCAAAGGAGTTAGAGAAATTTAATATATTATTTTTTGAAGAACCTTGCAGGGTTGAGAACTTGCAAGGATACAAAGAAATTAAAAAATCAACAAGTATTAACATTGCGGGAGCTGAAAGCATACCAACAGCTAGAGCTTTTAAACCTTACTTAGATTCATCTGCTTTTGATGTTTTGCAATTTGATATTGCTACTTCAGGATTTACTGAAGGAAGAAGAATTGCTGATTTAGCTTATATACATAATAAACCTATAGCTTTACATTCTTGGGGAAGCGCCATTAGTATAATGGCTGGAATACATTTTGGCTTAACTATACCTAATGCAGCTTTTACCGAATATTGTTTTATGGATCACCCAATCAACAATTACTTATTCCAAAATAAAAAAATTCTTATTAAAAATGGTTATGTCGAAAAACCTAAGTGTTACGGATTAGGTGTAAAGTTTGATAAAAATCTAATGAAAAAATTTCCCTACAAAGAAAAAATTAATACTATGATTTCTACTTCTAACAATGACATTAAGTTGACTATTTAATATGACAGTATTAGTCACAGGTGCAACAGGTTTTATAGGAAGCAGAGTTGTTCTTAATTTAGGAAAAAGACAATTGCCCATTGTTGCCGCAGATTTAGATTTAGGGCAAAATAAATCCAATCTTGAAAACAAGTATATTAATTTAGGTTTTGATAAAAATTTATTAACTTTTGAAAAGCTTGATATTAGCGATCAAGATAATGTTGAAAACCTTTTTTCAAAATATAGTTTTGATTCTAT